>ERZ780148.2186-NODE-2186-length-11792-cov-5.762972_pt1 | contig 11792 bp, 9 predicted proteins | sample MGYA00510984_ERZ780148 | MGnify/ENA primary metagenome ERZ780148 (study PRJEB29588, sample SAMEA2160902) | human gut metagenome | biome: human gut; feature: human-associated habitat; material: faeces | place: Denmark | collected 2008/2010 ...
ACATTGTCTTTGTTGAGCCTGTCCTCCGAAACAGTCCGGTGGACTGTTTCGGAAGCACACTACACAGCTAAATTATAGTTATCTCAATCCAAACCTCAGCCCCATCACCCGCCAGTCTGCCAAATCAAAACAAAATCTGGAATTCCTATAAATTATCACTTGCAACCGCGCGGAATATATGCTATAATACAATACAAAGGCGCAAAGCCATAGAAAAAAGAACAAGCAGAACAAAAGCGAGGAAATATACATATGATAAAGCTCATCGCAAGCGACATGGACGGCACCCTGCTCAACGACAGGAAAGAACTCCCCGGGGATTTCTTCGAGGTATTCGACGAGCTGGAGCGCCGCGGAATTAAATTCACAGTGGCAAGCGGACGCTCCTTCGACGCGGTTGCACACCTGTTCCCCGAGGAATACCGCACCCGCCTGGACTTCATCTGCGACAACGGCGCAAACGTTATTCACGAGGGAAAGCAGGTAAGCGTGACCCCGCTCGACCGCCAGACCTTCGAGCAGCTCATCAGGGCATGCGAGGACATCGGCGGGCTGCGCGTACTGGTTTGCGCCGGCAGGGGAACTTATCACCTCACCGCTGACGCGGAATTCAGCGCGGAGATTGCAAAATACTACAAGAACCACATACCCTGCGACGACCTTCTTTCCGTCGACGACGTGATATACAAGCTCGCCGTCTGCGATATGAAAGGGACCCAGCAGCACGCCAAGCCCGCCATTGACGCAATATTCGGCGACCGGCTCAACGTGCAGGTTTCCGGTCCCATCTGGATGGACGTCATGGGTGCCGGGGTCAGCAAGGGGAGCGCTCTCAGGGCGCTCGGCAAGCACCTCGGGGTCTCCGCTGAGGACACTATGGCATTCGGCGATTTCTACAACGACGCGGACATGCTCAAGTATGCCGGCTGGAGCTTCGCAATGGAGAACGGCAACCCGGACATCAAACGCATGACCCGCTTCCTTGCACGCAGCAACAACGAAAACGGAGTACTCCGTGCGATACGGCAGTACGCTTTACAGGAGGATTCGATCAAGTAATGAATATCCAGATATTCGGGAAATCCAAGTGCTTCGATACCAAAAAGGCGGAGCGCTACTTTAAGGAACGTGGAATAAAATTCCAGTCTGTAGATATACTTTCTAAGGGACTGAGCAAGGGCGAACTCGACAGCGTTGTAAAAGCTCTGGGCGGAAAGATAGACGCTGTTATTGACGAAAACGGAAAGGACTACGCTGAGATAAAGTATCTGCTTGATTCAGCGAAGCCCGAAAAGCTGGAGGAGAACCCCAGGCTTTACAAGACCCCGATAGTCCGCAACGGCAGGCAGGCGACCGTCGGATACTGTCCCGATGTGTGGAAGAACTGGGAGTAATTTATGCAAATAGTTCTGATAGTAATTCTGATAATCTGTTCGGCGTACTTCTCCGCAACGGAGACCGCCCTGAGCAGCGCAAACAAGATACGCCTCAAACACATGGCGGATACCGGAAACCGCGCCGCAGAGCGCACCCTCAACATTCTGGAAAAGTACGACAAGGCGCTGACCACCATACTCATCGGCAACAACATAGTGAATATCGCGTGCTCGTCAATTGCGACGATACTTGCGATATCACTGGTCGGCGAGAAATACGGTTCGCTGGTGTCCACTATCGTGACTACAGTCATCGTGCTTATCTTCGGCGAGGTAATGCCCAAAAGCATTGCGAAGGATTACCCCGAGACAATCGCAATGCTTGCTTCCGGCGTTATTTCGTTCCTGATGGTTATTTTTACTCCGTTCTCGGCGCTGTTCATTCTGCTGAAAAAGGGAGTTTCCAAGCTTATGCACAGCTCCGATAAGGTCAGCATGACCGAGGAGGAGCTAAAGGTCATGATCGACGAGATCGAGGACGAAGGAGTGCTTGAGCAGCAGGAAAGCAACCTGGTACGCAGCGCGCTGGAATTCGACGAGATAACCGTCGACGAGATAATCACGCCGCGCGTCCGCATAACCGCCGTGGAAATAGGCGACGACGCCGCTTCGGTGCGGCAGAAGTTCCTTCAGGAGGAATACTCCCGCATGCCGGTGTACGAGCGCACGCTTGACAACATCGTAGGCATAATCACCGAAAAGGAATTTTTCAAGCAGTACGAAAAAAGCACTGATTTCACGATACGCAGCATTATGCAGGAAACGCTGTATCTCCCGCAGATGCAGAAGCTATCCGAGGTGTTCCGCACCATGCAGAAGCAGAAGTGCCACATGAGCGTGGTGCTCGACCAGCACGGAGGCACCCTCGGCATCGTCACGATGGAGGATATCCTTGAGGAACTCGTAGGCGAGATATGGGACGAGAGCGACGAGGTGAAATCCCCCGTTACCATGGTCGGCAGCAATGTTTTCGAGGTCTACGGCGATGTTTCGCTGAATTCGCTCAGGCGCTTCCTGACCGCCCGGGACATTCCGGCGGAGATAGAAAGCGAGGCTCACACTGTGGCAGGCTGGGTGCTGGGGCTGTTCGGGAGCATTCCTAAAAACGGCGACATCACCCAGACCGACGACTTCATAGTAACAGTACTCGACGCGGCTGCGCTTCGCGTGAATAAGGTACGCATCGAGATAAAAGACAGGAAAGACGAGGATTGACGCATGCTAGAATTCAGATATGACACACAGCTCCTTATTGAAGGCGAGGGCCTTGACGAGGACGCGATAAACGAGTATATCCGCGCAAACTTCAAGGGAGATTCCCTGCTTGCGGTGGGCGACGACGAGCTTATCAAGCTCCACTACCACACGAATGAGCCGTGGAAGGTGCTTGAATACTGCGCCACCCTCGGTGAGATATACGACATCGTAGTCGAGGACATGGACAGGCAGTCCAGAGGGCTTAAAGGCTGATGAAAACAGTAATTATCGACAACAGCCTCTGCACGCTGCCAATCGCCGAGGGAACCTCCCCCGAACTGATATGCCGGTATATCCACGCGCTCGCAGAGACCGGCGTGAAGTACGTTGAGCTGGATTTCCGCACGGTGATGAAAATGCAGGAGCTTCCCGACTGCGTAGAGTACATATTCCGGCTGGGAGATCCGATGTTCGCGCAGCTTACGCAGGCGTTCGATTTCAGGTATGTCGTGGTCACAATGCACGACATCAAGGACGAGATAGATGTCGGGAACACTCCGGTGATACTGGAGATACCCAGATTTGAAGGATTTAACCGCAAGCTCCAGGCGCTGGCGCAGAAATTCGTCTCCGGGCCTATTTCGATGATAAGGGTGCGCAGCAGCTTCGACTTTATGAATATTGAACAGGCGAAGGAGCTTGTATGGCGCTCAAAAAGCGCGTTTACCGTTCCGATAGACGTCTGCCCTATGGACGCAAAGAGGACGGCGCTGGATACTGCGCTTAAGGTCTCCAACGCGGGCGTTGACAGTATGACGCTGTGCATGGGCAAGTCAAAGAGCTACGCTTCGCTGGAGGACTTCCTGTTCACCATGACGATGGTGTTCAACAGCATGCCCAAGGAGTACAGCATTCCGGCGCTGTGCAAGGCGGAGGCGTACCACCGCATAATTTTCGGTCTGAAATCCGCAGACCGTATCACCGAGATAATGGAGCATGTGGATTACGACATCTCGCACCTCACCAATACGGACACCGGCGACCGGGTAAAAATGCACGTCAGCCTGAAGGATCGCATGATGCTGCGCAGAAGCTACGTTTCGGCGCTCCAGCGCTTCGCCGAGGAAGAGGATATCCCGGAGGACATCGCGCAGGAGATATTCGACGCGATAGACCATTTTGACATGTCGCTGTACGATCAGATTTTCGTCAAGGACGAGAAAAACAAGATACTTAATTAAAGGTCACCTCTAAAATTCAAAGGGACTGATTTCAGTCCCTTTTGGATTATCCAGAAAGCTGGAGCATGGTCTTAACACAATAAAAACGGGCAGGCGCCGAGCCTGCCCATAATTCCGAATTCTGAATTCCGCATTCCGAATTAAAATCAGTATCCCCAGTCCGCCTGGGTAAGGAAATTGCTGTAGTGCGTCACCGTGGAGGCGGTAGCCGCATGGAACGCGTTATTTGCGAACAGCACGTCGGTTATTCCGTTCTCCTTGAGGTAATCCACCGCATTATGCGTGAAGTACCGCATGTCTATAACCACGATCTCGTCAAACGAGCCCATGAGGTACGGCGGGAGCGCGTTTCCGTAGCTGTCCTTGAATATGGCGAGCTTCCTGCCGGTGCCGGCGTTGGTGCTGACCTTCACGATCTTCGCGTCGCCGCCCATGAACGTACAATACGCCATGCCGTTGCCGTCGCTGAACTTGATGAAGAAATCCGCATTGTACGGAGCGTTCGCGCCGACTATCTTTCCGTCCTGGAGAATGTAATCGTAGTAGGTCGTGGAGTATTCCACCGTTTTCGGAACGTAGTAGACGAAATCCTCCGGATTATTTTTCAGTACCACATCCTCGGTATAGCCGTACATCGTGCCGACGTAATCGTGCACCACGCGCTGCTCATATTCCGAAATATCCTTGAACGGAACCCCCGCAGCCTCGGCGAATGCCTGCGCCGCGTAGTAGGCTCCGAGCGGCGCCCAGTGATGGTCGGTGCGCAGATAGATGTCCTCGCGGACGTGCTTTTTCAGCGCGGAATACGCGTCTACTCCGGTGGTATTTTTCAGCATGCTGTAAACGTAATCGATGTTATCCTTCTGGCTGCCGCAGTACGCCTTGACCGACTCCGGGCTGTAGAACTCGCATGAGGTCGGAATTATCATCGTGTAGACGTTCACGTCGCTGCCGAGGGCTTCCTTGAACTTGTTCACCACCCCGGCGTACTGCTCCCCTACGGAGTAGCTGCCGCCGTAAAGCATGAGCGCCCGGGTGCCGACTACCGCGATACCGTTGTTGGTGATGGTAACTGCGTCGTCCTCGTTGATGACCGGCTCTTCGGTGACTTCCACGGTTTCAGCCGGGGATGCAGTCTGCGGCTTTGAGTTCTCCGTATCCTGCGGAGCGCTGCTCTCCCCCGATGATACTCCGGAAGCCGGCTGATCGTCGGGCGCTGAGGGTTGCTCCGGTACCGTTGTTGACGGCTTGCTGGTTTCGGACTGCACCGTGCCCACATTGTGGAGCCGTATGCCGTCCTGACGGAACCCGCGTAGCTCACGGAGCTGGGTCGACAGGTTCGTCACCTCGTCGCGGGCGGGAACCGTATCGCTGAACCACTCGGATATTCCCTCGGTGAATTCCCCGCTGAACCAGCTTTCCGCGGAAAGCTCCGGGAATTTTTTCAGCTCGCGCTTCTCTGTTATGCTCTCGGTGCTGCGCGGGAACACCAGCATTGCGATACCGATGGTCTCAAAGGCGGTCAGTATCGTCATGAGGTAAACTATATCGGAAACCCTGCGGCGCTTCGGCGTGCGGGGTTCTTTGTATTTCTTTTCGGGTCTTGGTCTCATTTTTCCTCCTTACTCAGAATCTGAGGTACAGGAACGGATTAGTGGTGCTTCCGATGAGCAGCAGCGTGCAGGATACCAGCAGAGCCGCAGCGCACAGCGTTTTGGCTCCGGTCAGCAGGACTTCCGCTCCGGCGCTTCCGTCGTACGCCGCCTTTTCGTAGATACTGCGTATGCCCTTTCCGATGGGCAGGCAGCAGACGATCCCCGCGATGATGAGCCACAGGTTTCCGGTAAGCTCATTCTGAGCCACAAGGTTCCAGCCGGACGCCCCGCCGCCGAACAGAATACCGATGAACCCGCCCATTCGGGAGATATCCGTGAAGTAGAATATCACCCAGCCGAACACGATAATGAACAGGCTGTATATATGCAGGATAAATCCCGGTATCCTGTCCTGAATCTTCACGATGGTGTATTTTTCAAGCATTATTATCGCGCCGAAGTACAGACCCCACAGCACGAAATTCCAGCTCGCGCCGTGCCAGAGTCCGGTAAGGAACCACACGACCAGTATATTCAGCGGCTGGTGGCGGCGGTTTCCGCCCATCGGAATGTAGACGTAATCCCGGAAGAAGCTGCCCAGCGAGATGTGCCATCTCCGCCAGAATTCCGTAATGGTGCGGGTCACGTATGGGTAATTGAAGTTCTCGTCAAAGTGGAATCCCATGCAGCGCCCCATGCCGATAGCCATGTCGGAATAGCCGGAAAAATCGAAGTAGATCTGCATGGTGTACGCCAGAATGCCTATCCAGGCTCCGCCGGTGGAAAGCGAAGCGAACTCTCCGTCGAGGAACGCAGCCGAAAGCTCCCCGAGCTGATTTGCGAGAATTACCTTTTTTCCAAGTCCGACAAGAAACCTGAATGAGCCTTCGGCGAGGTCGTGCATTGAGATGCTGCGGCGGTTTATTTCCGCGGAAATAGTGGAGTACCTGACGATAGGTCCGGCTATAAGCTGCGGGAACATTGAGATATAAAGCAGCAGCGAGAAGAAGTCTTTCTGCGCCCGGACCTGACCTCGGTAAACATCTATGATGTATGAGATCGACTGGAATGTAAAAAAGCTGATACCGATAGGAAGCGCGATACCGGGCTTTGGCACCGGGACGCCTACGGCATTGAGCGTTTCCGCCAGGAAGTCCGCATATTTGAACACCGCGATGATACCTATATTAAGGATAAGTCCGACGATCAGCGCGGCTTTTGATTTGTGCCTTCCGCCGTCAATGAACACGCCGACCACGTAGTTCATGAACACGCTGACGATCATCAGCGCGACGTATATCGGCTCTCCCCAGGCGTAGAAAATCAGCGAGAAAATGATTAGCACCGCATTAGAATACGGGCATTCGCAGCGTATCCGGGGCTGACCGTACTCCCGAAGCCTCCTCATTCTGGAGTGATCGCCGCACCGCCCCAGCGCGTAGCATATCGCCGCCGCTGGCAGGAATACATATATGAAAAACAAGTCTGAAAAGACCATGAAGCCCTCCGTTTATCTGTCTGTAAGGCACGGGCTGAATCCCCGCGCATTCCCCATTTATATCCATTATAATTATAACACTGCTAAAATAGTATGTCAATAGGCGGCGAAAAATAAAACACGAAGTCGTTCAGGTTTACAAACCGGGGAAAATGTGATATAATTATTTAGATATTTAAAATTTACGGAGGACAACATGGATCCAAGAAAACATTTCAGCGCACTCAACATAATACACAAGATAATCAGGGAGCGCGTCCAGCCCGGCGACTTATGCATAGACGCCACCGCAGGCAGGGGCAACGACGCTCTTTTCCTTGCCGAGCTTGTCGGCGAGACCGGGCATGTCACCGCGTTTGACATACAGCAGGACGCGGTAGACAGCACGAAAAAGCTACTTGAGGAGCACGGCATGACCTCCCGTACGGACGTGCTCTTAAAGAGCCACAGCGAGATGGACGAGGTATGCGAGGAAGGCACTGTATCCTGCATTACGTTCAATTTCGGGTGGCTTCCCAAGGGCGACCACAACATATTTACGAACAAATCCACCAGCATTCCGGCGATCGAAAAGGGGCTGAAGCTCCTGAAAAGCGGCGGCATGATGACTCTCATAATCTACTACGGCAGGGAGACCGGATTTGAAGAGCGCGACGCGCTGCTTGAGTACCTCCCTACCATCGACAGCAGCCGTTTCACCGTTATTGAGATGCCCTTCGTGAACCGTCCCAACTGCCCGCCGATTCCTATAATCATACTAAAGGATATGTAATACGCCAAATATTGACATATCACCTGATATGTGCTATAATAAAACGCAGGCGTTTTATTATAAATCAAAATGCCTCGCGCATACGTTCACCTTCGGCGAACTCTATTCATATTGTCAAATTATAACATATCATTATGGATATGCTATAATAAATACAACAAGTGATTTGGCCTGGTACATTGGAAAAGGAGATATTATGTTTTGTATGAACTGCGGTGCTCAGCTTTCTGACACCGCCAAATTCTGCGGAAGCTGCGGCACAAAGGTTGAGCTTCCCGACTTAGGCGTCCCGGCCGCCGCAGCTGCGTCAGTTCCGGCGAACAACTCAGCGCCTGCTGAGACCGCTCAGCCTGCACAGTCAGCACAGCCCTCTCAGGCGGCACAGACCATTAATCTCTCGAAGCAGGCTTCACCGGCGCAGACCTCAGGAATTCCGGCAATGAGTGCCGTTTCCGCGCAGACTGCTCCGACTGTGCCTACTGCCCCGACCGCTCCTGCGGCTCCCTCGTTTATCCCGAACGAGGTCAGCTCGAGCTCCGGCAGCTTTGGAAGCGACTTTGCCCAGCGTTCCGACCGTCAATCCGCAGTATTCGCGCAGAATTCTCAGGCTCAGCCTACCCAACCTTCCACCCCTGACCAGCCCGGTCAGCCGGTGGCGTACGCGCAGCCCATGCAGCAGTTCAACGCGGCTCAGAGCGCGCAGGATATTCAGCCGATGAGATATTCCGCAGAGGTTCCTCCGGCGGCTCCTGCAGTTCAGCCCGTCAGAAAAAAGAACCGGCTGATACCAGGTCTGTGTATCGCTGCGGGTGCTGTCGTTGTGCTCGGCGGTGCAGGAGCGGCGTTCTGCCACTTCAACAAGCCGCTGGTTTCAAAGCTCATCATGGGCGACGCAGGCTACGCGCACTCCGTGACGATGAACGCCCTTTCCGGAATCAGCGAGAACAGCGAAGTTATCAGCAACGCGGTTCAGCAGTCGGTCAGCGCGGGACTCTTGGCGGCTCAGTCCGGCGCAGAGCTGAGCGGAAGCGACATCACAGACGGCACGCTCGACGACAGCTTCGGTGTTTTCGACGAGGAGATGATCGGAAAGGCTCTGGAAATGGCGGCATGGCAGATAAACCACGCCACCGGCACCCGCGGAGTGACATCGGAGCTTGGCGTCAGGGCTGAGTTCGAGCAGGCATTTATAGACGCTCTGATGGCGCAGGAGAACTACTCCGAACAGGAATACGACCAGATCGTAAATATCCTGAACAACATCGACCTCACCCTGTCGTTCTCTGAAAAGGACAGCGGCGGCGCGCTTGAATACGCAGTCGACGTCCGGACGCCGAACGGCTCTCTCGGAAACGCGCAGCTCCGCTACGAGGAGGACGGCACGGCTTCGCTCATATTCCCGGGAATGTCCTCCACTGGATTTTCCACGAAGCTGGCTCCTCACAGCATGAATGAAAACTCGGCCGCGGCTTCCTTTGATTTCGGAAAGTTCTACGGGAACGTAAGCAGCGGTCTGAAGGAAGCATTCAAGGACTTCGAGATAAAATGCGAGAACGGCACCACCGAACTCGGCACGCTGACCTTCTCCGGAATGACCGTGCAGATCGACCTTGACAAGGCAGACCTGTGCAGCATTGCCATGGTAGTGATAGACGCGGCGCGGGGCGACGACAGCCTTATCGCATATCTGAGTTCCCTTGACGATTATATGACGGAGCAGGAGATCGCCGACGCATTCAACGACCTTGCGAAGCAGGTCGGGGAGTTCCGCACAGACAGCAGCCAGGCGTCCGCGCAGATTAAGTATTACATCAACAGCGACAACACGCTTGCAGGCGCGGATTTCACTGTTTACGGCTCCGGAGATAACACCGCTCAGTTCCGCTTCCTGACAGCCGGAAACGAGACTCAGATGAACGCTTCCGAGAACGGCGACATGCTGTTCCAGGCTCGTGTGCTCAGCGAAAGCACGACATCCGGCAGTGTGACCGCCACCGTCACCAACACTACATACGACGGTCAGAAGGAGGACATCAGCTTCCAGGTTGACTACCGCGACCTCGGCACTGCAAACGTGTTCGGGCTTCCTGTGACCACCGGAACGTTCACGATGAACATTTCCGCTGAGGACACACGAAAGTTCCTTGAGGATGAGATGGATATGCCGTCTGAGATGGCTGGCAGCGCGGGAAGCTCCGAGCTTTCACTGACCATCGCGCCTAAAGGAAAGGGCGTTGGCTGCACCGTCGAAATGAACGCCCAGAACATCGGCGGGCTGACTTACTACATCAGCGTTGACGAGGCTTCCGGGGAGATCGCTCCCAAGCCCGGCAGCGAGTACAAGCTGCTGGATATCGAAAACGCTTCCAGCGATGAGATCAGTGCGCTGGGCGAGGATATCACAAAGTACTACTCCGAGCTTTCCCTGAATGATCCGCTTGTCAATGCGGTTTATTCTCTGATCGACGCTTCCGGGAGCTCAAATGGCGATTACGATGATTCATTCGACTGGGATGACGAACAGGACTACAACGGCGGCAGCTCTGACTGGGACGACAGCGACTGGAACTTTGAGCAGGAAACTCCCGGCGAGGTAACGGAAGCCGACATAATCTCCGCAAACGCCACCGCACAGCGCATGAGACAGAACTGCATGTCGTTCCTTACGTTGATGGATGCCATGCAGGCGGCTCCGGACTGCGGTTCTGCCGAGGTGATACTTTTTGTTTCCGACGGCGAGTGGGCGTCTTACGTGTCCTCTTACAGCGACAGTGATTTCTCAAGATTCCAGGACGAATCCGGCTGGACCGACGGCAAGGAGCACTGGGGCATGGAATGGTACGACGATGACGACCAGTTAATGTACGCCCCCGACGAGAACAACCTGACCGCCTACGCCGCAAAGGTAATGCCGGACGTAAAGGAAGGTATTTTCATCTTGTACATTCAGGACGGCAACGTACTGGGTTCGGTATTCGTGAATGATTACAGCGCATTCAGCGTGCCCATGTCAAGGCACTTCCAGAGTGGAAGCTGGAACTTCGACGGCTCGGACAGAGCAGGCGTGGCAGACGGCTACGTTGTCGGAACTTCGCCGACGCTCGCGCTTGACTCTGACGCGGACTGATTATTTTAAAAGAGATAACTCCCCGGGGCTGTTCAGTTCCGGGGAGTTTTATCGAAGCGTTAAAGGAATGCAGACAGCATTCGCAGGTGTTGAACCACGAACGCAGAGCCGTGCGGCCATTGGGATCACGCCGGTGCCATGTCTTTGCGCGGTATGTATCTCCCTTATCCCAGATACAGAACGATACGAAAACCAGCGGCGTGCGCTTCCTGATTTTCATGAGAAGCTCCGCTATCTGTTCCATGTCGTTGTGCCAGAAATAAAGCACGCCGTTCGGCTTGAGTTTCTTTGAGCACAGCGTGAGCCATTCAACACACCAGTTGATGTAACCGTCTATCTTGTCCCACGCATTCACAACATCTTTTCCTTTCACGTTTGTTGCAACGCCTATATTGTAAGGCGGGTCGGTTGCCGTATCTAAAATGATACAATGTAACGAAGCCCTTTTTTACTTCTTAACGATGCACCCGCACAGTGTGCATTTTTGCACACCCCTCATAACGATGCCGTATGCATCGTTATGAGGTATATGGGTATAAATAAACTCCTTACCGCCATGCAGGTAGTAAGGAGCAACTTTGTATTCAATTTTTCAGATACATCATTCTATTATTACGGAACAGCGATATTTATAGTACATCTCTTACATAGAGAACACTTTCATAAAATCCTGCTCGGCATTAGCCATCCTCGTGACAAAAACGGCGTAATCCGGTGCGTCCACAGGGATTTTTAGGCCGTGCTTGATAATACTGATACTGTCTCGTGGGCTGACGTTAGACTCATAGGTAGAACCCCGATCGACGATATAGTCCACCTAGCCGAAATTCTTGCGGAGGGCGAGGAAAAAATGAGATCCGTAAAGCCATCGGCGGCGGAAAAATACAGGCGGAATTCCACAGCGGACGAGGAAAACAGTACTCCTG
>ERZ780148.2193-NODE-2193-length-11766-cov-3.310904_pt1 | contig 11766 bp, 4 predicted proteins | sample MGYA00510984_ERZ780148 | MGnify/ENA primary metagenome ERZ780148 (study PRJEB29588, sample SAMEA2160902) | human gut metagenome | biome: human gut; feature: human-associated habitat; material: faeces | place: Denmark | collected 2008/2010 ...
GCCGGTGGTGCTACCGCCAGTGGTGCTGCCGCCGGTGGTGCTGCCGCCAGTGGTGCTGCCGCCGGTGGTGCTACCGCCGGTGGTCACATTCAAGCCACCGGATACGATAAGTGGGTTAATCTGTACATTCTTCGAATTCTTAAAGGTGGTCGTTTGAAGTGTTACTTCAGCACCGTTCGAACAGTCTGCTTTTACCTTAAACGTCAAGGTAAACAGTACGCCGTCCCCTTTGCTTTCGCCAAGGTTAGGTTCAGCAGAGAAATTGACCTTGTCCGTTTTTTCGTTGCCAGTAAGGACACCATTGAAAGATCCCTTTGTAATGCTAATCAGCTCCAGCTTGGCTTTATCATAGTTAATGGTAAAGTCAAACGCAACGAAGCCCGGATTGTTGGCAATGGATACGTTCAGCGTAATCTCGTCGCCTACCTCAACTGTTGCCTCCTTCTTCGTTTCTACGGTAATAGTGGCCTTTGCTCCGTCTGCATCAACAGCCATAGCGGTAGTGACGCACATTGCAATCGTCAATACCACGGAAAGGATGACAGACAACCAACGTTTTCTGTTTTTCATGTTCTTTGTTCCTTTCTTTATAAAAATGTGTTGTATCACAACGATACACGGAATTGAGGGGGTTCTCATCGGGAGATGCCTCTTTTCACATCTCCCGATGAGAAGATGTCGCATTAATCTTCGTAACCAGCGAGGTACCGTCGAAGTCTCCAAACATCCATAATGTCAACTTCACCGTCTCCGTTAAAATCGCCATTGGAAGGCGCTATTCCTTCGTCCTCGTATCCGGCGAGATAGCGGCTTAACGAATATGCATCCATAATGTCAACCTCTCCATCGCCATTGACATCGCCACGCAAAGTCGACTTCTGCTGGAAGCGTTCGTCCATATTGACCAGTCGTGCTTCAATCCACGCTGTCATATCTTCCACAACAGTTTGATAGTTCGCTCCCTGCCAAATGTGCCCTTCTACCGCCGGATTGCCAATGCGAATATAATCCCACAGCATATAGTTCATCGCTTCATTGTTTTTCAGCAGGGCATAATGTTGGGCAATCGTACCCTCAGTACCCAGCCATTCGCGTACCGCCGGTGCAAACTCGCTGTTGTAGTATTCTGCAACTGCATCCTTAAAAGTCGGGATCTGAATCAATGCATTCGCCAAGTAGTGATAGTCCACGATATCGGCATCATTTGTCTTGTTCCAGCCGGTACCAAACGTCATATCCTGGTCCCAAACTGGGCCGGCATACATCATGCCATCAGCATCCTTATAGAAGTAGACCGAGGAAATAAAGCCGTCACAATTGAGGGACAGTTCCTGCAGCAGGAACACCTTGACCAGAGAATCCATATCCACATAGTCATAGAAGTATTTACCCGTGACAGTATTGTAGCCCGTATAGGCGCCGGTTTCATCTGTTGCGTAAACAGCGTCTTCAAACTCCTGATAGTACTCACTGATATACCGCATGGCTGCATCGCCGCACCATTCGGGGCTCTTGACATTAAAGGCAACGCCCTGACGAGTCTTGAATCCACTCACTTCATCCCACATATCGTGGTTCAGCTCGATGAGATAACCGCCTGTAATGTTCGCCGGCTCTGTCAGATTCGTGGTGTACTGATACTGCTGACCATAGGAATTCTCCGCCTGATTGGTGGTCATGCCAACGCCATAGTTCTGGTTAAGCTGCTTGTATGCCGCTTCCATATCGGTAATGGCAACAGAAGTTGTTCCTACGGCGTTCTTTTCACTGAGAAGATAAACTCCGCGATACTCCCCGTCATAGTAAAGGTTTACCCAATCACAGCTCGCAGTATAGGCAAGCCCCAGTTTGAATGCCAGATCCTTGATGAGCTTGTCGTGCATCTGAGTGGCATCAAAGCTGTTAGCCAGCAGCACCCATGTCTTTACCTGTTCCTGGTTCCCCAGCAAATCAGCAGGGGTTTGCAGCTTGATCTGATAGGATTTCTTCTCGGCATAGGTAAAGGTAGAATTGCCTCGAGCCTTCAGTTGGCTCAGCCCGCCGTTGTAAATCGAAGTACCATCTGCGGCAACCAGCGACATCTTGGCGTCCGTCACCACATTTTTCTTGCTTGCATCAACATAGGAAATACCCTTGTTTTCAGCATCTGCACTGGTCAGATACAGCGTGGACAGACCCGATGCCTGCATCACACGGAAGGTCATCGCCTCACCCGAGCCGACAGTCGCAGTAATTTCCCGATACCCGGCTGCATTCACATTTGCAGCAGCAGTGATATCCACGGTGTCGCTCAAGTAAACAGTTCCCTTATCACCAGTCAGTGTCACTTTATTGCTTACAGGATCAGTGATAAAGGTCAGGGAAAGCGCCGTCAAATCTGCGGAAGCCGGCAGGAATAGGTACTTCGCACCATCAACTTCCGTAATCGCGATATTCTGACCATTCACTGTTGCACTTACGCCGGTGACATTCGCCGGAGCGGGACTTGTCCTCGCATGGAGCGTATTAGACCACCTTGGACTGTTATAAACCTTATTATCTTCGGTAGGAACCTTCGTGCGTCCGGCAACCACAAAGTAGTAGTCTGCGTCTTGCTTCAAACCGGTAACGATAAAGGTAGTTTGATCTGTAGTCCCCAAAGACTTCCTGCTATTACTGCTGTTGTTCTGATCGCACTGGAATATCTCATAATACTCTGCTCCGGGTGCGGCAGTCCATGTCAATGTCAAAGAGTTGTCTGAGGCAGACTCGCACTTTAGGTCTTTTACATCGTTGGGAACAATGTAGTAGGTCAAAGTCTTCTCGCCATAGTAATCTCCTCGACCTGCACATTTAATCTCCGCCTTCCCCACATTCTTGCTATCAGGCCACTCCACATAAAGATCCGGGATTCTGCCATTAATGAGGTTTGCGTCATTATTCTGCGTCAGCACATAGTCTCCGCGCGTAGCAAAGCTGCCGGGACGGACACCACTGGCTGCGTAATAGTAATTAGGTACAGGATCAAGTTCACGCGGATTTTCAGGGCTACCAAGCTTAAAGATGACTTCACTGCTGTTGATATCAATGCCCTTTGTTCCGCATACTGTGCAAACATATTCGTCATTCCACTTGTGGTCGACAGGGCGTTGGAAATCCGATTTGTCTGTTGCCTTACATTCCGGACATGTGTAGGTAATATAACCACCAGTAACACAAGTGCGGCTGTCACTTTGTGTAGTCTTATTGGCATAGCCATCTGCACAGGAATGATATCTATCCTCACCTACAGAAGAGAATACGTTCTTCTTGACATTGCCTTCCGCCAGGATGACTATCTTACCATCTGTGGTATTCAGCAAACCGCTGTATGCATACTCACCCTCAGGCGCAAGTCCCTTTTCACAGATCGCACATGTGATTGTCCCGTTGGCCATATCGTACTTGCTGGAAGCATCGACTTTATGTTTGCCCAGTTCACAGTTGGTACGTGTCTCGGTATAGGTATCCAACTCCGTGCCGTCATATTTAACAGCCTTTACTGTAAATGTCTCTTCTGTCGCATTTACCGTTAGGTACATACCATTGTACTCAATGTGCGGAATGGCTTTAACGTAGCAGTCGCGCTCCTCAAAAGCATTACTCTTACTGCTCAAATCGCCGCAGACATAATACACTACGCCACCACGGCTATCCTCTGCCTGTTTCGCCCCGCGGATCATGGGGTAGGTACGTGCATAGGCATGATCGTCTCCACCAAACACGAAATCGAAGCCTGCGCTTTCAATCGCAGAGATGATCTCATCGGTAGCACTATTGGAACCGGGGTTCGTTCCATAGATGGGCTTGTGCGCCACAAGAATCTTCCATACACAGTCGGTGGTCAGGTTTTCGGCAATATCCGCAAGTGTCTCGGTCAGCTTCACGCCATCGTTTATAGTGACTACGCAGACCTTACCGTACTCCATCTTGTACCAACTGTTTTGGGTACTTACGGGCAGGTCATAAATCACTCCGCTGATCTCGCCGTCCGCGTCACCGTAGTACTCATGGTTACCCATAACATGGATCATATCCACACCATTCAGTGTGTTTCCGTTTACCGTAGTCAAGAAGGGACGCCAGTTGCCAACATAGTTTGTCACATTGTCGATGGCATCACCGGTTTGAATTGCAAAGTCATAGACCGTGTCATTGCTCTTCAAAACGCTCAAAACATGGGCGAGATTTGAAGTGTCCGAAGACTGAATATCGCCGAGGATAAAGAAGTTCGTTTCTTCATTATTCCCGCTGGCGGTGGTAAAGCTCGCAACATCCGACCACTTCTCACCATCACCCACCTGATAGTAATAGGTAGTATTGGGGGTCAGACCGCTGATCTGCACCTTATTGCACCGCAATGCATCGCCCTTGCTGCTCTGAACGAAGGTCTGCAGTTGCGATGTGCCATGCACCGTTTCAGCACTGCTCAGATCCTCCACAGTGGAATATCTCACCTGCGCCTCTGTCTTGGAGCCATCGATCTGAGTAAGCCAGGTAATGCTCTTGGTATTTGGATTTGTCACACCATTAGTAAGGATTCCAAAAGGCCGTCCTTCGTTCTCCGCCGTCTTTTCACAAACGATTACACGTTGATTCCAGGAGCGATTACTACCACTCTTTTCAGCATAGAAGGTATATTCACCAGCCGTATCAAAGGTGTGAGTCAGCTTGCCCTTCATGCTTGTTTTGCCCAATTGTGCGGGCTTATCTGTACCGTTCACCTGATAGATCACCGCACGAGAAACTGCGTTCCCGTTAGCGTCCGTCACTACCAAATCGGCAGGCATTCCGGCAATAGCCTGCTCACAGCTGATCTGATAGCCCGCTGTGAACGCGATCTCCTGCTCCGTGCCGGAGAACGTGTAGGTTGTGGTATCATCAATGGTATAAGTGCCCTGCGTAACGGTATATTTCAGCTTATATCCTTCCTTGGCATCGGCAGGAATGTTAATGATGAGGTTTCCCAGTTCGGAAACATAATCATATTCTGCCGCACTTCTTACACCAAAGAGCCTCGTCAGCAGCGATTGCTGAGCCGGTTTCTTCTCGATTGTGATAATTGCCTGTTTTTGGCTCAGTGCTTCCGTATCCAGCGTTAGCGTATAGTTGTCGGAATTCTCCACTTTTGCACCAGCAAGATACTTTTCAGCATCGCCCATGGCGCTAAAGTCCACTGTCACCTCTGCATGGGTGATATTCTCACCTGTGTTATTCACGATGGAAAGCGCATACTCCTTGCCGATCTCCGGGGGCTCCGGCTGTGGCAGGACATCAATGGCGGACCTCATACCTTCGGCGTCCTCCACGCGGAAGGTACGCGACTCCGTGGTCACATTGCCGTAAAAGTCCTTAAGCCGAATGGTGAGAGTATGTGTACCATTGCGGAGGTTCATTCCCTTGAGATAAAGAATGCCCTCAGTGATTTCCAGCTTGTCCTCACCTGTCTGCGGCTCACCGTCCAGCCATACCCGGATACCGGTGGTATCAATACCGGTGGCATACTTATCGGTCAGTTCGCTATCAGAATATACTGCGGAGAAGCTCAAGTTTCCGCTGGGCAAAACGGTGGATCCGTTTGCCTCCAGCACCGTGCCGCTGCTCGTCTCCGTAATGGCTTCCATTACCGGGCGGGTAATGTCATTCGTGTTTGTGCCGTAGATGAACTGGACATTATCTATCAGGATATTACCTTTGAATCCCGACGGCATCGTCGCCGTCTTGACAACGCGGTAAGTGTAGGCACGATAAACATCAATCGGCATCTGCATAGAGGAAATATCGGCCTCTACCCAAATCCAGCCCTTACCTGCCATTTCGCCCAATGTGGTCAACTCAACTTCGTTTCCATTTGCATCTGTACTCTTACCATAGTACTGGGTGTACATGGTTGTACCCTTCGGAATCATGCCCTTTTGTCCGTTCTCTCCGAAGAATCCGTAAGTAAAGCTGCCGTCAGCATTCAACGTATTATAACCGCCATCGGTCTTTGCTTCCGTAGTTCCGGTCACGCCACCTGCCATTATAGCCTTCAGCAGGTAGGGGCAATCCTTCAGATCTACCGGTACATTGACCCACATGCCGATCTTGGTGGGCTGTACATTTTTCACATACAGGTCGCAGGAAAAACCGGCGTCTGCCGCCGCTGCAGCTGTTTCACCGCAGCTTGAAAAATCAAAGCACAGCTTAAATGCTTTTTCGCCAAAGCGGACACGCCCATCCTGCGCTGCGCTGACTACACCGGAACCTGTAAAGTCAACGCCGGCATTGGTTGCGGTACGCACCCAAAGACCATACTGCTGAATGTGCGCATTCGACAATTGACCATATGTTGGATTGTCGCCTGTTGTCGCGTCACCGTTTAACCTATTGGTTATATAGGTATTCCAGTTGACGCCATGACCGTCTTCAAAGTCCATGAGCACCAATGGTTCCAAACCTACAACCAATTCGACTTCGCCGGTCACATTTGCATTACTTGCTAAAGAAACCTTAGCTGTCGCGCGCAGAGAGTTGTTCTCATCGGCAATATAGGAGTTGCCAAGGAACTTGCCAACCGTGAAAACATGTTGCAAATTTACGCGGTCAGCATTCTGCTCCGCCGTACATTCTGTCCACGTATTCGTCCTCATATCAAGCATTTCAGCCTTATCGTGTGTCAGAACTGTATTAATACTAATTGTCCCGTTATTATAGCTGACGGTGCGATTCGCTTCGGTAAAATAAGTGTAATATGTTCTAGTCTCTGTTGAACCCCACTCAATTTTCTGCAGGAGACCCAAGGCCCCTGTGATGGACATGTAGACTTTCCCATTTGAATCGGAGTATTTCCATTTTGGGAATCCAGCCCCCGGGACATTGCGCCCCTCCCATGCTTTTTCCTCCACCAAGGCATTGTATTTATAGCTAATCGGCTTGCTCTCGTCCAGCGTCCACGTAAAGTCTCCGTCCTTATACTTCACCTCACGACCCTGCCACGTGGGCTTAAATGTCAGGTCGCTGGTCTTGCCGAAGTCAATCGAAACGCTGTTGTTGGTAAAGCCCAGTTTATCCGGCCATTGCAGCTGTATACTGGTTGTACCAACAGATTGCCCGCCAACCATCAAACTAACGGTAACCTCACCAATAGTATTCGGTGCTGTATACAAACCGTTATTGTCAATTCTGCCGCCGCCGGAAATAACCGACCAGGAAGCACCTGCGGGAATAGCTGCGCTGCCGCCGGCTGCATCAACACCCGTTGCACTAAACTTAACGGTGCTGCCGGGGGTATAAACCTCATCATTGGGTGCCAGCACTGCATGGTCAAATTCACCCGTAGGCTTTGCTGTAGAAAGAACCATGACGGTATTGGATACCTTACGCTCGTAACCATCGGAAGGACGGCAGCGCAATGTCAAACCGGCTGTGGTACTATTCTCCGGGTCACCCTCACGCTGGGTCGCAAATGTCGAAGAACCGCCACCATCTAAATTAACGGCCTGCACGCAGCCCAGTGCTTCCATGGATGCACCGACTTCCGCCATAGTCATACCAACAGAATAAGGCGCCTGGCGACCATCTACCATCAGCATTACCACTGTGCCATCTGCCTTAATACCAATAGCCGTGCGGGAAGCACGGGTGGTGTTGTCAAGGCCGGCACGTGCATGACCGTTTTCAAAGATATCGCCGAAACTGGCAACAGCCTCCACCACATTGCCTGCGTCCAGTGCGTCCTTGCACTCCTGTGCGCTGGTGATGTGCGCTGCACCGCTCTTATCAATCCAGAAAGTAGTGCCGGTCGGCTGGTTGATCACCGTGCCGCTCATGATAAAAGCACCACTGGGACGGCCGTTACTCATATCATAGCCACCGGCATTGATCGCACCGACAACATTTGTACCGCGGCGGGTTTGCATGCTATTTGCCTGCTGAGTTGTCGATGTCATTGCCCAGTTTCTTCCGGTTTTTATCGCTTCGATGTTGTCATCACCGTAGCCAACTGCAATAGAAGCTGTGGAACCATTTCCTACCTTAACTTCCATTACATGGCCCATCATCTGCTGTGTCAGCGAACTGTTGTTCAAAATCCACTCATACTCGGTGACATCAGGCGTAACAGCGTACTGTTTCTCAGATATCTGTCGGACACCCAATGCATCAAGGCCGCTTCCGGCAGAGACATTTGCCGCAAGCGTATGTACAGGCAGCAACGACACCGCCATGCACAGTGCGAGTAGAACTGTCAGTACTCTCCTCATTTTGAATTAAACTTCCTCTCCATTTTTTTCGTAAAGTATTTCCCTCATCGTAGCGTATGCTCAAACTTTACAAACCATATCGTACACCACATCGCTGGAAAAGTCAACATGAATATACAGGAATTGTCATTTGTGTCGGTTTTATCTAAAATCTTTTTGATCATCACAAAAAACGGTAATACATATAGTGCCCACTAATAAATGTTATTATATATTAGCCGTCAATATCGCCGTCAAATATACATAAAGAAGGAGGAAGAAAATGGCACGAATGGGAGAAAACATATACAAACGAAAAGATGGGCGTTGGGAAGGACGATGTATAATAGGACATGATGAAAATGGCCGTGCATTTTTTCGGTATCTCTACGGACGCAGCTATAAGGAAGTAAAGGAGAAACTGTTGATACAGGATAAGCAAAAACAATCAAACAATAGTAATCTATGCTCGATGTATTTTGGCGATATTTTGGACAACTGGTTGCGGAGAAAAAAGCTATCGGTAAAGGAATCCAGTTACGGAAAGTACCTGCATACGGTAAATCATTATATTCGTACCCATTTAGGTAGTTGTAACATCTGTAGTTTGACCACTGCTGCTTTCGAATCCTATGTGGAAGAATTGCTGTCCTGTGGAGGGAAAAATGGGCAGGGATTATCTCCAAAAACCGTACAGGACATTCTCACTATCATAAAAGATGTTGTTTCCTTTGGAACAACACAGGAGATCCCTCTGCCATGCAAACTAGACAGATTATATGTTAGACAAAAAGCTGTCGAAATGCGTGTTTTCACACCAGAGGAGCAACGGAAGCTACCGTCATTTCTTCTACATGATACAAATGAAAAACAAGCTTTGCATACTGCTCTGCCTTTACACAGGTTTGCGCATACTACTTGCAAACTCATTGTATGTCCAACTTTCGCGGCAGCAACGCCCCGGCATAATGTAGTATCCACATCAACCCGTACTAATACGGCATCTATCCTGCATCACATCATCATGGTGGTAGGCATTAACCGCTAAGGCTATGCCTGTTGGCTGATAATCACGCCTTCAGCGAAAAGAGACCAACTGTAGAAACAAGAAATGCATTAAATATTTGTGTTAATAATCACTTGAATAAACGTAACTGGCTTCCAGCGCGCTTAGCACGAGAAGCCGAACTGGATAAAGCTACCATATGCCGTATTACTCGGTATAGACGCTGCGATGAAAAAACATACACTCCAAAAATTTCTGCCATCTGTGCTGTCGCTTTAGCACTGCGCCTCAACGAAGATGAGACCCATGCATTATTTTCCTCCGTTTTTCCCTGGTGGAATATATTCTGGGAGGCAATACGGGAAGGAAAAGGACTCCAGAAAACCAACGAAAGACTCTATGACGCCGGCATACCTACCATAACCTCGCTTGATTAACATGTCGCCCCCTGCCAATCCGGTAGGGGGCAAAAGTGTTTCACCGGTGAAACCACTCCGCACATCAAAAAAGGTAAAATGAAGATGTAATCCGGATTGCAATTACTAATTAACAAGGAGCTAAAAACCATGATTCATTCCAATCTCTATCTGGCCCCGCCTGTTTGGGCACCATGATTCTGGTGGGCATCACCCCCGACTACTACGGCACCGGTAAAGAACGCCATGCCGAACCGCAGGGTCACAAGTACGAAGTGATGCTGCCCGTCCACCGCTACGATAAGCTGACGGTAAAGATCCCCGGTGCGCCGCTTTTGCAGGCGCCCATCAGCGGCAGCGAGCCTCAGGTCGAGTTCACCGACCTGCGTGTGCGCCCGTATGTGGACCGTACCGGCCGCATGGCATATACCGCCTCTGTCACCGGTGTAAGGGTTATCGGCAATGACGACAAGTCCCGGCCTGTGAAGGCGTAATGCTCTGCCATCGGGGTGGCTGCGAGGGGCTTTGCTCCTCGCCCTCCCCGATCCCGCCGCGCAGCGGCGGACCACCAAAGGCATAGTATTACCCTTTGGTGGTCGCAGTCGCGGTCGCAGAAACCCTCATCTGTGAAGGAGGAACCCCCTATGGGATGCGAACAGCATCGCAAATATATGCTGACCATCCAGCATCCGGCGGAGCGTGGTTTGGGACATGAAACGATCCGGGACATATTGGCATCGCTTAATGCCGCCTACTGGTGCATGGTCGATGAGATCGCCACCACCGGCACGCCGCATACCCATCTGTTCATTTACAGAAAGGGCGCCATCCGGGTCGATACCATCCGCCGCAAGTTCCCCGGCTGCCATTACGATAGCTGCCAGGGCAGCTGCGCCGAGGCTCGCGCCTACATCAAAAAGGAGGGCAAATGGTCGGGGCCCGAAAAAGCCGAGCCCGCCGTTCCCGGCACCTTTGAGGAGGGCGGCACCATGCCCACGGAGCGGGAGGAAAGCGGTATTCGGGATGCCGACCTCATCGAGGCCATCGAGGCCGGGCTTTCCACGGCGGAGATCATCCGCAGCTCCCCCAAGTACGTTTTCCGTTCGGCGGATATTGATCTGCTGCGTCAGACCCTAATCGCCGACCGCTACCGTACACAGGACCGTGAGATCACCGTTTACTACCTCTATGGCCCCACCTCCTCCGGCAAGACCCGCAGCATCTATGCTGCCCATCCCGCCGCCGAAATCTGCCGAATCACCAACTACGGCACCCCCTCCACCGGCGTGCGGTACGATAGCTACCACGAGCATCCGGTGCTGGTGTATGAGGGCTTTATGGGACAGATCCCCTTATCCGATCTGCTCATCTATCTGGACTGCCACCCCCTCATGCTCCCCGCCCGGTACACCGATCGGGTGGCGTGCTATACCACCGTCTACATCGTCAGTACCCTGCCGCCGGAGGAGCAGTACCCCATCGAGCATCGCATCAGTCCCGCCGCATGGGATGCCTTTCTCCGCCGCATCGGTCATGTGGTGGAATTTCGTCCCGACGGCACCCGACTGGATCACACCACCGGCGAGCTGCTCCGCTCCGTTTCGGAAGAGCCCGCCACAACATAAAGGAGTGAAGCCTCTTGCCAAATAAAAACGCCGATAAAACCCCCGCCGAGCGTCTGCTGCTCCGCCTGCATGTGGGCGCCGTTGCATTGCAGCATAATCCGCTGTATTATGTCGCTCTACTGGTCTATCTTGTTCTCGTTGTCCTGCTCGGCTCGCCCCTGCACGGGGCCTCGCCCGATGACCTGTTCACGAGCCTTGCCGCCGGACTGCACCGCACCCTCTACCCCCTCTATGCCATTGCGGGGTTACTGGCCTGCATCGTCCTTTTTGGCTACCCCCACGGTGCCCGTAAAACCTCCCGTTCCCTCGCCCGTGCCGGAATCGTCAATTCGGTCGGGGCCGCCCCCCTGCTCCCGCAGCCGCCGGATGGCTGCGTCCTGTTCTGGGATCTTTTCCTTCAGCGCGGCCATCTCCTCTGTGTAGCTGCCAGACAACGCCTGGAACTGCTCCGCCGTGATCCGCCCCAGCACACTGTCCTC
>ERZ780148.2197-NODE-2197-length-11756-cov-11.725408_pt1 | contig 11756 bp, 6 predicted proteins | sample MGYA00510984_ERZ780148 | MGnify/ENA primary metagenome ERZ780148 (study PRJEB29588, sample SAMEA2160902) | human gut metagenome | biome: human gut; feature: human-associated habitat; material: faeces | place: Denmark | collected 2008/2010 ...
GGGATAACGGGTTCACACAAGATGTTTATGTGGCACCTTATAAGGGTGACAGAGTGTGTGCTATTAGTTATACATTTGATAGGAACAGGGGTAGGTACATGTACTGAACAATATCACATCGGGGGAGATAAGTTGAAATCGACTCCTGCGTCTTTAGATAAATGGGTGGAAAGCTTGGTAAGCTCCGGTAGATGGGGAGTTGGCAATGATACATGGAATATCGCAGGGATATAATGCTTTTCAAAATCCTGAAATATTGTGGGAATAGGTAAAGGCTATGGAAAATGAAATATGGGTGGGTACATTTAGAGAGGTAGTTGCTTATAACAAAAGAACGAGAAAAAAATCGCTTGAATGTGCTAGAAAACGGCTATAACATAACTCCTCATTTGGATATGAATGCACAATTATTTACAGAACCACTGACTATGGTATTGAAATCTGTGGGAAACAGAGTTTCGGAGATTAGGCAAGATGGGAAAAAGCGTTTTCTAAAGAAGGATGCTGATAAGGTTCTTTTCGATTTTAATCTTTATGGAGTGATGATTCAGATTCGTTTTATCTGAGGTGTTGGATATAGTTTTAAAACTAGAATAGGGAAATCCGTTAGTCTTTATTGTAACCATTTGAGGTGTGATAATAAGATTAACGGATTTGTTTTTTGCTCTTTTATAAAGTTACTCAGAATTAATTTCTAAATTTGTTCCCGTTAACTTTATTCCTTTTTCAAAAGAAATAAAATGGAAAACACAGAGAAACTGATTGTAGAACAACTGAAAAATGGCAACGAAGATGCTTATAAATACATCTATGATTATCATTATGTTCTTTTATGTCATGTAGCAAATCAATATTTGAACGATAATTTTTTATCGGAAACTATAGTTGGAGATGTAATATTTCACCTTTGGGAGATCAGAGAAACTTTAAACATTACTATTTCTATTAGAAGTTATCTGATAAAGGCTGTTCGTAATCGTTGTATAGACTATCTGAAATCTAGATCTGAAAAAAAGGAAATTTCATTTTCAGTTTTAGTACCGGAAGAGATGTCTGAAGAAAAGTATTTGCAGTCGGATAATTATCCTTTGGGAATATTATTAGAACGTGAATTGGAGCATGAAATCCGTATGGCAATAGATAAACTACCGGTTGAATGTAGATGTGTTTTTGAAAAAAGTAGATTTGAGGAGAAAAAATATGAAGAAATTTCTCAGGAATTAGGTATTTCTATAAATACGGTTAAGTATCATATAAAGAATGCATTATCTTTCCTTCAGACTGAATTGAGCAAATATTTAATTGCTTTGATTTTATTTTTTTCGTGTTAAAACAGAAAAAAGTTCTTTTAGGACTACCCTGTATTTAAAATAAATCGTCTTCACTTTAGAAACAACAAAGATGAAAGCAGAAAAAGAACATATTGATGAATTAATAGTATCCTATTTAAGTAATGAGTTGGATGGAAATGCTGTGCATGAACTGAAGGAGTGGATAGCTGCGTCTGTGGAAAATGAAAAGTATTTTATGCAGCGGCAAGAAATTTGGTTTTCTGCCATAAGTGTGAAAGAGGATGTTAAATATGATAAGAGCAAAGCATTTGAACAATTTAAAAATAGAATTGCTAATCAGAGGTTGAATGATAAAAGAGAACGTGAAAATTTCTGTTTGTCTAAATTTTGGCGTTATGCAGCTGTTATTGTTGTATTGTTCTCAGTTTCTTATTTTTCTTATTGGAGGGGTGGAATAAGTATAAAAGAGGTATTTTCGGATATCATTGTGGAGGCTCCTCTTGGTTCCAGAACAAAATTGACCTTGCCGGATGGGACATTAGTGTGGTTGAATGCCGGATCGCGTATAACATATTCACAAGGATTCGGAGTAGGGAATAGAAAAATAGAATTGATAGGAGAAGGGTATTTTGAAGTTAAACGAAATGAAGAAGTTCCATTTCTTGTGAAAACGAATAGTTTGCTGGTAAAGGTATTGGGAACGAAATTTAATTTTCGGGATTATCCGGATGATGCAGAAGCCATTGTTTCTTTGTCCGAAGGAAAAGTGGCATTGAATAATTTATTGAAAAAAGAAAAAGAAGCTTTTTTGTTACCCAATGAAAGGGTGGTTTTGAATAAAAAGAATGGCAGAATGCATGTGGAGTATTCTACTGTTTCCAATGCATTACAATGGACTAATGGATATTTATTTTTTGATGAGGAATTGTTGCCGGATGTTGTGAAGGAGTTAGAACGTAGTTATAATGTGAAAATACAAATAGCTAGTGATACTTTGAATACTTTCAGGTTCTATGGAAATTTCGTTCATCGTGAGCAAAATATTCAGGAAGTTTTGGAAGCATTATCTGCGACCCGTAAGATTCATTATATTATTGAAGGACACAATATAACTTTATATTAAGTAGGGAGTGGATTAAAATTGTTTAACCTTAAAATTAAAAGTATGAATAGAATTAGAGCTGTAATACTGTAATAGGGGTACGAAAGGGATGAAAAAGAAAAGGTGGGAAGATATAGGGATTTTCCCACCTTGATGAAATCTCTTTTTCGACTTACGATTGTGAGTGCGCTTTTAGAGAATGCAAAGTTAATGATTTTTCTCTTTAAAAGCTAAGTTCATTTAATTTTTTAATTAATAAATTACTAATTTATGAAAAACAAGAGAAAGGCCATATTATTGGTCGGGGCTTTGCTTTGCCTTAATTTGAATATCTTCTCACAGAATATACCATTGAAAATGAATAAAGTATCGGTGAAAAAAGCTATGACTGAGCTAAAAGAAAAAAGTGGATATTCATTTGTGTATATAGCTGGGGATTTAGATACGAAAAAGATTGTTGATATAGACGCTGAGCAACTGCAAGAAGTTATTGAGCAAATCTTGGAAGGACAAAATGTTTCTTATGAGATAAAAGATAAAAATATCATTATTCGGAAGAAGGAAGTAGAACAGTCCATGTTGAACGAGAAAAAATTACAAGATATTTCAGGGCTTGTGATGGATGTTATGGGAGAACCTATCGTAGGAGTTAATGTGATGGAAAAGGGGACTACTAATGGTACTATTACTGATATGGATGGTAAGTTTTTACTTAAAGCTCCTGCGAATGCAACTCTTATTATTAGTTTTATCGGTTATAAGACTCTTGCTGTTAATTTGGAAGGGGAAAAGAATGTGAATATAACTCTGAAAGAGGATTTGGAACAATTAGATGAAGTGGTGGTGGTTGGTTATGGAACTCAAAAAAAATCTAGTTTGACAGCATCCGTGGCGACAGTGCCTGCAAAAGAACTGAGTAAACAGATGGGGCATTCTGTTGCAGCTGCTTTGCAGGGGAGGGCTCCAGGAGTAGAAATATTGCAAAAGGGGGGAGAAGCTGGGGCAGATATCAAGATACTTGTTCGGGGAGCAGGTACATTTGGTGCTACTGAACCTTTATATGTTATTGATGGTGCATTTTCTAATAATGGGCTAAATTCGTTGAATCCTTCAGATATTGAATCAATAGAAATCCTGAAGGATGGTTCGGCGGCTGCCATTTATGGTTCTCGCGCTGCAAATGGGGTTGTGCTGATAACTACCAAGCATGGTCAAAAAGGTAAAGCAAAAGTTGAAATTTCTGCAAACTATTCTTTGCAGACTCCTTCTAAATATCTTGATTTTCTAGATGCAAATGAGCATCGCGAATATACTAAGCAAATTGTTGCAAATTCAACAAACCAGACTCAAGCTCCAGAAAATATTCATCCTACTAATCCTGATATTAATACTGACTGGCAAGATGCATATCTAAGAAATGCTCCTATGTATAATTTGAATGCTTCAATTTCTGGTGGTGGTGAATATTCAACTTTTAATACAAGTTTGGGGTATTTTGATCAGCAAGGTATTATGGAATTTTCTGGTTTTAAGAAATATAATGCACGTGTCAATGGAACGTTTAAGAAAGGACGTTTGACTGTTAGTGAAACTCTTTCTGCTGCTTTTACAAATAAGGAGCCTCAAGTAAGGATGGTGATGGGGATTCCTACTGTTCCAATGACTGATGTAGAGGGAAGGTATGTATCTGCAGGTAAAGATTATTATGTAAATGAAGGAAAAGTTACTAATCCGTTTGCATCTTATTCCAATACTGTTCGAAGAAATAAAACAGTTAATGTTACTGGTAGTTTGAATATAGGACTGAATTTATATAAAGGATTGGATTATAAGCTACTACTTGGAGGTGACTATATATCAACAAATAATATATCTCGGTCCATTGCTTTTGACTCCAATTGGGATGAGAATGGTAATGCAGATCCTGATTATAGCAGAACGATTAATTCACTATCTGAAAGTCGTGGACAGCGATTTAGTTATACAATTGATAACATTTTGACTTATAAGAATATGTTTGCTGGTCATACTATTGACGCAATGGTAGGTACAAGTTGGATGAGAGAATACTATAGAACTATGGGGATTGGTTCTGGTTCTACAGATTTGGGTGGTCCTAATATTACTATTTTTAATGGGAAAGGAGATATAACAAGTGAAGAATACAATTCAGCTTTACTCTCCTTTTTTGCTCGCTTGAACTATGACTATAAGGAGCGTTATCTTGTTTCTGCAAGTATTCGTAGTGATAAATCTTCCAAATTTGCTAAAGGAAATAGGGTCGGTTACTTTCCTTCGGTTTCAGTGGGTTGGAATATACATGAAGAGAATTTTTTTAATATAGAATGGATAAGTAAAATGAAGATTAGAGCTAGTTATGGTGAATTAGGAGCTAATTTTATAGATTCATATTCTTTCCTTTCTACGGCTTATGGTCCAATACCTTCTGTATTCGGTGAAAATCAGATTGGTCAAAGTAGTGTGATGAATGGTTATGTAACCAAATTTGCTCAGGAAAATTTGACTTGGGAAAAATCAATATCTAAAAACGTAGCATTGGAAATGGCTTTTCTGAATAATAAAATTTCTTTTACAGCTGAATATTTTTGGAAAGATAATAATGACTTACTTGCTCCATTACTTCCATTAGCATCGTCAGGGCAAACCATTATGACTAATGGGGGGGATTTGCCAGTCTTTAATTCTGCATCTGTTGAAAATAAAGGTTTTGAATTTACGGTAGGTTATCGTAATAATTGGAAGGATTGGAGTTTGGATGTTACTGCCAATATTTCGGCATTAAGAAATAAAGTAAAGAGTTTGGGTGAGGGAGTACAACCCATTAAGGCAGAGGTGATGATGAGTGGTTCTTTTAATGACCGTCCTACTATTACTAAACCGGGCTTGCCTATTGGTACCTTTTGGGGATATGTGGTGGAAGGTTTTGATAATGATGGTAATTTTATTTTTCAGGATAATAATGGTAGTGTGAATGGTGTATTGACAGGAAAACCGGATGGGAAGATTGATGAGAATGATAAAACGGATATTGGTAATCCTCATCCGGATTTTACTTATGGTTTAAATATAAATGTAGGTTATAAGAATTGGGATTTGACTGCTTTTTTCCAAGGAACGCAAGGTAACGATATTTTTGCTTTAATGAAATATGATTGGTATTTTGGAGGAGCTAATAGTGCTACCCTAAAGGATGCTTTCTATAATTCATGGACTCCGCAAAATCCTAATGCAGAAGCTCCTAAACTGAATAGTAAAAACAGTTCTGGCATAAACTCGCTTCCAAGTACATTCTATGTGGAGGATGGTTCTTATTTCAGATGCAAGAATCTACAAATCGGTTATTCCTTTAATAAGAAATTATTGCAAAAATTCCATATAGAATCATTTAGAATATATGCGGGGGTACAAAATTTATTCACTATCACAAAATATCCCTTGTATGATCCCGAAGTTAGTTCAAACGTGTTGTTTGACAGAGGTGTGGATGGTTTCTGGCAAGCACAGGAAAGTCCTCATGAAGCAACAATGAATTCTAGAGTATATAATCTTGGTGTCAATTTAACTTTCTAAAAACAGAATAAGTATGAAAATAATGTTGCGTAAAATTATAGTTATCATTATCAGTTTTGTAACTATTGGAATGATGGGCTCATGTGAAGATATTTTTAATGATTTGGCGGTGAATCCTAATCAATCAGACGTTAATTCATTTTATACTACACTAGAAAATTGTAATAAGGGAATTCTTGGTATCTATGGGTATATTTCGACTCCTCGTAATTTGGGAGCTTGTGGATTTGGTTTGATGTTGACTCGTAGTGATGAGGGGTGTTCGGTAGCTGATTATGGAGTACCAGGTGCTTATAATGAAGAGTTTACCCCTTCTTATTATTCATTGGTTCAACCTTTTCAGTTAATGTATACAGCTGCTTCCCAAGCTAACCAAATGATTGAAAGTCTTACTGAAATAGAATTCAGCAATAAAGAATTACAGGATGCATATTTGGGGGAGGCTTATTTTCTTCGTGCATTTACACATTTCTTTTTATTCATCAATTATAGGAATATTCCTTTGATTAAAGAATTGCCTAAGGCTCCTAATGAATATAAGCCTCAGGCAACACCTGAAGAGGCTTGGGATTTTATTATAGATGATCTGATCAAAGCTAAAGATTTACTTCCTGACAAGAATTTTTGGGATGCTAAAAATAAAGGACGTGTGACGAAAGCTTCTGCTTATGCACTTTTGGGTAAGTCATATCTTTATAGATCCGGTATTGAACCCAAATATGGAACTTCACAAACAACTTATTATAATGAGGCTGCTGCGGCTTTTGCAGAAATCATTAATGGTAATTGTGGAAACTACAGATTGGTAGATGACTATTCATGGAACTTTGATGTGGCACATGAAAATAATGATGAATCTATTTTTGAAGTACAATTTGTCGGAGTGTTGAATACAGGATTTAACCCAGGATTTGTGGACAGTGGGTTGTTCAATGATGTCCGGTGTAAAATGTGTATAATGAATAGAAGTAGAAATTCGAATAGTTCTGCACAGGTTATGCACAATTGGTTATATGATAAATTTGTAGCGTCAAAAACAGTGACAGGAGAAACTGATCCACGTATGTTTGGTTCGTTTGTTTTTAATGATAATGTATCGGAGATTATACGTCCGAAAGGTATGAAGGTTACTTTTCTTGAAGGGAAGGATTGGGAAGCAGAAATGGGTTCAAAGGAAGGAACATTTGGTGAACAATATGAGTTGGCAATGGGATATAAAATGTGTAGTAGGAAATGGTTGGATTGGACCTTACCTCCGACAGATGATGCTGGTGGGCATTTTTTTAATGGACGTGCACAAGGAGTAAACTGGAGAATGATTCGTTATTCGGATGTTTTGCTGATGTATGCTGAAGCTGTAGTAATGGGAGGGAAAGCCACTGCAAACATAACCCCGTTAGAAGCAATAAACAAAGTACGCGATAGGGTAGGAGTACCTCATGTAACAGAAGCTAATATGAGAACTATTGAAGATGAACGTATTCTAGAACTTACCTATGAAGGCTTCCGATTCTTTGACTTGCTTCGTTGGGGTAAAGTAGTAGAGCGTTTTCGCGAATTGGAAAATACTGATCCTTTGTTTAAAAGGTTTAGCAGGGCTCAATATATGGGGTTTAAGGAAAATAAGAATGAATGGGTTCCATTGCCAATTGATGAAGTAGAGGGTAATCCATATATCACTAAAAATAATCCAGGATGGTAATTAAAAATAGAATAATTATGAAAGTATTTTATTATATTATATGTGCAGCTTGCTTTGCCGGCTGTGTGTCATCTTCCAATGATAAAACGGTGAAAGAGAATGGTAGAACATTGCATAATGGCATTGTGCTGCCCGAGCAATGGCCTCCTAGTATGATTGATGATGGAGTACGTTGCGAAATGTCTTTACCTTATATTTCAAACAAACCGACTGTTATTTCTGTAAATCTAGGACGCCAATTATTCGTTGATGATTTTTTAATTGCAGAAACAGATATGGAGCGTGTTTCCCATAAGGCTATGTTCTATGAGAATAATCCGGTACTTGCTCCGGATAAGGAGTGGGAATACACTTTTGAACGTGCTCCTTATGCTGCTCCTTTCAGTGATGGAATATGGTATGATGAAAGCGAACAAAAATTTAAAATGTGGTATTTGGCTGGTGCCGGATCTATGCACAAACATCGTCAAAGCTTTTATACTTGTTATGCGGAGTCAAAAGATGGGAAGCATTGGGAAAAAGTGAATATGGATATAGTGCCGGGTACGAATATTGTAGATACTTGTGATCGGGATGCGGCTACAGTTTGGCTCGATAAAATGTGTCCAGAACCAGAAAAACGTTTCAAATTCTTCAATGTGGAAAAACATAGTGGAGGATGGAAAATAATTTTAAAATATTCAAAAGATGGTATTCATTGGTCGGAAGGAGTTGCGCAATCAGGACCGGTGGGGGATCGTACCACTGCTTTCTATAATCCGTTTACTCAAAAATGGGCTATTAGTCTACGGCAGGGGAGTAAAGCAGACGGACGCTCTAGAGGCTATTTGGAAAATGAAGATCCAGAGATGGCAGTTAGCGTGGCGCATTCATTGGCTAAAGGAATAAAGGATAAAAATATAGTTTTGTGGTTTACTCCTTCCGATAAGGAACTGCCACATCCTGAATTTCCTGATGTGCGTCCAGCCATTTATAATTTTGATGCTATGCCTTATGAAAGTGTTATGCTAGGGTTCTATGCTATGTGGAAAGGACCAGAGAATGATCTCTGTGGTAAGTTAGGTATTCAGAAAAGAAATGAAATAGGGATGGGATATAGTCGGGATGGTTTTCATTTTTATCGTCCCAGTTATGAACCTGTTATGGGAGTAAATGAAACGGAAGGGGCATGGAACTGGGGAAATATGCAGTCTATTATTGGCGTACCTCTCATTGTTGGTGATTCTTTGTATTTGTATTCTAGTGGAAGAATGAAGAATAAAGTGATGTGGGATGGATTTACTTCTACTGGGTTGGCAACTTTACGTCGTGATGGGTTCGTTTCCATGCATACAGACACAGAAGGGGTACTTGTTACCGAGAAAATAAAGTTTGATGGTAATCATTTTTTTGTGAATGCACAAGCAAAGGATTTGCAGGTGGAGATAATGGATGAAAATGGTAATGTGATTACGGGATTTTCCAGAGAGGATTGTAAGGAAATGAATGATTTGAACAGTACTAAACAATTGGTAACTTGGAAATCAGGTAAAAAACTTGCTGCTCTTTCAGGCAAGATAGTTAAAGTGAAGTTTTATGTTACTTGTGGAGATTTATATGCTTTTTGGATTTCTCCATGGGACACAGGAGAAAGTAGGGGATATACAGGTGGTGGTGGTCCGGGACTCAATCCTTGTGGAATCGATATTAAATAACTGATATGTATAAAACATAGTTGTGTTACATCGTGTATTTTGTTGGTGGCTGCTTCATGAGAATGAAGCAGTCATTTTTTGTATTACAGATAAATTTTGCTTGGTTGAGCTAAGTCAATATTTAAGTATGAGGAAAATGTAGACATAAAAAAAGGAGCAACGCCTTGCTCCAACCTTTGTTAACCTTAAATCTAATACTATGAAAAACACGTTGCAAAGGTACGTGTTTTAGTGAATTTTGCAAATAAAACAACTAAAAAAATATGTTTTCTAACACGTTTTAATACTTTTGTCCTATTTGTTAAGGATGAGGACTTTTTTTATTTACTTGTATTTTGTCTTTTTTACATATAAAACCGTATATTTGTTGCCACTTTTGCAAAAGGATAAAAACGAATGGTTTCAGTAGATAATTTGAAAGTAGAGTTTGGAGTAACGCCTCTGTTTGAGGATGTGTCATACGTTATCAATAAGAGAGATCGTATTGCGCTGGTCGGGAAGAATGGGGCCGGTAAGTCTACTATGCTTAAGATATTGGCAGGAATACAGGCGCCTACTTCAGGTAGTGTTTCTGTTCCGCGTGATGTGACGATAGGCTATCTGCCTCAAGTCATGATTCTGAGTGATAAACATACTGTGATGGAAGAGGCGGAGATGGCTTTTGAACATATCTTTGAGTTGCAGGCTAGTATTGAGAGAATGAATCAGGAGTTGGCGGATAGAACAGATTATGATTCAGAAAACTATCGTAAACTGATTGAGAAATTCACCCATGACAATGAACGCTTTTTGATGATGGGAGGTACCAATTATACAGCTGAGATAGAACGTACATTGATGGGGTTGGGATTTAGCCGGGAGGATTTTAACCGTCCTACATCTGAGTTCAGTGGTGGATGGCGTATGCGTATAGAGTTGGCCAAGTTGCTGTTGCGACGGCCCGATGTGTTGCTGTTGGACGAGCCTACCAATCATCTGGATATAGAAAGCATTCAATGGTTGGAAAACTTTTTGAAGACAAGTGCGGGAGCCGTTGTATTGGTGAGCCACGACCGTGCATTTATTAATAATGTGACCAATCGTACGATTGAAATATCTTGCGGGCATATCTATGATTATAAAGTGGCTTACGATGAGTTTGTGGTATTGCGCAAAGAACGTCGTGAGCAGCAATTGCGTGCATACGAGAACCAGCAGAAGCAAATTCAGGATACAGAAGATTTCATAGAGCGTTTCCGTTATAAGGCTACCAAGGCTGTACAGGTGCAGAGCCGTATCAAGCAATTGGAAAAAATAGTTCCTATTGAAATTGATGATGAAGATAATTCAGCCTTGCGGTTGAAGTTTCCGCCTGCCATGCGTTCCGGCAATTATCCGGTCATTTGTGACGGGGTGAAGAAAGCATATGGCAGTCATATCGTTTTTCACGATGTGACTTTGACTATTAATCGAGGTGAGAAGGTAGCTTTTGTCGGAAAGAATGGGGAAGGTAAGTCCACTTTGGTGAAATGTATAATGGACGAAATCCCATACGAAGGTAAACTGACCATCGGGCACAACGTACAGATTGGTTATTTTGCTCAGAATCAGGCTCAGATGTTGGATGAAAATCTGAGTGTCTTTGATACGATTGATTATGTGGCAAAAGGGGATATTCGTTTGAAGATTCGTGATATTCTGGGAGCATTCATGTTTGGAGGTGAGGCTTCTGATAAAAAAGTAAAGGTACTGTCGGGTGGGGAGCGGAGTCGTCTTGCCATGATAAAACTTTTGTTAGAACCGGTGAATTTCCTTATTTTGGACGAACCTACCAATCATCTGGATATGCGTTCCAAAGATGTACTGAAAGAAGCTATCCGCGAATTTGACGGAACAGTGATACTTGTCAGCCACGACCGTGATTTTTTGGACGGACTTGCGACTAAAGTATATGAGTTCGGTGGTGGAACAGTGAAAGAACATCTTGGCGGTATCTACGATTTCCTGCAAAAGAAGAAGATCGACAGCCTGAATGAACTTCAGAAAGGAGTTTCTCTCTCTACTTCTCCTACCACATCTGCCAAAGGAAACGAAGCGGATACAGAGCAACCTTCGGAGAACAGACTCTCGTATGAAGCGCAGAAGGAACTCAATAAGAAGATAAAGAAGTTGGAACGCCAGGTGGCGGACTGTGAGGCTTCGATTGAAGAAACGGAATCGGCAATCGCCATTCTGGAAGCAAAGATGGCAACCCCGGAAGGAGCATCGGATATGCAACTGTATGAACGGCATCAGAAGCTGAAACAGCAATTGGATACCACCGTTGAAGAGTGGGAACGGGTTTCGATGGAACTGGAAGAAACGAAAAATTAGAACAAAACGCATACTTCCGGGCA
>ERZ780148.2198-NODE-2198-length-11742-cov-4.279713_pt1 | contig 11742 bp, 14 predicted proteins | sample MGYA00510984_ERZ780148 | MGnify/ENA primary metagenome ERZ780148 (study PRJEB29588, sample SAMEA2160902) | human gut metagenome | biome: human gut; feature: human-associated habitat; material: faeces | place: Denmark | collected 2008/2010 ...
GCTATATGTTCATTCTTTTTCTTTAAATAATCTTCAGCTATCAGAGACAATTCTTTCCATGTTAGCATTGACTCTCGAAACTTATCTTCTGATATATTAAATTGTTTCAAAAAATCATTTTGTTGCTCACTTGTATTAAACATACTTGCTTATCCCTTACTTTTACATGTTGTTTTTTCTATAATTCCAGAATTCAGTAAATTGGTATAGGATAAAAGCTGTTCTGATATAAATTCAGCATTAATCTCTGGACCTTTATTAGGCTGGTTGTCCTTAATAAAATCATCAGATTGTAATTTGTTCATAAATACATCCATAAAAACCTTTGCTTTTGTCATACCCATCACCTCTTATACTTTTCCATTATATTATGTGTAAGGTTTGCATAATAACACAAAATAATATCATTGTCAATTTAATTTAGACGTTATATAATAGTAACATATTTCAGCCTTTATATTCAAGTTTTAATTTCTAATCTGTCTATCTTATATGTTACATATTTCTATACTAGAGTAACCTGTGTATCTGTAAATACACGAACGTATATATGATATCTCATTTCTTTCTTCTTTTCAACCACCATCCATTATTTTTATATTATATATTTTGAAATCGGCTAAAAATAAATTTCAAGCAAGTTCCTATGATACGCAAGCAACAACTAAAGCTTCTCGTATTAGTCGTCAACATCATGACCGTAATACTCCTCCCAGCTTCCAGCACCAGACTCAATCACCGGGTCATTCAAAAAACATATCTCATCGTCTTTTGCTTTCTTGCTGAGAACTTCCGCAACCAGTTCTTCGTCTTCTATATAAATATCATTATAGAAGTTATACAGGGAAGCGTAAACACCATTTGCTTTTGCAAGAAAAGCGTTTTGGGAAATCAAATCTTCTGCTGCCTTCGCCTGACTATTAAGCTTCTCAAGTTCTCCCGGAAGATGAGAGAATATTATATCCGTAACATCATCTATATCAAGCTCTGGAATAACGAACTCCTTCATTTTCTGTCTCAGATCATTGAAGCTAAATGAATTATAGGCAATATAGTTAAACACAAGCTGCTCCATGCGCTTGTTGTCCTCTTCTTCCATCTCACGTAAAGCATAATCCATATCGTCTTCCGACATTTCTGTATCTGCTTCACAGCAGCCCGTACCCTCATAAATATTTAAATAAAACCTGTGAAGCATATTAAATACGTGCGCTGCCTGTTCTAAACCCATCGCCTTATCAAGAGGGCTTGCCTTTTCATCATCAGGACTTGTTATAAGCTCTTCTATTTCAGATGGTAAAATGGAATATATGATCTCGGTGATCGCATCCAACTCCATCTCCGGCAAGTCGCCGCTTTCCATCTTTTCACGAATTTCTTTATAGTCAAGCCCTATGTATGCTACATACTCAAACAACTTCCGCTCGGCGGTATACTCTTTTTCTTTACTCATCGCAGGTATCTCCTTTCACAGTTTTTCTTAAAATACCTCTTACCTGTGTTTTACCGACTGGAATACACATAAGATAGATATTATCCTGCGTCAGATCCATGAAATCTCTGACATCGTACATGTATGTTAAAATCTCTGACTTTGACATCATGTCGCCGGTTCTGTAACGTTTCCCCTTATCTTCACAGTAAAACAGTGAGTCTTCTTCCTCATCTAAGATATCAAGCAAGTCATCAATAAAGACGGAGCGGTTTAATGGCTTTTCGCTTGGGTAGTTTTTCCTAAGAAAACCCTTGTACACCTCGAAAAGCCATGAGAACGGAACAATATCCCAGACAAGTACAGGTTCAATCTCCTTCCAAAGCTCACGGATTGGATCATTCAACGTCTTGATATCATCAAGCTCACGAAGACAGATATCAGGGATATGGTAGTCCTCGTCACAGTCCACACACATAAGAGCATGATTTAAGATGTATCTTAACACACGCTCATCCACAAGCACTGTAGACTTTAAATATTTGTTTTCTTTTCCGACAAAGCTTCTAAGAAATGGGATTGACAGTATTCTTCTGTAGGCAGATCCTGTTGTGTCTTCAAGCTTCAAGTTATCATTTAAGCAAAAGATACAGCGACCAGAAAATCTAAAATCAAAACTATCTCTGTACTTATATTCAATTCTGATGATATCGCCTGTTGCAAGGAGCTTCGCACGTTCCAAACCTTCAAGCTTCTTATTCTTTGATACCCTGTTCTCATCGGACAAAATAACAAGCTTGTTGAAAATGGCGGGGCCTATGTATTTATCCTCTGATAACTCACGGAGAGATATGGAACTTGTCCGCCGTTCTCCGCACAGACTGCGAATTGCTCTAAGGAGTGAGCCTTTACCATTTGCACCTGTATTTGAAACGAAAAATATCAATTTATCAAAGTGTGCAAATGGGCGGCATACAGAAGATATGACTTCCCACAAAAGGTCGTAGAGTTCTTTTCTGTCATCTGCGATCTCCATAAGCCACTTATCAAAATTGAAGATGAACTTTCCATCTTCTGTATCAAATTCAAACTCAGGATTAACAGCAGTTGCATCAAATGGCACAGACATTTTCCCAAGAAAAACATATTTGTCCGGGTCAAATGGATAAAGTTTCTTTGTGGAATAATCGAAGACGCCATTTGCCACAGGCACAAGGTGCTTATCCATAGTAAGGTGAGCAATCGGAGCTTTAAGCTTGATTGAAATAATTACCTCTTTAATATCGCTCTGCTTGGCAAGGTAATTGAGCTTTCTCACAGCATCCGCAATCAGATCATCAGCAGGAACATACAAGCCGTAATCTCTGCTGCTTTTGTCGTTATCGTATATGGCTAACATCGTCTCAGAGTCGCCGTCAGGGTTACAATCAATATTCACAACATTGAACATGTGTACAATTACATCCGCCATGACGGCATTATCGAGACGATCTGGAGCCTTATAAGCCGTATGGTAAATATGATTGTGGTTATAAATTTTGTTTTTAATAAAAGCAACAAGCTCCTCTTCCACATCCTCAAGCGGAGTGGTAAGTGAAACATGTCTGAGATATTCCGCAGTTGTCTCCCTTAAAATAGCATTTCTAGTCATCATAATATCCGCCGCCTTTCTTTACTACTGATAAATACCAGTCTTCATCCCATTCTGAGTCGTCCATCTCATAAAAGCTTATGATCTTAAACAGCCTGTCAATCTGCCTGTCAAGAAGATTTATTTTCTCGTCTTTCTTACGTGAACTGCTTAAGATATTGCGTGTACGTTCACGCTCTCTTATAAGGCACTTCTCAATAATACCTTCTGCGCTCTTTTTGCTGACATTTGCAACAACCCCAACATGGGACTCTTCGTTAAAATGTGTCATATCTACGATGCCTGTTGTGACAAAGTTTAAAACAAGTTCATCAATCAGCATCTGTTCTGTTTCATTGTCTAACATTTTGTTCTCTCCTTTTTTCTGGCTTTATATAAACCAGTTATTTTTTATATCCGTTTCAGGCACCCCCCCACGAGGTGCCTATTTGAAAATATCAAGGAGATAAAATAAGATGCTAACTATGGTAACTTATGAATATCTGGCAAATAACTCCCGGCAGTAAAATCAGATGGCAAAATATATCTTATAAGTCAAGCGACATTACGCTCGTCATCAGACGAGGCAGCGCTTGACCAGACCAAAGAGATACCACAATAAAAAAAGAGGTCTAGGTAATGACCACAGTCATCAACTAGACCTCGTAACTATAAAAAAAAGGAAGCCGGACGCATCCAACTCCCTTAGGCATAGTCCGCAGACGTCCGCCGCAATTCTGTAATATATTATGCCATACCAAAAGCTTCTATACAACAGTTCTTTATGTTTAATTATAAACTTGTAATTTAAAAGCTTAATTACTATCTATACTGCTTGGCACGTGCAGCCGCTGCATTCGCCCGGTTTCTTGCAGTCTTAGCCTGATAGGAATTTCTATTGTAGGCTTCCTGTTTCCTTGCGTAATATTCAAGGTATGCGGCTTCTTTCTTAGCCTGTTTCTCTTCATAATAGTAATTGTTAGTGTTTTGATATTTTCCTGTACCCCAAAACCTGTCAATACTATCTGTCATACCTTCAACATTCCACTGCCGAAGCTTCTCCTTAACCATCCTGTCTATATCCTCTTGATCCTTCTTCTTCTGTTTCTTTCGCCACTCAATAAACCTTTTAAGATAGGACTTCTCATTTTTAGCTTCCACTTTCTTTGGTGGATTTCTCTTTGCTTCAAGTATGGCTATTGCCTGCCCTACTGAAGAAGCCTTCCCCCTTTTCAAAAGCTTTATTATCTGGTTTAAGGATGAGTTATCGTAATAGCTGATATAAAAGTTGCCAAGACATTTACTAATCACAGCCCAATATCCCTTTTTCGCACCTGAGCGCCAGATAAGTTTATATACCGGCTTCCTTGTAAGAAGAAAGAGAAATATAGTTCCAAAGATAATCGTATATGATATGCAGTCTTTTTCACCAAAGTAAGCATTAAGCCCAAACCAAAAAGCTGCCGGCGCAGATATCAGAAAAGCAAGCGATCCCAGCTCACCTTCTGCGAGCCAGTGGTTTAACCACAATCTAAAGAAATATAGTTTATGCTGCCTCTTAAACTCCTTCACCTTTTTCACCTGTGCGATCTGCGCATCATTTTTTCCTGCCATAAAAAACCTCCCTCTATAACCCATTATCATATGTACTACTTACCGTACATATAGTAAACTAATTTGTTATCTTTGTAAATATATCTCAGCAAACAAAATCCCTGACATCTGAGCTAGGCTGACTGTTTATGATATTGAAAAGTGTCAGTAGATCAGGGGAACTGACAAGTGAACTTTCTGACAAGGCATGCTTTAGAGTGTCGGCGTCGATTGGTCGCATTGTGATGATGCTCCTTTCTGGATGAGAAATGATAGTGTTAAGGATGTGAAGTGTGGTGAAGATGTTTTTTTAATAATTTTGAAGAAAAAAATATAACAAATTGCTTGATTAATCAAGCAATTTGTTATTTAATGTGTAAAGTCAAAGATTACTTAGTTATACCACACTTTGAACAACGCTGGATTGTTTCAGCCTTGTGATGCACAGTATGTGTTTTAGCGGGTGTAGTACGATTTTCGTACGTAGCATCATGATGTACTGTTTTATACTTGGCATCATGATGAACTGTTTTGTAAATTGGTTCTGTGTGTGTGTCACATGCACATGGACCATTACCAAGACAGTGTATTGAACAATCATGTTCTTCACACCATGTTGAGAAATCAACATGTGTCATATCTTCACCTGTGACATTGTGTATATCACGTTCTCCAATGTATTCTTTTTCATCGTAAGCATCCTTAACTAATACTTTTTCATCCCATGCGTCTTTCACCTTAACCTTCTGAGTCTTCTCAGGTTCATCGACGATGGTCTCATCCCAGGCAGCCTTAATAGTCTCAGTTACCCAGTTATGTGAACAACCAATCTTTTCAGTTGTCGGCTCCTCAGTTGGCTGTGGAGTAGGTGCCTTGGTTGTATCTTCGGTTGGCTTTTCTGTGGTAGCCTTAGGCTCCTCCGATACATTTTCTGATGGCTTCTTATCTGTCTTACCGGCAGTTGTCTTATCAGTCTTGTCTGACTTTGCTACCTTATCAGAAGTCTTATCAGACTTAGATTTTGTGTTCTTATCCTTGGATGTGATAGTTACGTTATGGTCGTCACCTACAAGGTTCTTCCAATAGTCCTTATCTACATCCTTAGTGTTGATAGTTACCTTTGTTTCAGTGGTTGCATCAGTGCTTGATGCAGTGGTACCGTTAGTACCTACGTTTACGTTCTTGTGGTTGCAGCCAACGAGTGAGATAGCACCGCCTACGAGCATGAGTGTGAGTGCTGCTGCAGTTAATATTTTCTTATTCATGATAGATCACCTTAATTTACCTTTCTGTGTTATTGCGACTTTTATGTAAGTCACGGATGAAGCTTAAAAATGTTATTAGTGACAGTTGAGTCTTTTTAGAATTTGCCTATAACACTGACTACATAATTAAATCCCTCCCCCATAAAAATATAGAAATTTTATATCTCTACCGAACATCCGACTGAGGATGTATAATAGAACCAAATTATATCTACGATAATTTATAGGGCACTCGTGAACAGATATTCAGTTGCTGTGCAACTATATATCTGCTCATGAGCAAGCGGAAAAAAACACCCTTAGTTTTTTTCCGTGCAGTAAGAGCTTTCACCGAAATGAAATGGAGATGAAAGTGTGTCTCAGACACAACACCGTCGGCTGTGCCGACCATATCAGACAATATATATATATATATATTGTCTGATGTGTCAGTGTCTCTTATGCCCTTTATACTTTTTTCTCGAAAAATATGACTTTTTAACTCCAAATGGCGATATGCCTTATTTATCAATGCTTGCGTAGGGTGCAATTCGATGCCTAAAAGGGGGTGCAATTAAGGTAACCTTCGTTACCTTAGGGCTCATAAACCGCATCAATGCTAGTGCAGGTAGTAACCTGCTCAGGCATGTCGATGACACAGGGGTGCAAATGATAAAACCCCCGAAAAAAATAGCTTTTGTCACCCTATTTTCACTACATCATTGATGTACTATATTGTGGTATATTCATACTTTATGGAGCAGCCATAATCACAAGATCGACTAACTTTTCATACCAAAATCTTTAATACCTGCTACGTCAATGTAACCCAATATGCTATAAAGCATTGATAATATCACCCATTTCGAGACTCCAGAAAGTCCATTTTATAATTAAATAACCCATTTCGTGACCAGTAAAAGTCCATATACCGGTTAAATAGCCCATTCGGAGACCAGTAAAAGTCCATATACCGGTTAAATAGCCCATTCGGAGACCAATATAAGTCCAATTACTAATTAAATAACCCATCTGGAGACCAATATAAGTCCATTTCCATAGAATATAACCCACTTGGAGACCAGCAAAAGTCCAATTACTAATTAAATAACCCACTTGGAGACCAATATAAGTCCATTTAATTTAGATATAGCCCATTTGTTGGTCAAATTAGGGCTATATAATTTTTATATCGACTTTGTTATATCATAGTTTCTTCAATATGTAAAGGTTGCCGTACGCACGTTATCTCTTACATTTTCATTTACCGTACACAATTATAGAATTTTGTTATATATAATTACGAAACGGAGGAGTAAACTTTGATATCATATAAACCTCTTTTTAACACCATGAAGCAGCGAGGAATAACCTCTTACCGTCTTGAAAAGCTGGGATTTTCAAGAACTAATTACTACAGTATCAAACACGGCAATCCAGTCAACACAACTACTATCGACTCCCTCTGTAGATTGCTTAATTGTAACGTGTATGATATCCTCGAATACATACCTGATGATAAGATAGACGAATATCAATAAAAGACCGGGAAGTTAATTTAATGAGACACGAGACACTCAATTTTTTAAACTTTTAAAATTTACATACATGTAAAAAATAAAAAAGTATATTTTTTGCGTGTCTCATGTCTCACCCTACTTTTCCCTTGTAAAAAAAAAATGTGGACTGACCGAGCTTTACGCTCGGCACGTCCACATTTTTCGGTTATATAATTATCTTTAATCTCTGTTTCTCTCTTATAAACTCTCTCCATACCTTAAGAGCAAAGGGTAAGGAGTCAGTAGGGGGGAGTGTCAAGGCTTTCGTCAGGAGCTTCCATATTATATAACTCCTAACTTCTATAATGAGTGTACAATCTTATCTGCAATGCCAAGCTTTACAGCTTCATCGGCATTTAAGAACCATTTACGATTAGTTATCTTGCCACGAACCGTTTTCTTACTTAACCCTGTTCGCTCAGATATAATGTTGAGTGCCGTTTCTTTATGGTTCTTTAGATCGTCGCAGATATAGTCTATTCCCTCTATACTCTCATCTGAGATACTACCACCTGAAAAACACGGCTCATGGAACATCACACGGCTATATGGCATGAGGCATCGCTCAGAACCGGCAAGGAACACCAAAGCAGCAGCACTGTACGCATATCCTGTCACAACTGTTCTGATTTTCAACGGAGTATGAAGCAGATAATCATACAGGTTAAGTGATGTAAGGCTGCCACCGGGACTGCTTATGTAGATCGTCACATTAACATCAGTCTGATTGATGATACCTGAAAAGGTGTAATCTTCTTCGATAATTATAAGCTGACTAAGCAGGGAGTCCACTGTATCAGGTGTAATTCTCCCCTGAAGCCAGAGTTTTCTACCGTTAAACATGTAATCTTCCATCGTGACAAGTCTGCTTCCATCCTTGCCACCAATACCTATACTTGGGTCTCTAAACATATATATTTCCTCCTTAGAAATCTGATAATCTGTAGTGACAAACTGTGTCTTTCCTCTCTGAAATCTTTAGCCGGACAGAGACCGCTGTTGCTTTCGGACTGTAGACGCTGCAACTGCATCTTCGCTATATGCTATTGTCAAAGAGCATATTTCACGCTCTTTTCTTGCAAAAGAAAAGGCACCAGAGGGTATACTTCTAGCGTGAAATACTCTCTGATGCCTTAAAAAGGTCTTTATAAACTTGTAATCACTCCCATTTATGGGAATGGATTACAATATAGCACAGTTCAAAGGATGAAGTCAACACCTATTTGGTAATATTGGATATCTTATTACTCGAAGCGTCATACATGAAAACATCATCAGACAGATAGCTTCCGGAGTCCTGCAAGGTCTTGTTCGCAGATCTAACTATCTCTAACATACCTGTTTTATCAACAAAAGCGTCCTCCGGGATAAGGAAGAGCTCATGTATACTTGATGGCAGGATGTAAACTCTGTCACACCTATGATCTTCGCAGAACGCCTTTAACACATCATCGTACAGAATAACAGACGCTCCGTTTATGCCTACGATATTTGTGATAATGTATACCTTGTCATCTATGTTGATCTTTTCAACTGCATCTTCGCCGCACATACGCTTTATCCAACTAGCAAGGCTCCTTACACTATACGGAAATTTCATTTGCGTATTACGCTTTGCTATTTCATACACAGCTTCAAGCGGCATGCCGATGACGTCAAGCATCTCTTTCGTGAGCTTTGATGTATAAACCCCTTTGTCACTTATACTTACAAACACATGCAGTACAGCGACAAGACCATCTGCTACAGGCACATAGACACAGTTAGATAAATACTGCTCATTGTTATCTGTGCCGGTCAGCTTTACAATGACTCTTTTCAAAAGCTCCGATTTATTTAAGAACACAAACGGATCAATATTTGCTGCCATCGCATCCTTTGTATTCTCATCGACTATCCTCTGGACTTCGACACTTACATCCTGTATGGACATGCGATTGTCCATGTAGCGTCTGTAGTAGTCATTTAGGTAGACATTTGGCGATACACGGTTATTCTTAGTGCGGACTGTAACCCCTACAAGTATCTCATCGTGGTTCTTCACTACCTTCTGAACTTCTACATCGTCATACTTTCCAAGTAGGAGATCCCTCACTTCATTTGCAAAATCTGTCAACTCTTTCAGGTCGTTTGCCATTTTTACTTTACCTCTCTTTCGATTTTTGTTCTTCGATTGAGCATCACAAGATGCATAAAAGCCATTTGCAATTTATGCAACGGCTTTTAGAGGCAAAAAAAATGCATCAACAGATACTATCTGTCAACACACTGTATAACGTTATTTTGCAGCATCAAGCATATTGGCTAATTCTCTCTGCTTGTTCGGATAGAGGTGTCCGTATGTATTCAGCGTGATCTTAATATCCTTATGACCTAATCTTTCCTTAATTCTCATCGCATCAACACCCCGATCTATCAGATATGATGCATGGGAATGCCGTAAGTCATGAATACGTATGCGCTTAACACCGGCTTTTTCAATATCACGCTTAAACTTATTTTCTACTGCCTTAGGTACGACAGGAAACAATCTCTCATTCCTCGGGTACTTGTACAGCCGGTTATAGTAGTCCTTTACCTCTTCCAGTAAGAAATCCGGCATACTGATTGATCGTATGGAGTTCTCAGTCTTAGGAGCAGTGATAATATCCTTTCTTTCAAGCCTGTAGTAAGTCTTAGTAATCCGAAGCTCCTTCCTGTCAAAGTCAAAATCTGATATTGTAAGCGCAAGAGCTTCACCAATTCGTATACCTGTCCAAAACAGCAATTCAAAAAGCACGTAATACTTATCAGACTTATCTACAACAGAGATAAACCTGTCATATTCTTCCTTTGTCCAGAAATCAATATGGTCTGCATCTGATTTTCCCATCTTCTCAACACTTACACAGGGATTTTTAAGACCATATATCTTTGCAGCGTGCGTATATAATGCTGTAAGCTGGTTCTGTACCATGCGAAGATATGTCTGTGAATAGCCTTTCTCTTCCATGGCATTCTGCCACTGGATGATATCCGATGATGTAACCTCATCAACTTTCTTGTTCTTGAAGTATGGAAGAATATGCTTGTCAATCATGTACTTTTTATTATAGACAGTACGTTCTTTAAGCTTGTTCTTCTTGTCTTCAAAGTATATTTTGACATATGCTTCAAATGAAATATGCATGCTTCTATTTTCTTTTGCAATGAAATCAGCCTGCCAGCGTAAAGCATCCCTTTTTGTCTTAAACCCCCGCTTAGTAGTCTGGTGTCTGTCACCTTGCCAGTCTTTGAAATAAAACTTACAAAACCAACTTGCGGTCTTGTCGTCCTTATACACACCCATTAAATCAACCCCTTTCAACAAACAAAGGTGTTAGCTAGGCTAACACCTTTGCTCAGAACTTATGCACAACTCATACCGTACCATCGCTCATTAAAATAAGCTCGTGATACTTTTCCGGGAATGGTGATGTAATTATTTGCTTCAAGCTCTGCATTCAGGCTTCTTATCATCTGATATGCTTTTGAGCGACTGATCCCAAGTAAGCCTATCAAATCATCAGCAGAATAATATATTTTCTCCATGCCATCACATCCTTTCCTTAAATTTATGTTGGGGCATTTATGCCGTTTGGTGTACGTTTTTTCCTCTCTGTATATATAATACCTTCTCCTCTATACACAGTCAAACGACCACAAAAGGCTGTAGATCTCCTCATAAACGAGTAGATTTTTCTTATCTCAAAAAAAAATCTGCTCATTTATGAGCAGAAAAAATAATTATAAAATTTTTATAAATTTTTATTTTTCGACAACTTTCATTGCAGTAGTGGGCTTCGGCATCACCTGCTTTTGTGCCGGATACACATTCGGTAAAGATAGTAATAAACCACAAAAGTAACCGCCCACGTCTGGAAAACTAAGCGGCATTTTTGTCAAACTAATTTTCTTGGGCTAACCGTCTATCAGTAGCACATTTTTCTGTATTCAAATTAACACGCATCTACTGTATGTCAAAATATTTATCCCCTGTACCCTTAATATCCTATCTGTAAATCTCCTATCCTTAGATCTTCCCTCTGAGATTTTTATGTCATTTGTAGGGTCAGAGCTTATTTTTTGCTCTAAAATAGGGTCAAAATAGGGTCAAAAACCATTTTCAAGCAGAAAAAAAGACCTCCGAGGGCGAACCCTCGAAGGTCTGAAAATTCTTTATTTATGCGGTTTATCAGCGATTACTCGATGATAGAAGCAACTCTTCCTGAACCTACTGTTCTACCACCTTCACGGATAGCGAAT
>ERZ780148.2209-NODE-2209-length-11687-cov-3.519343_pt1 | contig 11687 bp, 8 predicted proteins | sample MGYA00510984_ERZ780148 | MGnify/ENA primary metagenome ERZ780148 (study PRJEB29588, sample SAMEA2160902) | human gut metagenome | biome: human gut; feature: human-associated habitat; material: faeces | place: Denmark | collected 2008/2010 ...
ATATCGCATAGGGAAGGAAAATGCACTTATTCGTTCTCCGTCCGGAAGATTTCGATTCATTTCATCCTTCAAATCAAGGGTGATCCTCATTCTATTATACAGATCTGCGGGTGTGTCAGCAGCATACTGATGTCCCTTACCACCGAAGTCCTCGCTATTATAAAGAACGTAGTTAGACAGTTCCGTTATTCCGTATTTTGCGCATAATCTTAATGCTCGTTCATAGATATCACGGTCTTCAATATGGTCAAATGCAATTCTGGCTGGCCGCAACGCTATTTCACCTAAACGTTTTGCCTTCGCTTCAGTCAAAAACATTGCATCAAGACCTTGGTTAAAGTCAACATATCGACGAACAGTCTTGCCTGTCTTAGGATTCACATAAGTAGCGCCCTTTCCAAAACCAGCTTCGATAATATCGTCAATAATTTGATTGAATTTGGGAGACCGAAGAACATTATTGTCCATTAAAAGCAAATCTTTTTGCTGACCATACTTTGCATCTATTTTTTTGATTTTTTCCTTTTTATTCCTCTTTTATTCAAAAAAAGATAAGGCGGCTTAAAAAAAGCCGCCTCTTTTTTATTTCTTTTCCGCCGCAGCCAAATCCACATTCGGCGTATCCAGTTCCCCGCGATACATCTTTCTGAGAATTATAGGAGTTGCAAAACTCGATATAATTATCATCAGAACTATAAAAGGCATTATCGACGAGCTTATCATTCCGTTTTCAACGCCCTTTTGCGCGCAAACAAGCGCGACCTCTGCGCGAGCCATCATTCCGACGCCCACCCTGAACGAATCTTTCAATCCGTATTTGCAAATCGCAGCGGCGCCCCCGCATCCCATTACCTTTCCGATAAGACCCGCGAGTATAAAGCAAATACCGAAAGCTACCATACCTCCGTCTATCGACCCGAATTCCGTTGTTATTCCTATATTTGAAAAGAATACCGGCGTAAATATCATATAGCCCATTATATCCGATTTTCTTTCTATATAATTAGACTCCGGATTTGTAGAAAGAACTATTCCCGCCGCAAAAGCGCCTGTTATATCCGCAACGCCGAACCACTTTTCGCTCGCATAAGCGAAGAAAAAGCAGAGCGCAACGCCGAAAACAGGAAGCATTCTGTGATGAGGATACTTCTTTTCTATAATTTTGAAGACTTTCATAACGATGGCAAACACAAAGAAAGCGAGCGTCTTCAAAAGAACCGTAAGAGGAGATTCCGTGCCTTCTCCCGAATTTCCGCTCTTCATTCCTATAACGAGAGAAAGAACTATAACGCCGATAATATCATCGAGAATGGCGGCGGTTACAATAGTACTTCCCGCTTTCCCGTTTAATTTTCCTATTTCTTTCAGAGTTGCGACAGTCACGCTGACAGATGTCGCCGTAAGTATGGTGCCGTAAAAAAGATTGTCGAGAAGCACATCCGACGGAGCGTTAAATCCGCCGTTAAAAAGGCAAGCAACAACAAATCCAAGTCCCATCGGAACGATGACTCCCGCAATAGTTATAAGAACCGCGGGCGCTCCTACCGCCTTGATATTTCTCATATCGGTGCCGAGCCCGGCATTGAACATTATAAGTATAACGCCGATTTTCGATATAAACCCGAGCCCTTCGAGCGATACCGCGTCTATTATAGACTGCCCAGGTATGTATTTTATAAATCCTATAAGAACGCCCGCCAAAAGTATGCCGACAACGCTCGGCATATTGAGCTTCTCGCAGCCTTTTACCAGAAGCTTCGAGAGCGCAAGTATAATAGCGAGCAACAATAACACGTTGTAATATTCCATATTATAAATAAGCCCCCTTTTTAAATCCTAATGTATGTTAGCACCGTTTTATAAAAAAGTCAATACTATTTCTTGCGCAGGTAAAAATTACAAAAAACACATCTAAAAAATGTGAAATTTGCATTACAGGAAGAACAGTTGGGAACCGGCCACGCAGTAAAATGTGCCAGGGATTTCTTAGGGGATGAGGGACAGACGCTGATTTTATTTGGAGATACACCACTTATCACAGCAGAAACATTAAACCGCCTGGCAGAGCATCATAAGAAAAACGGAAATACAGTCACCGTACTTTCTGCGATGATTGGCGATCCAACCGGATATGGAAGAATTATCCGCGACGCGGAAGGCAGATTTGTGAAGAGCGTAGAGCACAAAGACGCTTCACCGGAAGAGTTAGAGTCGCACGAGATCAATTCCGGTATGTACATTTTTGATACAAAAGAATTGAAGGAAGCACTTGATAAACTCACACCGAACAATGCGCAGGGCGAGTACTATTTGCCGGATACCCTTACCATCATCAAAAACAAAGGACTTAAAGTAGATGCATTTGCACTCGATGATCCGGAAGATATCACAGGTGTTAACGATCAGGAGCAGTTAGCAGCCGCCGCTGAGATCATCCGCGCGAGAACTGCAAAATAATCTGCCGGAGTTTCGCAATTAACTATGGAAAGCAGAGGAGGACAGGACATGTTTTTAATTGTAGGATTAGGCAATCCAACAAAGCAGTACGAAAAGACGAGACACAATATCGGCTTTGATGTCATGGATGCCTTAGCAGATAAATATAATATTAGTATCAGTGAGAACAAGCACAAGGCACTTTGCGGAAAAGGTGTGATTGAAGGCATGAAAGTTGTGCTGGCGAAGCCGCAGACTTACATGAACTTAAGCGGTGAGAGTGTGGCAGAACTGGTCAATTATTATAAATTGGATCCAGAATCTGAACTGATCGTCGTTTTTGATGATATCAGTTTGGAACCGGGCAATATCCGTATCCGCAAAAAAGGAAGTGCCGGTGGACATAACGGAATCAAAAATATTATTGCCATGACAGGCACGCAGAATTTTATGCGCATCAAAGTCGGTGTCGGCGAGAAGCCGAAGGGCTGGGATCTGGCAGACTATGTGTTGGGACATTTCAGTACCGAAGACCGCGCCAAAGTGGAGGAAGCGATCGGACATGCGATGGATGCAGCCGTTTTGATGATGCAGGGCGAAGTCGACAAGGCAATGAATGATTACAATAGTAAAAACAAGTAAAACAAAGCATTTGCAGTAATGAGTATTAAGATCATGAAAGTGGGAGAATTCCGGGCTGCAGAGAGGAGCGCGACGGCGTGAGAGCATTCACTGAACCCTTAACACAACTGCAGGGTTATGAAGAGTTAGAGCAGGCAGTGCAGAAGACTGAGGGAGTCATTTTGGTTTCCGGTTGCATTGACGCAGTAAAACCACATATTGTATACAGTGTTCACAATGGTTCTGGCAACAGAATCATTGTTACTTTTCATGAGCAAAAAGCGAAAGAATTGTTGGAAGAATACCGTTTTTTTGATAAAAACGTGGCATATTATCCGGCGAAAGATATTCTTTTTTATCAGTCGGATATCCGTGGAAATGTTCTGACATCAGAACGTATCAATGCCCTGAAAATGATGGCTGAGGAGAAGGAATGTACCATTATTACTACATTTGATGGCCTGATGAATCCGATGCCTGCCCCGGAAAAGTTTATCCAGGCAGTGAAGAAAATCTCCGTGGGCGATACCGTGGAGTTAAACGGACTGACCAGACATCTGGTAGAGCTTGGATATGAGAAAAACTATCAGGCAGAGACGATGGGAGAATTTTCTGTGCGCGGCGGAATCATTGATATTTTTCCGTTAACAGAGGAAACGCCGTTTCGAATCGAACTTTGGGGCGATGAGGTGGATTCCATCCGTTCGTTTGATCCGGAGAGCCAGCGTTCCATTGAAAATCTTGAGGAAATCTATATTTATCCGGCATGTGAACTTGTCCTGACGGAAGAAGAACGGAGAAATGGTGTCGCAAGGATTCAGAAAGAGGCAGAAAAAACTGCAGAGAAGTTCCGCAAAGAGATGAAAACCGAGGAGGCTTACCGCATAAAGTCCATGGCAGACCAGATTGCGGAAGAGACGATGGAGTACGGCATTACCGCAGGACTGGACGCCTATCTGTCTTATTTTTGCGAGGAGAGGGTATCTTTATTAGATTATCTGAAAAAAGAAGATTCCATCGTATTTCTGGATGAGACAGTGCGCACGATCGAGCGTGGACAGTCCACAGAAACCGAGTTTTCCGAGAGTATGAAACAACGTCTGGAAAAAGGATACATTCTTCCGGGACAGATGCGCGAACTTTTTTCCTGCAAAGAAATACTTGCCCAAATAAATCAGAGACGATGTGTGGCAATGGTTGCACTGGATATGAAGTGTAACCAGTTAAACATCAAAGACCGCATCGCAATCGAAAGCCGTACTGTGAATCCTTACAACAACAGTTTTGAGCTTCTTGTGAAAGACCTGAAGCGCTATAAGAAAAACGGATACCGCATGATCTTACTATCGAGTTCGAGAACCCGTGCAAAACGTCTTGCGGAAGATCTGATGAACGAGGAGCTTCCGGCATTTTACTCGGAAGACTTTGACCGTGTTTTAAGTCCGGGAGAGATCATGACAGGATATGGCAAGGTGAAAAAAGGGTATGAGTATCCGGCAGTCAAGTTCGTTGTGATTTCTGAGAGTGATATTTTTGGCTCGGAAAAGAAGAAAAAGAAACGGCACCGCATGTATGAGGGTGAGAAAATCGCCAGTTTTACCGATTTGAATATCGGTGACTATGTCGTGCATGAAAATCATGGACTTGGAATTTACCGTGGCATTGAAAAAATCGAAGTAGACAAGACCGTGAAGGATTATATCAAGATTGAGTATGCCGGAGGTGGAAATCTTTATATTCTGGCAACACAGCTGGAACTGATCCAGAAATATGCCGGTGCGGACGCTAAAAAGCCGAAATTAAATAAACTTGGTGGACAGGAATGGAATAAGACCAAGACGAAAGTCCGCGGAGCAGTCAAAGAGATTGCCGGAGATCTGGTGCGTTTATACGCAGTGCGGCAGAGTGAGTGCGGTTTTGCCTATGGGCCGGATACTGTCTGGCAGCGCGAGTTTGAGGAGATGTTCCCATTCGAGGAGACAGAAGATCAGGACCTTGCGATCGAGGCAACGAAAAAAGATATGGAGAGCACGAAGATCATGGATCGTCTGATCTGCGGTGACGTTGGCTATGGTAAGACTGAGATTGCCATCCGTGCGGCGTTTAAGGCGGTGCAGGATGGGAAACAGGTTGCATTTTTGGTGCCAACAACCATTTTGGCGCAGCAGCATTACAACAATTTTGTACAGCGCATGAAGGATTTTCCGGTGAATATCGATCTGCTCTGCCGTTTTCGTTCTGCAGGTGAGCAGAAAAAGACATTAGAAAAACTGAAAAAAGGTCAGGTGGATATCATTATTGGTACACACCGTCTTTTATCGAAAGATGTGGTGTTCAAGGATCTTGGACTTCTGATGATCGACGAGGAACAGCGTTTTGGTGTCACTCACAAGGAAAAGATTAAGCAGTTAAAAAATAACATTGATGTGCTCACTTTAACCGCGACACCAATCCCAAGAACGCTGCATATGAGTCTGATCGGAATCCGCGACATGAGTGTGTTGGAAGAACCGCCGATGGATCGGATCCCGATCCAGACTTATGTGATGGAATATAATGAGGAGCTTGTGCGGGAGGCAATATCCAGAGAGCTGGCGCGTGGCGGACAGGCGTATTATGTATACAATCGCGTGAAAGAGATCGCGGATGTGGCAGCGAAGATCGCAGAGCTTGTGCCGGAGGCGAATGTCGCCTATGCGCATGGACAGATGAAAGAGACCGAACTGGAAAATATCATGTACAAGTTTATCAATGGAGAGATCGACGTGCTTGTGTCGACGACGATCATTGAGACAGGACTCGATATTTCCAATGTCAACACCATGATCATCCATGATGCGGACAACATGGGGCTGTCACAGCTCTATCAGCTTCGCGGACGCGTGGGACGCTCAAACCGGACAGCGTATGCGTTTTTAATGTATAAGCGCGATAAGATGTTAAAAGAAGTCGCAGAGAAACGTCTCGCTGCGATCAAAGAGTACACGGAGCTCGGCAGTGGTTTTAAAATTGCCATGCGAGACCTTGAGATCCGTGGCGCAGGAAATCTGCTCGGCGCAGAGCAGCACGGGCATATGGAGGCGGTCGGCTATGACCTCTACTGCAAGATGTTAAACGAGGCAGTCAAAGAGGCGAAGGGTATGAAGCAGGAGGAAAGCTTTGACACCACGATCGACATTGACATCGATGCCTATATTCCGATGGGGTACATCCCAAATGAGGTGCAAAAACTCGATATCTACAAACGTATTGCAGACATCCAGACGGATGAGGAGACGGAGGAGATGTTAGAGGAGCTGATCGACCGTTTCGGTGATCCGCCAAAACCGGTGGAAAATCTGCTTTACATTGCAAAAATAAAGTCATTGGCGCATGAAGTTTATATGACAGAGATTTCGCAAAAAGCCGATACCGTGAAGTTCACGCTTTACGGGAAGGCGAAACTTGATGTGGCAAAAATCCCTGAGTTTATCGCGTCTTATGGCAATAACCTGAAATTTACCATGGATGCCAAAGCACCGTATTTTACTTATTTTTTGAAGAAAAATTCCAGGGAAAAGAATGTGGATGCCAGAGCTGTGATAGAAGATTTTTTAGATGGTGTGAGGGAAAACTTAAAGATTGCGCAGGACTCTGTGAAAAAAGAGTGAAAAATCTTGCGGCACCGGTAAAAAAGCACTATAATAGGAAAAGTGACTATCCATGTATTAAAATCGAGTGGATACATTTAGGAGGCTAAATCCTCTGCTCCCGCAGGGGCAGTCGCATTTTGCTCCGCAAAACAAGGAGGATTTATGAAGGCGAAGAGATTTACAACACTGCTCGTAAGCGGTGTTTTAGCAGCATCTATGTTAGTGGGATGTGGCGGCATAAATAAAAATGCAACCGTTGCAACCTTAGATGGACAGGAAATTAAGTTAGGAGTAGCTAATTTTGCAGCGCGTCTGCAGCAGGCGGAGGCAGATGATTTTTACAGAGCTTATTTTGGAGACGATGTGTGGTCATCCGATTTGTATAACAATGGAACAACCATGGAAGATAACACGAAGAACAGTGTCATCGAGATGATTGAAAATTTATATATTTTACAGAATCATATGGCAGATTATAACGTGACATTGACAGATGATGAGACTGCAAAAATCGCAGAGGTAGCAGCCCAGTTTATGGCAGACAATGATGATAAAGCAATCAATGCACTCGGAGCAACAGAAGATATTGTGAAGGAATACCTTACCTTAGTGACAGTTCAGAGTAAAATGCGTGCAGCAATCGTTGCAGATGCAGACACGAATGTCAGTGATGCAGATGCCAACACAAGTGCATATAGTTATGTCAATGTATCGAAAACCAGTTACAAGGATGCAGACGGAAATACACAGGAATATACAGATGATGAGAAAGCAGAACTTGCAGATACAGTTCAGAAATTCCATGATGCAGCAGCAGACACGACACTTGATACAGCCGCAGATGAGTATGGATATACGGTGAGTACAGGTACATTTTCATCAGATAACACCACATTGGATGAAGAAGTGTTGAACGCATTAGAGGGACTTAAGAGTGAAGGGGAGCTCTCTGACGTAGTGGAGACAGATAATTATTATTATGTGCTCCGCCTTGACGAGATCACAGATGCAGATGCCACAGAGGAACACAGACAGGAGATCATCAGCCAGCGTCAGAGCGATTTATATAATGAAGTCCTTCAGGGCTGGAAAGATGAAGCAGAGTGGGTATTAAAAGATAAAGTGTGGGATAAAGTTACATTTGATAACTTATTCACAACAACCGTAGAATCAACAGAGACAACAGAGACTACCGAAAGCAGCACAACAGACAATGCAGTGACAGAGAATACAGAGGCAGTGGAAGGCACAGAATCTGTACAATAATAGAAAAAAAGAGACAGGATAATCAGAGGAAGCATACAGCTTTGGAGATTATCCTGTTTTTTACTTTACCCAGATGTGCAGCCGCACAGTTGTGCTTGTGCAAAGGGAACGTTTATGCTATTCTAAAAAAAGATGTGTATCAGCAGCTGAGACGTGCAGACATAGCGGAAAACCGAAGTGTACATGCACTGCGGAAGAAAGAATAATAAGAGGAATCTTGCAGCAATGAAAAAAGATAATATAGTACTGATCGGAATGCCTGGAGTGGGAAAAAGCACCGCAGGTGTCATTCTTGCGAAAGTTTTAGGATATGAATTTGTAGATGCAGATCTTGTGATCCAGAAAGAGGAAGGCAAGCTTTTAAAGGAGATCATTGAGGAAGTTGGAACAGACGGTTTTATCGCAGTGGAGAACCGAGTGAACAGCTCGCTTGAGGTCGACCATTCGATCATTGCCACAGGCGGAAGTGTTGTCTATGGAAAAGAAGCGATGGAACATTTGAAAAGCATAGGAACTGTGGTTTATTTACAGCTTCCATTTGAAGAGTTAAACAGAAGACTGAGCGACATCAAAGGTCGTGGTGTTGTTTTAAAAGATGGACAGACTTTAAAAGATCTGTATGAGGAACGTGTTCCGTTATATGAAAAATATGCAGATATCACGGTAAACGAATATGGTCTGAATGTGGAGCAGACCATTGATAAAATTTTGAGTTTGAGGAATGAAAAGAAATGCAAAAAATAGAGTTGACAAAAAAAGTGATCATAGAACTATTTGTGATAGCGGGTTTATTTTTGGTTTTACTGTTTTTTGCAGTTTCACAGAAAGTTACGATCGGACAGAAATACCAGCAGGTTTATTTTAATGGAGAACTTGTAGGAAATATTGCAGGTCATGTATCAGTCGATGATGCGGTGCATGAGGTGCGCCGAGAACTTGCAGCAGAGAGCGATGAACCACTCTGCATGGATTATGAATATTCTTCCAGTAAAGCCAATGATTGGTTTACTCCTTTGATGACAGAAGATGCATTAAAAGAAGCCTTAAAGGAGAAAATGAAAGTATCAGAAATTGAAACACAGGTGCGGGCTTACACAGTAGCAATTGAAGGCTATCGCGGAAATTTCAAAAGTATGGACGAAGTGACGGAATTTTTGAATACGGTCAAAAATGAGGCTGATACGGAAGGACAGTATACAACACAGATTTCCAAAGAAGCCGGACATATCAGTGGTATTTATACAGCACAGCTGACAGAAGTTGATCCAGAAGAGAATATAGAGGTGATACCGGAGGTGACGCTTGCAGATCAGGTGTCTGCCGGAGCCAATGGGGCATTTACCTATCAGATGGAATACGCAATGGCAAATCCAAGGGATGACAGTTACGAGACGGGAACCATTGGAATGGAATTTATAGAGCGTGTCGAAGTGTATGAGAAGTACATTTCCGGGGATGCACTGTCGGATGTGGAAACACAGGTAGAAGAAGTCACAAAAGAAAAAGAAACGAATAAAATATATGTAGTAGAGAGTGGTGATGTACTTTCTGTTATCGCGATGGATCATGATACAACAGTAGCCAATATCATGGCATTGAACGGATTTGACAATGCAGAGGTAAGGATTTATCCGGGACAGGAGATCATCATTGCAGTGCCGGAACCGGATTTAAGCCTTCGCATTAAAAAAGGTGAAGTCTATGAAGAGGATTATAACGCAGAGCCGACCATCATAAAAAATGATGCATGGTATACGACAAAACAGGTGGTACACCAGGAAGGCACGACCGGACACAGAGAGCGTAATGACATTGTCACCTATGAAAATGGAATTGAGGTTGCGAGGGAGCTTGCGCATCAGACGATCATGGTGGAATCGACACCGGCAATCATTGAGCAGGGAACAATCACGCCGCCAACGTATATCAAACCATTGGCAGGTGGGCATTTCACATCAGGATTCGGACGCCGCTGGGGAAGAATGCACAAGGGCGTTGACTGGGGATGCCCGGTCGGAACAACCGTTTATGCATCCAGTGCAGGAACTGTTGTCAGTGCCGGTTACAGCAAAGGATATGGCAATAATGTTGTCATCAGCCATCCGGATGGCAGAATGACACGATATGCACATAACAGTAAATTACTGGTATCAGCAGGTCAGTGGGTAGAACAGGGACAGAGCATTGCCTTAAGCGGAAGTACCGGAAGATCTACTGGCCCACATGTTCATTTTGAGATTTATATCAATGGAGTTGCAGTAAATCCATTGAATTATATTGGTCAGTAATGATATAATAAGCGGAAGAAAGAACCGCTTGACAAAAAGATATAATGGTTACTATAATAATGTGTTTGTATGCAACCATTCGATAAGTCTGTAAGTTGATGGCAGACTGGACGAAAATGTTCATAGAGGTGTGATATGGAACAATATGTAATTAAAGGTGGAAATCCTTTGGTTGGAGAAGTTGAGATTGGCGGAGCAAAAAATGCGGCACTGGCAATCCTTTCTGCAGCCGTAATGACGGATGAAACTGTTACGATAGAGAATCTCCCAAACGTGAGAGATATTAATGTATTATTAAACGCAATTCAGGAAATTGGAGCAAAAGTCGACCGAATCGACGCTCACACTGTTAAGATCAATGGATCATTTATCCGTGATTTTAATGTTGACAATGAATATATCAGAAAAATCAGAGCATCTTATTATCTGATCGGTGCTTTGTTAGGAAAATATAAAAGAGCAGAAGTGGCACTTCCGGGTGGATGTAATATCGGAAGCCGTCCAATCGATCTGCATTTAAAGGGATTCAGTGCATTAGGCGCCAATGTTGATATTAAACATGGGCTTGTTCTTGCATCCGCAGAAAAGCTGACAGGAACCCATATTTATCTGGATAAAGTATCTGTCGGAGCAACCATTAACATTATGATGGCAGCTTCTATGGCAGAGGGAAAAACAATTATTGAGAACGCAGCAAAAGAGCCACATGTGGTGGATGTTGCGAACTTCTTGAACAGCATGGGTGCGCAGATCCGTGGTGCTGGTACGGATGTAATCCGGATTGTCGGTGTGGAAAAACTCCACAAGACAGAGTATTCTATTATCCCGGATCAGATTGAGGCAGGAACCTTTATGTTTGCAGCGGCTGCAACAAAAGGAGATGTCACCGTAAAGAATGTCATTCCGAAGCATTTGGAGGCAACTACAGCAAAACTTTTAGAAATTGGATGTGAAGTGGAAGAATTTGACGATGCAGTGCGTGTTGTGGCTTCCAAACCGCTTCATCATACACAGGTGACAACACTTCCATACCCGGGATTCCCAACAGATATGCAGCCACAGATGGCAGTTGTTCTTGGAATTTCTGAGGGAACAAGTACAGTGACTGAGAGTATTTTCGAGAATCGTTTCAAGTATGTTGATGAATTGACACGTATGGGTGCCAACATTAAGGTAGAGAGCAATATTGCGATCATCAATGGAACGGAAAAATATACCGGGGCAAGAGTGAATGCTCCCGATCTTCGCGCCGGAGCAGCACTTGTAATCGCAGGTCTTGCGGCAGAAGGAATTACAGTTGTAGATGATATTTACTATATTGAACGTGGATATGAAGAATTTGAAGCAAAACTGGCGTCTCTTGGCGCGGTTATCGAGAAAGTGAGTACAGAAAAAGAAATTCAGAAATTCACACTCAAGGTTTCTTAAACCGGAGTTTAATTGG
>ERZ780148.2214-NODE-2214-length-11673-cov-1.805991_pt1 | contig 11673 bp, 13 predicted proteins | sample MGYA00510984_ERZ780148 | MGnify/ENA primary metagenome ERZ780148 (study PRJEB29588, sample SAMEA2160902) | human gut metagenome | biome: human gut; feature: human-associated habitat; material: faeces | place: Denmark | collected 2008/2010 ...
GGTTTGAGGTTGGATCACGTACATTTAGTCTCGCCTTATTCTAAAATGGAATTCGCTTATAAACAGCCTAAGCATCAAGATTGGTTTGACGTGAAGGTTGGGAACGTAAGATTGAACGACGTGGATATTCCCGGATATTTCTCAACCAAGGAATTACGTGTGGGGGGACTCTGGATAAACGATGTCTTACTACAAAACTTAAAGAACCGGAAGATCCCGGTGGAGCCTCATATCGTTCCGATGATTTATGAAGGTTTACAAAAGGCTCCGGTCCGTTTCAAGATAGATACCGCTTCCGTTGCCAATTTCTCCGTGGTTTATGAGGAATTACCCGTTAAAGGCGATAAGCCCGGTAAGCTTTATTTTACCGATATGAACGGCCAATTTTTAGGTTTGACCAATATCGTTTCCTATCCGGAGCAATTCATCAGATTGCATGCGGACGGGAACCTGATGGGATCGGGGCATTTTACGGCTACATGGCAACTCCCGGTAGATTCATTATACGACCGCTTTCTATTGGATGCCCGTTTGGATAGCTTAGACCTGCTTTCCTTGAATGAGATTGTAAAACCTCTGGCGCCGGCGGAAGTAGTGAGCGGTTGGGCACAGGATGTGGTCTTTCATATGGATGCCTCAAGCCGGAAAGGACGGATACGGTTAGACTTTCCGTACCGGAAATTGAAAGTGGCTTTATTGAAAGAGAAAGACGGAGAGACCACACAAAAAGGTTTCTTGTCGAGATTGGCGAACTTAGTTCTACGGGATAATAATCCGGCTCATCCGGAGCGAAAAGATAGTAAATTGCGTAAGGTCGATATGGAAATCGTGCGAGATCCCTATCATTCCACGTTTAACTATCTATGGCAGATGCTAAGACCAGCCTTGGTGGAATCAGTCGGAGTCTCGAAAAAAGAACAGGATGCGGCCTTGAAAGTGGCAGGTTTCTTCACGAAGGTAAAGCGCTTTTTCGGTCTCGATAAAAAGAAGGATAAGCGGGAGGAGATTGATACAAATAATAAGGAAATAGAACCTTTAAAAGAATAAATAATGGAATATACAGTAAATCACTATCCGGAGAAACATCGTTTCGAGGTAGTAGAAGACGGCTTGACAGCCTATGTGGAATATCGTTTAAGAGGAGATGCCTTGGACATTATCCATACCATTGTCCCAAAAAACTTGGAAGGGCGTGGGATTGCGGCGACTCTTGTTGAAACAGCTTATAAATACGCAAAGGAACAGGGGTTGCGCCCTTTGGCTACCTGTTCCTATGCGGTTGTGTGGTTAAAACGCCATCCGGAGTTTTAATCCTTGATCGTAATACCTAACATTCTAGCGATGTCCAGTGCTTGTAAGGAGGTTACGGTAGCACCTTTCAACTCTCCTCCGGGAATCGAGCCAATACGTATACCGGCGATCTCGGAGGAAGTAAGATCGATCCCTTTCAAAGAGGTCCGGTGAAACTCGGCCTCTACTAAATTACAATGTTCGAATTCTACGTTCGTGAATTGGCAATTGTCCAATCCGCCTCCTCGTAAAAAGCATTGATTAAAAGATACGTTCCGGAGTTTGCTCATGGAGAAGATTACATAATCTCCTTTGCAATCCCGGATGGTAGTATGATTAAAGATTGATTCGGAGAAATTCGTTCCGGTAAGTTTACACCCAATGAACTCTACCCGGTAAAAGCCACATCCGGATAAATTTATATTTGATAGGTCACAGTTCTTAAATACCACATCGCTAAACTGAGATTTACGATAATTGCAAGCAATGAAACCACAATTGGTGAATAAGCAGGAATTAACGGATAGGTTCTGTTTAGATACGTCCTCGACGCATAATCCATTGAAAGAACATTCTGTAAAATCATCCTCTTGTCTGGATATACAATCCATCCAGTCCACATCCTCCCGTAAGTTTTTTACCAATCTAGGCGCTGTTATTTTCAACATGTTATTGTTTCCTATTTTAATTTAGATGGTAAAGATAACGGATTTGGGCTAAATAAACGATATCTTTACTTTATAGTTCATTTTAGCAATATCGGAAAAGTGTGTTCGGGATAATTCTTCTACTTTTGCCTTGAAATCCTAAGAATCATGCGAATAAAGACAACGACAAAGACAGAGTATCAACAACGTATCAATGTATTGGTTGAATACATAAATAATCACTTAGGCGAGGATATCGATCTAAATAAGCTGGCGGAGATATCCGGATTCTCTCGTTGGCATTTTCATCGGATCTTCGCGGAGTTCTTAGGGGAACCGGTTGGTACGTTTATCGTTAGGATGCGGGTCGAGACGGCCGCTCGGCTTTTGCGTTACACGGAAATACCTGTCAAGGAGATCGCCTATAAGGTAGGATATGACGTACCCTCTTCTTTGTCTAAGGTTTTTCGCCAGTTTTATGGGATTTCTCCAAATGAATATAGAAACAATAAAGATTATGTAATTATGGAACCGAATAGAATAATGCCCGATATGGAATTGAAGGTCGAGGTAAAAGATTTACCCGGCAAACAAGTAGCCTACATTCGTCTAAACGGAGGGTATAAAGAAATCGATTATCTGGGAACTTGGATGCGCTTGCTCCAATTCGCCAAGGAGCAAAACATCCAGCCATTGAGTTTTTCACCGATCTGCTTGTACCATGATGATCCGAAAGTGACCTCACCGGATAAGCTGCGTACCGATATTTGTATGGAAGTCGCTCCTTCGGTTTGCCCTAAAGGGGAGATTGGTACGAAAAAGGTATTGGAAGGGCGTTTTATGGTCGCTCTTTATAAGGGAACTTATCAGCAATTAGGGGCTGTGTATGATACGCTTTACGGCAAATATCTCCCCGAGATGGGTCTTTCCTTACGGGAAGTGCCTAGCGGCGAGATCTACTTGAATGATCCTTGCAATACGAAGCCGGAGGATTTATTAACCCAGATTTATGTGGCGATAGAATAATAAGAGCTAGAGAGGTTTCTGAAGTGAATAAATGAATTAATCTTGATTGCCGTCTTCTCTAATTAGCGGTAATCAAGATTTTTAATATTTTAGACGCGATTGTATGATGTGATAACTTATATACTTGCTTTTACAAATTCATTATCGATCCAATAAGTCGCTTCTTCGGAAGTGAATTTCAATATACAATAGCTCGGATCTATTACTCCTCCAGGGAAATGAGCGAACATCCAGTCAGACCAAAGGGCTTTCTTGATTTCCATATCGGAAACGATCTCGACCTTACCTGTTAACACGATACTGTCTCCTCCTTTCATAAAGCAAACTCCGGCTTTCGGGTTGAGTTGGAATTGTATTGTCTTATCAGAGAACGTGCCTGTAGAGAACCATATTTGGGAAATACCATCCGCTTTTATTTTTCCCATAGGAACCGGACGGGGATAACCCTCTTGCGTAACAGACGCGAGCATAGCGGTGTCACATTCCGTTAATATGGAAATTGCTTTTTCCTCGATTAGCTTGAGGTCTATCATCTGGACGGGTATACATAAATCGATCATACATTTATCTTGTGGATGTTGATCGAGGGGGATGCTTTGATAGATCTCGAATGATTTGCCCGCACAAGGTTTGCATTGGTGTTTGGATGTAAGCGTGTACATCAAGCTCCATGCGGCGGGTATTTCATCCGTTCCTATCTCAAAATGCCCGATCGCGTAAAGTCCTCCGGATAATAATCCTTTTGAGATCTCATTTTCTCCCTCTACCTCTTGAGGCACTGTTAAACCGATATCCACACTTAACTCCTTTCCTTCGTGTTGGTAAACTGATATAAGTTTATTTGCCGGACCGTTTATAAGTCCTTTTGCCCCGGCCCATTGCATAAGCTTTCTGATAGAGCTTGGGATCAAGCTCATATCTCCTTGATGATGAAGATACACGATGTGTGTAGCATGTAGTTCTTTTAGTTCAAAAGTGTAATTCATAAGATTCTTATTTGTAAAAGTTCAATAGTGCAAACATACGGAATGACTATTCTTTCTGGTTGTAAAAAAACGACTTTTTATGTGATAGATTCTTGCGATTTTATTTTTAATCAAATATAAGTAAGCGGTTCATCCGTAGGATTTGGTAAAGTCAGGAAGTAAGAGGGAACGTCTCCCGCTAAACGCTTGAATTCTTTGATAAAGTGGGAATGGTCATAGTAGCCGCAATCTAAGGCGATGCTGCTTAAGTCCGTGTGTGGGGCGTTCCTCAGTACTTCTATGGCATATTGGAATTTTATGATCCGGCTGAATTCTTTGGGAGTATATCCGGTGGTATCCTTGAACTTACGTTGGAAATGCCGCTGGCAAATGCAAATCTTGTCGATCAAGTTTTGTACGGGTAGCTGTCCGCGAGACTGTTTTATAAATGAGGTGGCGTATATAATTTGTCTGTCTACTTGAATGGATTGGGTGAGAAGGCGTATAAGATAGCCTTCGATAATGCGGATACGGACGGAATCGTCCGGCTGTTCGCAAAGCATCTCGGCAAAGGAATTATCGAATAAAAGGTTAATATCTGAAGACTGGATGCGAAGATCGGCAAACTGTCCCAAAGGCTCATTCGTGAAAGCTGCCAGCCCACAGGGGTGAAAACGAACCCCCAGCATGTGCAGGGTATTTGTCGTGGCAGTCAGATCCGAATAAACCCGCATAGGACCAACGAAATAGGAACGATAAGGTTGCATGATCATCGAATGCTCGTCCGTAGGGACGGTCATGTTACCGATTGAGAAGATAAAGTCGGTGCATCCGTCCGCGAGGATCTTAAAACGTGTCCCGATGTCGGTAAAGCCTTTGAACACCCAGAACTTGTCGATAAAGGGCACTAAGGCTGCGCAGGGGGTAAATTCGTGATACATAGTGCTTCTTTCGCTTGTTTTATACGGCGAAGATACTATTAAAAAATCATAGTTATGAAATTTTCAAAACATAGTTATGAGTTGAACAAATCATAACTATGTTTTTTTATTTGTTTTTATAGGAGTGGGAGATAGTCGGCATATCCCTCTTCTTCCATCTTTGCTTTAGGGATAAATCTTAATGACGCGCTGTTGATGCAGTATCGTAACCCACCTTTGTCGGCTGGGCCATCATTAAAAACGTGCCCTAGATGTGCATCTCCTGTTTTGCTGCGTATCTCAATCCGTTTCATCCCGTGGGAAAGATCCGTTTTTTCCATCACCAAGCTCTTGTCTATCGGCTTGGAGAAACTAGGCCATCCGCAACCCGAATCAAACTTATCGGTAGAGATAAACAAAGGTTCCCCAGTCGTGATATCTACGTAGATGCCTTCACGCTTTTCATTCCAATATTCATTCTTGAAAGCTCTTTCCGTAGCGTTTTGCTGTGTTACCGCATATTGTTCGGCGGTGAGTTTAGAGCGCAATGTCTGATCATCCGGTTTCTGGAATTTCTTTTGCGATACAGGCTTGTTCTAGGCTTTCCCCTTATTAGCCTTTCGGGCGAAATCGAATAGATCCGGGCTTATGTGGCAATAACCGTCCGGGTGTTTATCTAAATAATCCTGATGATAGTCTTCTGCCGGATAGAAATTACTTAATGGCTGAATCTCTACGACGATGGGCTTGGTATAATTCTTGGCCAATGCCTCCACGGTCTCTTTGATGATCGGCAGATCGTCCGTATTCGTATAATAGATGCCGGTACGATACTGTGATCCGATATCGTTGCCTTGCCGGTTGATACTTGTCGGATCTATCGTCTTGAAGAATAGTTCGATCAATAACTTCAAATCGGCTTGTCGCGGATCGTAGCTAACTTCCACTGTCTCGGCGAATCCGGTATTATCGTTACACACTTGTTCGTAAGTCGGGTTTTTGATACTCATCTTCCCGTTCGCGTAACCTACTCGGGTATTCGTAACGCCATCGATTTGCTTCATGAAATGTTCTGTTCCCCAGAAACATCCACCGGCAAAATAAATTTCACTTTGGGTATTCATTCTTGTTGTTTTTGAAAGTTGATCACTCATTGTCGTTCTCGCGATTGCTAGTCCGTTTGATACTAGCAAAGCTATAAATAAAATTAGATGTTTCATATTCTTTATTATCGTGAAGGGATGAGATCCATTATATTATATAACCAGAATAGCAGGAAATGGTTCTCCACCAAAGGCTTGATCCCGGCGGCCTCGGTCGGGGTGAATTTAAAGAAACTGATAATTGATTTCATGTTCTTGTTCATCTTAATGTTTAATCTATAATCCGTAATTTTTGTTCTTTGATAATTTAGTCTGTCGTTATGAGAAAAACTGACAAGATTTGTCGCGGGGGTATTTGCCCTTTTGGTGATGAACTATCGGGATTTGTTCGCTACCGATGTGATATCCTCATTTATGAAGCCGGTCGATGAGCCAATCGTGGTGTTAGGGCCTGTTCTGCAGATATTTCGCGGGATACTGTTGGCTTTGGTGTTATTGCCTTTACGGAAGGTGTTTTTTGAGGAAAAGAACGGCTTAATGAAATTAGGCGTAATAATCCTAGGATTGTCCTTGCTATCAACCATTGGGCCGACAATGGGATCCTTTGAAGGATACATATATACGAAAATACCCTATATGTATCAAATGCTGGGTTATCCGGAGGCGATACTATACGTGTTGTTGTTTATCGGGATATTGTATGTCTCGATAAAATATGCTCACAGGAAAATAATCACCTTGTTATCTATATTGATAATGGCGTTGATATGCTTTTTGGGGATAATGAGCTTTGTGATGGCGTGACGTATCTTAAATAATGGGCAATATCTCCGCCCAAATATGCTTCTTTAAATCCACGCACCCGTTCTTTTTGAAAGCGATGCCTTCTTTTTCCAGCAGTTCCCTTTGTTCCGTCCAATTGGGAGCCAATCTCCCTTGGCTGTTTACTACCCTGTGGCAAGGCAAGTTCAGCTCTCTCGGGGCGTTGAACATGGCTTGCCCTACCATGCGGGAACATTGTGGCCTCCGGGCGAGTTTGGCTAACTGCCCGTAGGTAACCACATTTCCCTCCGGTATTTCCTTTACGATGTTGTAAACTTCCGTGTAAAAATCAGCCTTCATCGATTCTCGCTTTTATCTTGCCCCATGCGTGCGTATCGAGGCTACACATACGCATCGTCTCGCACATCTCCTTGAAGCGAGACATCGGGATCGTGAAACTCAATACGTTGCTTTCCACATAAGGGCGGGCCGAGGGATCGAAGAAGCCAAGGAAAGCACGGTGCCCGCCACGCCGGTTCTCATTGACGGCTTGCGTAATGGTTGCGCTACATCCCGAGCCAAAAGGCGTGGAGATGGCCTCGGGCGAGTTATTGTCGAAAAATGCCCACGTGACCAAGCCGGACAGGATATCCGGGGTAGCGAGGAACAAAAGCCCTTCCACATCCTCGAAGGAAGTAAGCCGGTCGATTCTCGCGAAATGGATATATTGCTTGGTAGCCCTTTGTACATCTATCTTCTTGATGCCTTCCAGAACCATCTCCGGTGTTTGCTTATATCGTTCTTTCAAGGAAACGAAATTAGGTACATGTTCCGGCATGGGAGTGAATCCGGTATAGAATTTCCCACCTCCGCAAACGATGCTTTCTCCGCTCATGCTGATAATCTCCCCGTTCCTTATGGCGGGAAGCGCTTTAAACAGGCAACCTTGCGTCTTCCTTAATTCTCCCGATAGAGTATCGGAATACCAGAAAGCGATCGGTAATTCCGCTTTGCCGGAGAATGTCTCCTGATAGTTGTCGATAAACGTTTGAATATCCATATGCGATTGATTTAGGTTGATTTATTCTTACCAATCGATTTCCGGGATGCCTTTACCCCGTAAGAAATCATTAGCCTTACTGAAATGCTTACAACCGAAGAAACCATATTCGGCGGAGCGGGGAGATGGATGTACGGTCGTTAGGACCAAATGTCGGCTCGTATTGATGAGGGAGATCTTGGCTTTGGCGTAACTTCCCCATAACATGAATACCAGATTTTCCCGTTCGTCGCTTAATTTCTTGATAACGGCATCCGTGAACGTTTCCCATCCCCTGTTCCGGTGCGAGCCTGTTTGGTGGGCACGGACCGTGAGGACGGAATTCATCGGAAATACGCCTTGGCTTACCCAACGATCCAAATTCCCGGAGGAAGGAATCGGTTTCCCAAGATCATCGTAGATTTCTTTGAATATATTCATCAAGGAACCGGGAATCGCCACGCCATCGGGTACCGAGAAGCAGATCCCATAGTATTGCCCCGGATTTGGATAGGGGTCTTGTCCCAAGATAACGACTTTTACCTTCTCAAACGGGCATGCGTTAAATATATGGAATATCTGGGGCCCGGGAGGAAGTACGTGCGCTTGCTTATATTCGTTTTTGACAAATGTCACCAATTGCTCGAAATAAGGCTTGTCAAATTCTTCTTGCAGACGTTTTCTCCAACTTTCATCTATTCTAACATTCATGGTGTTTTTCTTATTCTTCCACCAAAGGTACGGAGAAAAGCTTAAAATTCGAGGATTTTGTGTAAGTTTGCCTTCCGATTTGAATTTAAATAAGAAAACATGATAAGTTACCTTCAGATAGATAAGCTGACCAAGAGCTTCGGTGATTTGGTTCTTTTCGAGGATATAACGTTCGGAGTCGCGCAAGGACAGAAGATCGGGTTGATCGCTAAAAACGGGACGGGTAAGACTACCTTATTGAATATTATCGGTGGTAAGGAGGATTACGACTCGGGTGAGGTGGTTTTCCGGAAAGACTTGCGGGTCGGGTATTTGGAGCAATCACCTTCCTACCCGGAAGAACTGACCGTGCTACAGGCTTGCTTCCACTCGAAGAACGAGACTGTCCGGTTGATCGCTGAGTACGAGGAGGCGATGGCGAAAGAGGATCACTCGAATCTGGAGGACATCCTTACCCGCATGGATAGCTTCAAGGCGTGGGATTATGAGCAGAAAGCGAAACAAATCCTCGGGCAGTTGAAGATTCATAACTTCAATCAGAAGATCGGGGAATTGTCCGGAGGACAGTTGAAACGGGTTGCCTTGGCGAATGTCTTGATCACGGACCCTGAATTGATTATCTTGGATGAGCCGACGAACCATTTGGATCTGGAGATGACCGAATGGCTGGAAGATTATCTGAGTCGGGCCAATATCAGTATCTTGATGGTGACGCACGACCGTTACTTCTTAGATCGTGTTTGTAGTGAGATCATCGAGATCGATAATAAGCAAATCTATTCGTATAAAGGTAATTATAGTTATTATTTGGAGAAACGCCAAGAGCGTGTCGAGGCGATGAACGCCGACGTGGAGCGCACGAAGAATCTTCTCCGTACGGAACTGAATTGGATGCGCCGCCAGCCGCAGGCACGGGGCACGAAAGCGAAGTACCGTATCGATGCCTTTTATGAGCTGGAAAAGAAAGCGAAGCAACAACGGGATACTGGAAAGGTGAACTTGGACGTGAAGGCTTCTTACATCGGTTCGAAGATTTTCGAGGCGGTGAATGTAAGCAAACGTTTCGGTGATTTGAAGATTACGGAGGATTTCAACTATATTTTCGCCCGTTACGAGAAGATGGGTATTGTCGGGAATAACGGTACGGGCAAATCTACCTTTATCAAGATGCTGATGGGGGAGGTGGCTCCCGCTAGCGGCCATTTCGATGTGGGCGAGACCGTTCGCTTTGGCTATTATAGTCAAGATGGCTTGAAGTTCGATGAGCAAATGAAAGTGATCGACGTGGTGCAGGCGATCGCCGAATACGTGGATTTGGGTAACGGACAGAAGATGGGAGTGTCCCAGTTTTTGAACTATTTCCTGTTCACGCCGGAGAAACAGCATAATTACGTTTATAAATTGAGCGGTGGCGAGAAGCGTCGCCTCTATTTATGTACGGTATTGATGCGTAGCCCGAACTTCTTGGTGCTCGATGAGCCGACCAATGATCTGGATATCGTGACCTTGAACGTATTGGAGGAATACCTTCGTAACTTCAAGGGGTGCGCTATCGTCGTTTCCCACGACCGTTACTTTATGGATAAGGTGGTAGATCACCTGCTGGTTTTCCGGGGTAACGCCGATATCAAGGATTTCCCCGGCAACTATACGCAGTACCGGGATTGGAAAGACGTGCAAGACCAACTGGAAAAAGAGGCGGAGGCTGCTTTGCAAGCGAGACAAAACCCGGCTCCGGAGAAACCGTCTCGTCCTGTCAATGAGCAAAAGAAAAAACTCACTTTCAAGGAGCGGAAAGAGTTCGAGGCCTTAGAGGAGGAGATACCGGCTTTGGAGGCAGAGAAAGCGGAGTTGGAGACCGCTATGAGCAGTGGTACTTTGTCTACGGACGAGCTCATGGCTAAATCTCAACGGATCACCCAAGTCATGGAAGAGATCGACGAGAAAACGATGCGCTGGCTGGAGTTGAGCGAGCTGGCATAAGTAATAAAGAGGAATGAGCGAGACTAAACCTGTACTTTGGAACCGGAATTTCGTCCAATGTTGTATCTCTTACTTCTTGATGAATTTCGCCTTTTATATGTTGATGCCTACTATGCCGGTCTATCTGGTAGAGGAATTGGGCATCAGCACGTCTGAGGTGGGGATGGTCTTGTCTAGCTATACGGCTTGCTGTGCGTGCGCCCGTTCTCGGGATATCTGGTAGATTGTTTCTCCCGCAAACCGTTATATGTATTCGCCTTCACGATATTCGCCTGTCTGTTCGCCGGTTATTGGTTTGCCATGACGGTCTATACGATCATGGCGGTTCGTTTCATCCAAGGCGGGTTCATGGGACTGACCTCTGTTTCCGGCAATACGATTACGATAGACGTAATCCCTTCCAAGCGAAGGAGAGAAGGCATGGGCTTTTACGGATTGACGATCAATCTCGCGATGTCTTTGGCCCCTTTGGTTGCGGTCGGGTTGTACGACCGGCAGGGGTTCTTCTGGATTATAGGGGTCGCTTTGGTGATCGCCTTGGTCGGGATCGGCTCCGTCGGGCTGATCCGTTATCCGAAACGGGAGAAAGTGCCTCGTCCGGCCTTCTCGTTGGATCGTTTTATCTTGGTGAAAGCGCTTCCTGCGGCCTTGGCCTATTTGCTGGTCGCTATACCTTATGGGATGTTGCTCTCGTTCGTGGTATTATATGGTAAAGAGATCGAGGTGCCGGACCCCGGCTACTTCTTTATATTTATGGCGATCGGTGTAGGGACGGCCCGTTTGATTTCCGGACGGTTAGTGGACCATGGCAAGATCCATGTCGTGTCCATCGTATCCTTGGGCTCTTTAGCGATCTCGTTTTCCGTGTTCGCTACCGTACATACATCGTTTGTCTTTTTCGCTTGCGCCTTGGCGATCGGTATCGGTTTTGGCGTGAGTGTACCGGCTTTTCAATGTCTTTTCGTGAATGTCGCTCCGCACCATATGCGCGGTACGGCTACCTCCACCTACTTGACCTCTTTCGATTTCGGGATGGGGATCGGGATGTTATCCGCCGGCTTTATCGCTACCCGTGCCAACGCCGTGATCTTAGTCTCGCACGACCGTGCCTTTATCGATAATACCACGTTTCGTACCCTTGAGATTGAGTTGGGGAACATCTACGATTATAAGGTAAAATATTCGGAGTACGTCGTACTTCGCCGCGAACGCCGCGAGCAGCAGCTA
>ERZ780148.2218-NODE-2218-length-11664-cov-2.449996_pt1 | contig 11664 bp, 8 predicted proteins | sample MGYA00510984_ERZ780148 | MGnify/ENA primary metagenome ERZ780148 (study PRJEB29588, sample SAMEA2160902) | human gut metagenome | biome: human gut; feature: human-associated habitat; material: faeces | place: Denmark | collected 2008/2010 ...
GTTCCTCTGTTGTCTGCCGCTTCTGCTCTCGCAGTGCACGTCCGGTCAGCTTTTCCATTATCGGAGCAGGCATATCGACAAGGTGTAAATCGCGCTGTGGGAAAGGAATGGATATGCCGGCACTGTTCAGTGCATTATACACCGCTTCGTAAACTTCGCTTATTGCATATATTTTTGTTTCAACAGGGACACGCAATATGATTCCCAGATTCACGCTGTTGTCACCAAGTTCTTCAACCACAACCTTGGCCCCACTCTTCTTGTCAAAGCAGTTCAATTTTTCCACAGCCTGTAACATAACCTTACGTGCGTGTTCCACATCCGTTCCGTAAGCTACACCCACGGAAACACGTACCGTTTCGTTATGATGGTTGCGCGTCATGTTCTTAAAATTCTTTGTAAACAACTGGTTATTCAATATGGCTATCACCGAACCGTCCACTGCCTCTATCATTGTGCTCTGGTAACTTATGTCGACAACGCGCCCGCGCACGCCGTCACATTCTATAACATCGCCGATATGCAAACGCCCGGTCATAAGAGACACACCGTAAAACAGATTTTCTATAGTGTCTTTCATCGCAAATCCAATACCTGTGGAAAGTCCGCCCATGGCAACAAGGATTCCGCTGGAGTTTATATTAAGCACAAGCATCGAAACCATTACAAACACGAACCATAGAACGAATGCCCCCGCTTTCATCATCAATGCCTTCTCCCCCATTACCGCATTTTGTTTTCCGCCATAATAAAGCAAGAAAAATGCTCGGAACACATACACGGCATACTTCACTACGAAAAACAGCGAGAACACGATTAACAGTTTTAAAAGGCTGACTTTTGCCACATTGGCTATATCTATGAAATTTGACAGGAAAAGCACGCGGCAAAGTTCAGTGAGCGAGAATACCTCTGTTGCCATATAAAAACTAAGGAACAAGCTCGACGCCATCAGAATAGGAACGAGAGCCTTGCGGATAAAGTCGTAAAACCACGTCTTGCGTATATCGACTTCTCCCCTTTTGAAATGAACGCGCTCATACTGGGTAAGAATATCATACAAGCATGTGATTGTCTGAATGCACGTAAACTGCATTATCCACCATATCAGTAACTGCACGCTGAGCAATGTGTAGCCTAACCACGACGTTATAACACTCGCAATCATTATAACAAGCGAAATGCTTGAATAAAACGTGTCGCTGCGCGGCATATTCTTTTGATAGCGAATCAGCACAAGCAATTGCCACAACGTCGTAGCCAGCATTATTGCCGGAAAAACAAGATTGACAAGCTCGTTCGGTATCAGAATAATGCGGAAAGTTATTACTATGAATCCGGTGAGCATTATCGGTGCATATATCCGCAAACCACTGTTTACCTGCTTGCCATTAAGACGCACAAGCATGGACAACAGAATAACTGCAAGCAGCCACATGTATTGCATAAGCAGTTTGCAAGCCATAACGAAAAAGTTGTGACGCAACACAAAAAGCCCGAGCACCATTACTACTATTGCAAATGTTATTACCGTCGACGCCAATACTATGCACGTGCGTTTTTCTAGGAATTCGGCTGTCTTGAACTTTGCCGGCAGCAGGAAACGTATAAACAGCAAATTAAGCACGACAGCAACAAGCCCGTAAAAAATCATAAAAACGAACCAGCCTATAACTACAGGGCCACGCCATTGCGACTCTACTTTCGAATTACCCGAAGAATACTTCTCCTGCAAACCGAACATGGCACGCTGGTACGAGCCGCCCAAATCCGACAGCACTGTAAGGTAAGTCTCGCCACCGTTTATAAATATGCTTTGCCTTATGTTATCATAACGTTTTATTGCATAGTCGTTGAGCTCTTTCAAACGTTGGCCCACCGTTTCATAAATGCGTTTGTACTCGCGTAAATCCTGACTCTGGTCGTTCAAAGAACGCTTCATCGCCGTACAAAGCGTAAGGCACACGTCCCGGTCCATACGTTCACGTTCTGTAAGCATTTCCTTAGGCATACTTTCGAGATTGTCAATCAATCCTTCATACCTTGCCTCCTCAACCTCCATATTAGTCAGTACCTTGTCGAACGGCATTTTTATAGTGCTGAAATCGTTGTAAAGCGTTGTTGCCTTGTCGCACGCGTATGTAAGGTCAAAGATGTAATCCATTTTCTGCGAATAAAGCATAAGCGCAATCTGATTGCTTTCACTCATAATCTGCATTACTCGCGACTGCATATTCTCCCGCAATTCCTTACTCATTATCATGCTGCGCCGCGTATCGTTGTGGTTCATCTCCAACTCTTGACGCAACACGGCCAATGTGCTCCCCAAATTCTTTTCATCAAGCACTGCAAAGGCATTGTTTGATGTAATGAAAGCGATAAATACAAATAAAAAGAACTTTTTCATAAAAAATGATACGTATGTCAGGCAAATATATTAAATTCAGCACGAAACGTGACAAAATTAGCTCAAATAAAGAAGAAACGAACTTATAAAGTCGTATATTTGCGGCCTAAACAAAATAAAGACATGACAACATTAATTGCTGACAGCGGCTCCACCAAAACTAACTGGTTGTTGATTTCAAACAACGGCAAAATCGAAAAGTACCAAACCGAAGGAATAAATCCCGTTGTGGGAGACAGTACTCTAATCAGCAACACCATTGGAAAAAGTTTCGCGCCCTACGTAGAGGGCACTAAAATAGATAAAATAATATTTTACGGCGCCGGGTGTACCAGTTCGAAAAAAGGCGTTGTAGAAAAAGCACTTTACAAATTCTTTCCCGACGCAGAAATCGAAGTGGAATCAGACGTACTTGCAGCTGCACGCGCTCTTTGCGGACACAATGAAGGCATTGCCTGCATTATGGGCACAGGGTCGAATAGTTGCCTGTTCAACGGAAAACAAATCATACGCAACATTTCTCCTTTAGGCTACATACTGGGCGATGAAGGCAGCGGAGCTGTATTAGGGAAAAACCTGGTAGGCGACATATTGAAAAAGCAGTTCTCCGAAGAAATCTGCCAAAACTTCTTCGATGAAACAAAACTTACGGAAGAGGAAATAATCGACCGCGTTTACCGCAAACCCATGCCAAACCGCTTCCTGGCAAGTTTTGTACCGTTCATTCACCGCCACCACCGCGACAGCCAAATTGGAGAGTTCCTGGTTGCCAACTTCCGCCGTTTCTTGCAAAGGAACGTATTGCCCTACGAACGTCCGGACCTTGATGTAAACTTCATTGGAGGCGTGGCACATAGTTTCAAAGAAGAAATAGGCGTGGCCATGCAGATAGAGAACCTTAAACTCGGCCGAATAGAACTTACCCCGCAAGACGGACTATTGGCCTACCACACTGCGACCTCAAACAACATTATTTTCTGAGAATCATTTTCGCACAAAAGTCATAACGAGCCGTGCAATCCGCAAGGATTTGTGCGGCTCGTTTTTTATATAGAGAAGATCAAGCCTTCAAAAAAGTATTCAAACTATCCGTTCTCCAAGTTAAGAGCAAATAAAAAATAGGTCTGAGATATTTTAAAATATGTCCGACCTTTTTTAAAAAGCAAGGCACTAATTTTTCGCCCCATCAAACCCTGCTGAAAATCAAAGCCTTACAATTGTCGTTTTTTGTCCGTATCAGCCCACTTTCGGGCGACATTTTAACCCAAATAGGTCGTTAGGCTTCGTCAAATTGCGTGCTTTCTGTGACTACAAGTCATTCGCCGCTTCGCTAACTCGCATATAAAAATTTATCCCCCGACTTATAGTCAAGGGATATAAACAAGTCACGCACTCATATCGAGTTTTTGCGCGTGATTAATACGTATTATTTTCTTTTAGGAAGAAAAACCTTTGCCTCGGACGAAGGGTATAAAACTACGAGAGAATCGCTGTTCAAAGATTTTATACTTACCGTATCCTTGCCGTCCAACACAAAAAGCCCGTTCCTTATGGCGTAATCAACTCCAAAGCGGTTAAGCAAAGTCAGGTTGTAGGCTTTAGCAAGCGTATAACCTACTTCGGGATTACCTCTTTTTGTTATTGCAAAGCTGTCGCCCTCCATTATATATCCGTATATTTCGCTGTAAGTGCCATCCTCGCCGGTACGATCCATAACAAGCGTATCGCCTGCGTTTGTAATCAAATACAGCGTACTCATACCGCTCTCTGCCGCAACTCCAAAGATAGTACTATCGGGTACAGCCGCGATTACGGTATCTTTCTTAACCTCATTCTTCGATTCGGGTTTCTTATTGTTTCCACACGAAAACAAAGACATTGCCAAAACGGCACAAACCAGAAACAAGCCACATTTGTTCATTTTTTACAGCTTTTCTCGCAGCAAAGTTACATTTTTTTAGCGTTCCACCACAACAACAGAAGAAAAGAGTAACGCCATGCGGCATAACAACGGCGTTTTTTTAAAAGTACAAGTAAAGATTTTTCGAGATAAAACATTTTAAATCAAAAAAATCCGGCATGAAATATATGGATATGGAATAAAATACATAACTTTGCGCCGCAAAAAGAACGGATTTGTCTTCCCGTTATCCTACAGGCCAGGCAAACAGCGGCATACGCGGCCTTTCCTGCAGTTTATGGGATTTCAACATAATGTCTAACATTTTAATTTAAACAACAAACAATTACATGGAATTAAAAAACATTGCCCCGCTTGAAAATTTTGACTGGGATTCCTATGAAAAAGGTGCAGTTGAGTCACAAACAAGCAAAGAAGAACAAGAAAAGGCTTATGACGAAACGCTCAATCAGGTAAACGAGCACGAAGTCGTAGAAGGCACAGTTATTGCCATCGACAAGCGCCAGGCAGTAGTAGACATCGGCTACAAGTCTGACGGCATTATTCCTATCAGCGACTTCCGCTACAATCCCGACCTCAAAGTAGGAGACAAAGTTGAAGTTTACATCGAAAGCAAAGAAGACAAGAAAGGCCAGCTTCTTCTTTCGCACAAAAAGGCGCGTGCAATGAAAGCATGGGAGCGCGTCAACAAAGCCCTTGACGACAAGGAAATCATCAAAGGTTATATCAAGAGTCGCACCAAAGGCGGCATGATTGTAGACGTGTTCGGAATAGAAGCATTCCTCCCCGGCTCTCAAATCGACGTCAAACCCATACGCGACTACGACGTATTCGTCGGAAAAACAATGGAGTTCCAAGTTGTTAAAATCAACCAGGAATACAAAAATGTCGTGGTATCACATAAAGCGCTTATCGAAGCTGAGCTTGAAGCACAAAAGAAAGAAATCATCAGCAAACTGCAAAAAGGTCAGGTTCTCGAAGGAACTGTCAAGAACATCACCTCTTATGGCGTGTTCATCGACCTTGGCGGCGTAGACGGGCTTATCCACATTACAGACCTTTCATGGGGCCGCGTAAACGACCCGCACGAAATCGTGCAGCTCGACCAGAAGCTCAATGTTGTAATACTTGACTTCGACGACGAGAAGAAACGTATCGCCCTTGGTTTGAAACAACTTACTCCTCATCCTTGGGATTCGCTCGATCCTGACTTGAAAGTTGGTGACAAGGTGAAAGGTAAAGTTGTTGTTATGGCTGACTACGGTGCATTCATCGAAATCGCTGCCGGCGTAGAAGGTTTGATCCACGTTTCAGAAATGTCTTGGAGCCAACACCTGCGTTCCGCACAAGACTTCCTGAAAGTTGGCGATGAAGTTGAGGCTGTTATCCTTACTCTCAACCGCGAAGAACGTAAAATGTCACTCGGCTTGAAACAGCTCAAGGAAGATCCTTGGAAAGACATCGACGCTAAATACCCCGTTGGAAGCAAGCACACCGCCAAAGTGCGCAACTTCACCAACTTCGGAGTATTCGTTGAACTTGAAGAAGGAGTTGACGGTTTGATTCACATTTCCGACCTCTCTTGGACAAAGAAAATCAAACACCCGTCTGAATTCACACAAATCGGTGCTGAGATAGAAGTTGTAGTTCTCGAAATAGACAAGGAGAACCGCCGTCTTAGCCTTGGCCACAAGCAACTCGAAGAAAATCCCTGGGATGTATTTGAGGGCGTGTTCACCGTAGGCTCCGTTCACGAAGGAACTATCGTAAACATTATGGACAAAGGCGCAACCGTACAGCTCGAATACGGTGTAGAAGGCTTTGTAACACCCAAACATCTTACTAAAGAAGATGGTTCGAAAGCACAGGTAAATGAAAAATTGCCTTTCAAAGTAATTGAGTTCAACAAAGACAGCCACCGCATTATTCTGTCGCACAGCCGCACATTCGAAGAGCCACAGCATGAAGAGAAAAAAGCTGCAACTTCGAAGGCTGCTCCCAAGAAGGAAGAAAGTGCACAAATCAAGAACCAAGCTGCTGCAACAACACTCGGCGACATCGACGCACTTGCAGAATTGAAAGCAAAAATGGAAAAAGGAGAATAAACAGACAACTCCAAATAACCAAAGAAAACGGCGCATAATTAATGTGCCGTTTTTTAGTTTTAATCCTTTTGTCTTAACAACAAACAATGCAATCTAAATTCCATGAAAATGAACTGCACTACAAACCGCCTTGTCTGAAATTTGTTACAATAAAGAAAAGCGTAATCAAACCTTCTTGGGAAGAAAAAAAAATTATGTCAGACATATTTCAAAATATGTCTGACATAATTCAAAATATCTCAGAGATATTTTTTGCCGTTCCTAATTACCAAAACAAAAAGGCAGACAACTCAGACATTGCCGCACAGCATAGCGATATAAGAAATCTGTCTTTTCATTTGTTATTAAGCGCTCTTTTTTTATTTTTGTAAACAACTCACTTTTTATAATTTTTTACACCTATCTGCAATATGCGTAAATTAATCATCAAAACCTCATTATTGGCCGCTTCCTTAATGGCAAACATGGTTGCATACGCGGCCACAGGCAACACTTCAGGCTGTTTGAAAGAACAAACAACTAATGCCCAAAGCTACAATGTAGATATTTGTATATACGGAGGAACGTCTGCCGGAGTAATGGCTGCCTATACTGCAAAAAAACAAGGCAAAAGCGTGTTGCTTATCGAGCCTACCAAGCGCATTGGAGGATTGACAACCGGCGGATTGGGCCAAACCGACATCGGACACATTGAAGCGATTAAAGGATATGCCTTGGACTTCTATAAACGCATTGGCAAATATTATGGTAAAAACGAAGCCCAATACACATTCGAACCAAAGGCCGCGCTCAGCGTGTACAACGAATACATAAAAGAAGCTGACATAAACATTCTGTACAACCACAGAATCACAAAAGCAAAGAAAAAAGGCAATACCGTCAAGGACATTACACTGGAAAAAAGTGACGACAACAAAATCAAGGTAAAAGTATCTGCCAAAGTATTTATCGATTGCAGTTATGAGGGCGACCTGATGGCAAAAGCCGGAATTACTTACACATACGGGCGCGAAGCCAACTCTGTTTACGGCGAGACTTGGAACGGCGTGCAAATGCTCGACCAACACCAGTTTCCCGACGGCGTAGACCCATACAAAGTAAAGGGAGACCCGGCAAGCGGACTGCTTTATGGAATATCACCCGAAAAAATGGGAGAACAAGGCACCGGAGACAAAAAGATACAAGCCTACAACTATCGTATAACACTGACCAACGACCCGGCAAACCGCATAGAAATAACAAAGCCCGAGAATTACGACCCCAGCCATTACGAACTGCTGATAAGGATTAAGGAAATAGACCCGTGGAAAACTATTGACGACGCCATTTATTGGGGCATGATGCCAAACAACAAAACTGATATAAACAATCGCGGCGGTTTCTCTACAGATATGATAGGAGAAAACTGGGACTACCCTGAGGCAAGCTACGAGGAACGCGAGCAGATAGCCAAACGCCACACCGACTACACCAAAGGATTCCTTTACTTCTTGGGACACGACCCACGTATTCCGCAAAACATACGTCAGGCCATGCTGCAATGGGGTTATCCAAAAGATGAATACGAAGAATACGGCCACTTCACACCACAACTATACATACGTGAAGCAAGGCGTATGGTCGGCCCCGTTGTCATGACGCAAAAACATTGCGAGGGTAAAGAAACTGTCAACGATCCTATCGGCTGGGCCAGTTATACGATGGACTCGCACAACTGCGGGCGGTACGTGGTAAACGGAATGGTAAAAAACGAAGGCGATGTGCAAAAGCCTGTGCCCGCCCCGTACAAAGTATCATACCGCGCCATAACGCCCAAGGAAGACGACGCAAAAAATGTATTGGTTCCTGTGTGCCTTTCGGCTTCGCACATTGCATACGGGTCAATACGGATGGAGCCTGTTTTTATGATGATAGGTGCAAACGCGGCCCTTGCCGCATGTCAGGCAATCGACCGGCACGACTGCTGCGTGCAAAAAGTGGATGCCTCCGAAGTAATGCGCATGTCCGACTCATTATAAAATGCAAATCGTATTACATTACCTCATTTACACAGAATATTAATTTGTTTACCTTACTGCTATAGGCAATAAAACAAAAAAATCTTAGAGTTCCCTCTAAGATTTTTTTTGTAATGCTGTTTGCAAGTTACTCTCTTCTGCTCCACTACTCCATTGCTTTTGTAACAAACTGATATGCCTTATACCAATCCGTATCAAGACAGAACGGAGTGAGCTGTGCGTCGCCGTCAATATATTTATTTATCTTTTCCTTATCCGTATCATTGAATAACGGGCAGGCGCATGAGGCTTGTATGAAAAGAAGTATTTTGGCTTTACGGTCTTCGGCTGAGAGGTCTGTAGAGTAAATTATTTCCGTATAAAACATGCTCAGGAACTCCGACATGTAATACGACTGCACATCCAATAAATCTATAGCGGCAACAGAGTCTTTTTCCATTGCCTTGCCTTTCATATAATTCAGCTCATCCACCTTAAACTTCGCTATCTGCGTATTTGTAAACGTGCTTGTCGGCTCATTAAGAATGTGTTGTGCGCTTTCCATCACTTTATTGAACACTTCTTGCGCCGAAGTTACTCCGCTAACGGAAAACAGAGAAAGGAACAATATGTATAATCTTTTTTTCATAAGCTATAGTTTCTAATCTATTATTTTCTTCAATTTTAATTTATGGTCTATCGAAGCCGGGTATTCTTCTTCATAATGAGTTACCATTATTAAAGTCTTGTCTTTTCGTTTACAAAAAGCGTCTATTACGGCACGTGCCAACATCCGCCTACGTTCGTCCAATCCATGAAAAGGTTCATCAAGGACAAGCAACTCCGGGTCTTTCACAAAGGCACGCACTAACAGCAGCATACGTTGCTCTCCGCTCGACAATTGCAAGTACGGACGTTGTGCAAGGCTTCCGACACCAAATATATCCATCCAGAACAGGACCTTTTCTCTTTCTTCGTCTGTTACGCGCTTGTACAGCCCAACCGAATCGTGCAGGCCACTCGCCACGATATCAACGGCCGGAAGGTTCTTCTTGTATGAACGGTACATTTCGGGGCTTACGTAGCCTATTTTTTTCTTTATGTCCCAAATACTTTCGCCACACCCGCGCTTGAAGCCGAACAAACTTATATTGCAGGCATAGGCCTGTGGGTTATCAGCGCAAACAAGGCTTAACAATGTAGACTTTCCTGCCCCGTTTTCTCCGCTCAAGGCCCAATGTTCCCCCCTTTTGACGCTCCAATTGAAATTCTTCAGAATGGTTCGGTTGCCGTAGCTTATCTTAACGTCTTCGCACCGAATTATTTCATCGTCTGTACCGGTCGCGGCGTCAGGCAAATCAAATATTTTTCTTATGCTTTCATCTGTTTTCTCCCGGTCGCAGACCTTTTCCTCATTAAAGCGTTTTACGAACGTATCTTTATCGGCTATAGGAAGAACTTTCCTGTTTTCTACCGGAAGAACCTTGTTGATAAAATAAGGTATGTCTTTTATTCTTGATACCACGACGATTATCATCGTCGTGCCCATTTGTGAAACTCGGGCTAGGAATTCTGAAACCTGTTGCCTGGCATTAGCGTCGAGTCCGATATAAGGGTTGTCGAGAATCACGAGCCTTGGCTCGCACTGCAATACTTCCGCAAGCTGTACCTTGCGAAGTTCTCCGCTCGAGAGCATAATCATCTTCTTATGCAGCAAATCCCCCAAGCCTAATATCCGGTTAAGTTCTTCGCTTATATCCTTTGAAGCAGCGGCGTTGCTCAAGACTTCTTCTACCGTGTTCGAGTCGCCAACATCCCATTGGTTCCAACGTTGCTGGTAATACGTGCCCGTTGCATTGCCATAGGCATCGCGAAAGGTAACGGTCTTTATATTTTCACTTACTTTTTTATGAACCGATGGCGTAAAGTCGTACTTCACTTCCGTTCCCCACAAAGGGTGTGCTCCCGTAAGAATATCGACCAGCAAAGATTTTCCGCTTCCGTTTTCGCCTATTATGGCAAGCGGTTCGTCCGAAGGTATGCTTACAGTTACAGGCTCATTCATGCGATAAGCCTCTATCCGCGTTACTCCGTTTGCTACTTCTATTATATTACGCATAAGTTTTACTTCGTTTGCAAGGATTTCATAAGCTCTACCTTACCCTCTCGGGATTACTTGCTACAAAATCTTTCCAGTTCTTCGAAACGTGCCGCTCGCCTGAATGCTTCATCAACGCAGCTTCGTCAATCACCTTTATTTTCCCGGCGGCCGACGTGCTGTACATTTTACAGGAAGTTTCAAGAAAATGACAATATGCGGCAGCCAAGGCATCTGTTGCGTCGAAATAAGGGAGCAGAATTTCTTCCTTTATATTAAGGTAACGCTGCAACATTGCCGAAACCTGTTGCTTCGAGGCCCGTCCGTTTCCCGTTATGGCCATCTTTATTTTAAGCGGAGCATACTCATGTATAGGTATATCCTTATTGATGGCCGCGGCAATAGCTACTCCCTGGGCGCGGCCCAGCTTCAGCATGCTTTGCGCATTCTTTCCAAAGAAAGGAGATTCGATACTCAACTCATCGGGAAGGAAACTTGCGATAAGCGAATTTATGCGCTCGTAAATACGCCCAAGCTTAAGATACACATCTTTTACTTTCCGCAGGTCGATAACACCCATGGCAACCATCTTGGCCTGCCTGTCGTTCACGCTGAGCACCCCGTATCCCAAGATATTCGTTCCCGGGTCTATGCCCATAATGATACGCTCGGCTGCCTTTTTGCGCGATACCCAAAAGGTGTTGTCCGAAAAAGCAGCGTCATGTTTCGTATTCGCGTCATTGCCCGGTACTGCCGCCGCCTTCTTATCGTTTGATTCCTTGTACATATCCTTTCGAAAAGCAATGCAAAGTTACGCTGTTATTAAATACATACGACAATAAAACATTTAAAGAATATTAAAGTGAAAAGCAGCCTGTTCAGGGCTTTAAATACAAATCCGGTAATACATCCGCATATACTTACCTACACGTTAAGGGGCACAGAAAAATGTTCTTTGCTGAATATCTTTTCGGCAGGAGCGAGCGGCATACTCATACATACACCTGCAACAACGAAACGGAGCGTAAAACGATGAAAAAAACGAAGGCCGAAAACGGCTATTCCGTAACAGAAAAAGTGAAAACTAATTTTCAAGCGATTACACCCCGTTGGGAGCAAATAAAAAATACAAGGCA
>ERZ780148.2221-NODE-2221-length-11649-cov-7.511903_pt1 | contig 11649 bp, 10 predicted proteins | sample MGYA00510984_ERZ780148 | MGnify/ENA primary metagenome ERZ780148 (study PRJEB29588, sample SAMEA2160902) | human gut metagenome | biome: human gut; feature: human-associated habitat; material: faeces | place: Denmark | collected 2008/2010 ...
AGCACTGGGGTCTGTGGATATGGAATGAAGTTGACGGCGCAAGTTGGACAAAGACCGTTGATACCAGAGCCATATCTTTGGTCAACACCAAATCCGGACTTGACAGTGGTACATACCGGCTGAAATCCGTTTTCACGCTGACAAACTCAAGCGGCAAGAGCGAAACTATCACTATTTACAGCGAAGAAGAAACAATTTGAACATTCTTATCGTGGCAAAAACGACATGATAAGACAACAACTTTTTCTTGCTTCCGGTTTTTGCCTGTATAAAGGTAACTCTCAAATCAACCATTTTAATACCGAAAGGAGCGTTTTCCATGACTAAAACCTACATCTCGCCAAAACTAATAATATTATGCATTGTGTTTTGCCTATCTTCCGTATATTTGATTTTGACAAATGGTCTTCTCCCCCTGAACGGCAAAATCGATGCACAGGATTTGATTTCATGCATAATTGTACCGATTATTCAGGTCGTGTCGTTCAGGCTGCTTATCACCAGGCATGACAAAATCACGGAGAAATTCGGTGCGGTATTAACAGCTGCTTTGTGCATTATGGTAGGGTTGAAGTTTGCTTATATGTCGTTAGCCTTTTCCTCCTCAAGCTGGTTTGGAATTACCGACGTAGCCTCCGCCATTTTAATCTGTGCAGCTGTACATTTGGCGTATGCTGCGGTGTTATTTGCTGTTTCCATTCCGTTTTATCATTTATTTCAAAGGTTAACTTCAAAAAAATAAGCGGCACATACCGGCTGAAATCCGTTTTCACGCTGACAAACTCAAGCGGAAAATCGGAAACCATTACTGTTTATAGTGATGAGGAGATGGTAGGGTAATATACTGCTATCACATTATTTTATGGAGGTTATTTATTATGGCTTGTATGTCTAAAAACTCTTGGGCAAAAGTTTCTTGTTTAATTCTCGCCTTTGTGTCACTCCTACTGTTGCGTCTAGAGCTGAAACTGATACATCAATTGAAAGCATTGAACAATTAGTCAGTAATTATGACAACTCTTGGGCAGATGTAATGTATGACGGGAACGTTTTTCCTCAAAATTATATTAAAGTGGTAAACTCTTCAAACGAAATAGTTGCTTACGAAGTAAGTTTTTGTGACCGGTTTACGCTTGAACCTATGGGTTATGTTGTGTTGTCAACTGACCTTTCGTTAGAAAACCCCGTAATAGAGTATACACTTGATGGCAATGACATCTATTCACAACAATCTGTAAACAATCCTTCCGAATTATCAATAAATCATTTCGAAGATATGTATTCCTCGTATGACAATATTTTGATTAGTGATAATATGATTACCTATTCAACCGCTGAGGCGGGAAGTAATGCTGTATATAGTATTCCCTGCTATCCTTCAGCTAATAGTGGTCCTACAATAACAGGTGGATTAACCAGTGGTACGGTTGGAACAGTAAAAAAGACTTATTGCATTGAGGGCTCAAGCGAACTATCATTTTATAGAGGTATTGACTTTGAAAACTCAGGTGTTAATTGTGCACCTACAGCCTTGACAAACCTAGTCTTTTATTATGATTCATTACCCGAAATAAATGGTTTAATATATAACAATCCGCTGTGGACATACTCTCGAATTTGCTCGTTAGCCGGTTTTGATGGAACTCGTGGACTGTATAACGATGAAATGATTGATGCCCTTGAAGAATATGTGAATGAAAGGAATTTCAATATTTCTATTGATGACTATTGGAAAGATTGGTGGAGTGATTTTACGCGCGATATCAATAATGACCAACCTGTACTTGTCAGTATTCAAGGTAATAACAGCTCACAGGAATGGGTAGCTCATGCAGTTGTTGCTTTGGGATATGTTGAAACAGATGGTGATAAATACCTTAGGGTTGCAGACGGCTTAACTACTTCACAACGTTATTTGAATTACGATTATTATGGTGTTCATGAGGGGTTTCGCGTAAGAATAAGCTAATAGTTCAAACGTTGCATTCTCACAAGAAAGGAAAAGCGTATGAAAAGAACAAAGATAAAAATCTTGATAACACTTGTGGTTGGTGTGGTTGTTCTGTTCTTGATATTTTTCATGGTTTTCAACAAACCGGAGTCTGTACCTAATGGGAGTGCAAGTATTTGGACATATACTCCGTATATTGAATTGGACGGGAATAAGTATTTGTTTGAAGACCCGTTGGGAAAAAGTAACCTATTTTTCGAGGTGCAGGATAATTGGGAAGAATTAGAGGATTGCTCTGTGCAATACGTCAATTTTTCCTGTGAAGATAATCTTGCAGAAGATGCCATTTACTGCGATATTTCACAAGTATGTACTTATGATTTGTATCTTAAGGTCAGCGAAGAATGGTTGATGTCGCAATGCAATATAAATGGACATTCACAGGGATTTATTCGTCTGCATATTTACTCCCCTCTCCCATAAAACATACAGGAGGAATTGTCCGAATGAAGCGAATAGCAGGCATATTGCTGTTAATGGCTGTAACGCAGGTTCCCCTTACATTGTTTTGGTAAAACAGTTTACTGGAGCTTACTACTCCGTACTAAAGCATACAGCTATCCTAAAAGCGGAAGCAGTGTTGTTTATACATTTCCGCAGCCAACTTCCAGCACCAGGTACACCATCAATTCAATAGTCTTTTGCTGTAACTGCTATTGGGCAAAGTATAATAACTAGCCTTAGTAGATGGTTATGTAAAGTGTCGTGACATAAGCCTGGGCTATAACCTCTATGCTGACCCGCATAATACATACCCCGCCGGAGCTTTTCGGCAGCAGTTTTATTGATTGCTTTTGACAGAGGAGGCTTAACATTATTTATGAATAATATCAGAAGTATACTTTTAGTGATATCAATGTTATTTCTTGCCGGCTGTGCAGCATCATGGAACAGCATAGGCAATACCGCAAACTCCCCGGCTTCATCTGAACAGGAATATCAAGAAGAAACTGTCCAGGAATGCGCCGCGACAACTGAAGAACATAGCAAAACTCAACAGACCGGCGATAATGTTTTTGTTAAAACAAAGAGCAGTGATAAGTACAGTGTTTCCTTGTCATTTACTGTGTTTGACAATTCCGGTGACACAATGATAATTTCACCTGCCGAGCTTGAAATTATTCTTAAAAGCACCGGAGATATCATTACTCCCGATTCGGATTTGTTACTTGGCGTCGCACAGCCAAATGACGAATTGGTTATAGACGGCTCGCCGCAACTTGATATTCTGGAGTTTTCTGATTGGAATATTGCAGCAGTCAGAGTGCCGAGTCAAAACAATGGTGAAAAATTGCACGAAACATCATTTTATTATTTCAATGACAGCATTGTTCAGCTCCTTGGCAATAACCTGTTCAAACCCATGCTACCTGCCGGCAGCATTATTGAAGCAGATACTGAAAATAACTGCTTTTCATTTGTGGACTCTGAAGGTAATAGTGAGCGATACACCGTTGTATACGATGATTATTACGAAGCATATTATCTGCGTTTAGCGGATTATTCGGCAGAAACCTTCAAAGAGGAGTACAGCACACACAATGGTGAGCTTAACTTTTCGTATACTGTATATAAATACAGCGAAAACAAGCAAAAAATATCCGCACATAACTTTGTTGAATACACTGACTCTCAGGGGAAAAAACATTCCTGCGAAGTGCTGAGTCCTGTCTATCAGCCTGCCATGAGCTTTGACGGTCTTGCCGAAATTGAAGCACCAATAGAATTTGAAGTGTTAGATTTTGCAGAATGGGGTATTGCAGCAGTCAGAGTACCGAAGACAAACTCTCTTTCCGGGCTTAAATCTCACGTTGTATCTCTTTTTTATTTTGATAATACGACACTTCAGATGTTAGGAGATGGATATTTTTATCCCGAAATTCCTGCTGACAGCAGAATAGGAGTTGATACTGACAATAATTGTTTCTCAATCACAGATATAGAAGGTAATACAAAAAAGTACACAACTCTCTGCGACCCTGATGATGAGCGACATTTTATACTCCATTGCATAGACGGATAATTTAGAAGACCTTTTGCAAATGAGTTAGGTTGGTCAATTATCAATAAATGTTGTTGAGAGATTACTATAAATAATATATACACTATTAATGCTATCCGTGAAGACTAGGTACAGATGTAAAAACCTAATATTCTAACACATTAGTCTCCAATAACGATATCTGGATTATCATCGATTTTGACAACGGTAGGCGTGTATTACATAATTTCCATGTCATAGGGAAAGGTAACTGAATATAGCAATCCCGCCGTTTATGCATCTGCGGCGGGGTTACTGTTTGTCGAAATATCGGTTGTCCCTATGTTCCGTTGAGTAAGTTCAACAGAAGCCGGCTCCTGCGGACTTTTCCCTGCGCCTTTGCGACAAGGTATTTCAGGCTCCTCTGCCGGGAAAGCAGTGACATGATGTCCTGCGTCATGACCTCCGGAGTAATTCCGAGAAGCACCACTATTCCGCCGGACATAAGCAGAGCGCCGAAAAGATATATCAGCCTGTCCATTATCTCACCTCCGAAAATCTGTCAAGCACGTCGTTGGGAACGCCGTTTTCGTGCATACGCTCCCGGAGTTCCTTTGAAATGGGGTTCACGCGGACGAAGCGCCCGTCTATCACGGTCTTTCCGTCAACAATGCGCTCGGAATCCACTCTGTACTTCCAGAGCGTTTTTGTGAACACCTTGCCCTTTTCATCACAGCCTAGGCACTCGGCGATCTCCATGATGTGGCGCTTGCCATCATCTAGTTTTTTAAGGAATACCGCCAGCGGGAACGCTTCGGTGACGAACGAAATCAGGGTGGGATACGGCGTTGAATGCTTCTGCATACACAGCGTTGCAAGTCTGGGATAGATACCCTGTACGCTGGAAGCGTGGGTCGTCGTGAGGACGGTGTGCCCGGTTCGCGCGGCTTCCTGGGCTTCCCATGCTTCTTCGTTCTTCATCTCGGCAACGCATATCGCGTCAGGGTGCATTGTAAGGCACTTTGTGAGCAGGTCCTGCATGGTTACACAGCGGGTGGGGTCGTCGCTTTCATAGGTTACAAGATGTACGACGTTGTTTATTTTCCTGCCATTTTCGTCACGCTTAACAAGGTCAAATTCGCGAACGGATTTTTCGATGGTGATAAGTCTGCGGTGATCCGGAATGTTGCTCATGATATCCGCCATAATTGTGGTTTTTCCGGAGCCTGTCGCGCCGGCATACACCTGAGAAATTCCGTGAACAAACGATATCGCGAGGAACTCGTAAATTTCCTCGGTGCACATTTCACTCTCGATGAACTGCTGTTTTGTTATCTTGCAGGGATTCACGATTCGTATGGAAACCGAAACTCCCACCTCGTCGCCCACTATTAGCGAATGTATAGCCGAAATTCGGATATTCTTGTCGAGGTAGCCAGTGACCAGCGGTCTGGAAGCATCGAAAACCAGCTTGTTATTATGGAGCATACGCCGCACCACGTCAACCGCGTGCTGTGCTGAAGAAAAATGCTCCGAATACTTGTACTGCTGACCTTTGGACGGGATTATCTGAATATCGTCCCAGGAATTTATGTTTATCTCCTCGATGTCCTTTCGGGCGAGAAGCGGCGTCAGGAACGAGTATTCCGCCATTTCAACGTAAAGTCGGTCTGCGGCTTCGGCGAGATTCATGTGCGGGACGTAGTAATTGTGGTCCTTCATGTACTGCTTGATGAGCTGGCGCATTGCGTCTTTCAGGTCGGAATCAAACAGCTTGTTGCCGCAGGCTTTGGACATATAGGACTGCGTTTCCCGGAGAAGCGCTTCAAATCCTATCATTATTTTCGCGACTTCCTTGACGTTTCCGGAATCCGCAACGACTATCTCGCCCTTTTCATGCTTGGCGGGCTTTTTTACGAGATTTCTGAACGGATTGTTCATGGTTCAGACCTCCTTTGTGACAAGCTCCGCGAGGGATTTTATCGTAGTATTGTAGGTGCGGTCGTCCACCGGCTTTGTCAGCAGGGTTCCCTGATTAAGGTACTCGGCGGCTTTCGGGCAGTAGGGTATCGTGCCGGAGATTCGCCCGAGCGCGTTTTTCATTGCGGCTTCGTCCTGCTTTATCGTGGAATTCAGCGACATGAGCCGGATAAAATCACGGTAATTGTACTGCTCCGACTGGAGGATAGGCTCCTGTGAACCGTCGAATACAAGCCCGCTGGTATCGCAGGTCAGAAGCTCCACAACGTGCGTGGCGTTGATTACCGCCTTGGCAGTGAGCTTCCTCGAATGTGATGAAATCGTCTTTCTTGAACGCAGCCCGCATTTTCTCAATTTTCTGCGTAATGCTTTTTCGCTGGCGTTCAAGCGCCTTGACTGTGAATCTCTCGCCTTTTTCAGCTTTGGCGAGATTTATTGCGTTTGTGATCTCGGTCAGCTTGTCATCGTACATTGCCTCCTGTCTTGCTAATGATAGCGGCATTTTTTCAAACTGCGACTGTGGAATTATAATTGCGTCATAATTTCCGACGGATATTTTTGAGAGGAACCTCCGCCGCTGAGATTTCTCCATGTCCTTTGAAGTTGCAACAAGTATCCTGGCTTCCGGAAAGAACCGCTGAAATTCCTCGCCAAACTGTGCTACTACTGCATTCGGCACAACATACATCGGCTTATTGCAGGCTCCTATGGATTTCAGATACATTCCTGCCGCCGCCATAGCCGCAGTCTTTCCTGCGCCGACTTCGTGAGCCATCATGCAGGTGCCGGTGGCAGCAATTCGTGCGATAACGTTTTTCTGGTGTGGGCGCAGCGAAAGGTTCGGATTCATGCCCGTAATGGTGATATAATCACCGTTGTAGGTCCTCGGCTTTATGTTATTGTAAAGCGAATTGAAGATATCCTCAATCGTAGTTATCCGGTCATGGTCTGACATCACCCATTCGTGAAATGCCTGCTCGATTTTGTCCTGACACGAACGGGCAAGTATCGTTTCCTTTGCATTGAAAATGCGCTCTTTTTTTCCGTCCGCATTTTCCCGATAATCATATATCGCCGCGCGTTTCTGGTTCAGCAGAAGCTCGGTCAGTTCGTATGCGTTTGCCCGTTTTGTACCGAAAGTCTGGGTCGAGAGTACATCGCTCATTCCGCTTGCATTTTTCACTTTCCATATATTCATTTCGGGTGAGTATGCAACGAATATATCTTTGGAATAAATGCCGTTTGACTTGCGCCGCAGCCATTCCGGAGTCTGAAATGTGTCGTAGATAAACTGTTGGAACATCTCTGCCGGAATGTAAATAGTTCCAAGCCTGAAACCTATGTCCCCGATATTGACCCTAGGCGGCTGATTTTCAAGCAGGGCGGTAACGTTTCTCTCAAAATCCGGGTCGGATTTGGCTACCTCCTGCGCCAGAGCCAGCTTAGACCGGACGTGTCCGGAAAGATATTCCTCTGCGATTTCCCAGCCGGAATATCTGCCGCCTGTGTTTTTCGCCGGATTGCAGAAAATTCGGTCGCCGAGTTCCTCGATAATATTGTCCTTTAGTGCTGAGATATCTCCAGTGTTGGTGAAAACAGGAGAACGGAATGGAAGCAGCCTGTCTATTTCGATGTTGTACGCCTTATCGTCCGTGAAACACTTTGAGATTATCTTGTCAAGCGGTTCCGGCTGTTCTGACAGTTCTTCCGCTGCAGATAATACATCTGAATAGCCATCGTCCGGGAGTTCTTCTGGTTCCTCGTCATCTTCCATCGGCACGAAAATCTCATCAGTAGCAGGCTGGAAATGCACAGCGGTCACAGGTTCCGGAGATGGAACGGGCTTGGTTTCACCAATAATCGGTTCATCTTCTGTCGCCCGCTGTAGTTTCGCCAGCTCCGCTAGTCTTTTCATGTCCATAGTCGTCCTCCGGTGTGATCTGAATTATCCGTAATTTATATTTCAATTCGTTCTGAGTTTATTGGAGCGCATATCGGGTGCTGCCCGTTTCTGCACAAATGTTGGGGAGCAATTTGATACTGCTCCCCAGAGGTAATATGTGAGCCCATGTGGCAATGGGATTCTGGCAAAAGAAAAAGCGGAGAATACTACATCTCCGCTTATCTTGGATTATTCAATTGTTAGCTGATTCAGGCAGTCTTTCCCTCAAAGAGCCTCTTGACCTCATCCAGAGGAAGCTCAGTCAGGTCTGAAATCTGCTGTAAATCTCTCATTCCGCTGTTCCAGAGTTTATTAGCCATGCGTATTGCACGCTCGTCAGCCTTTTTTTCAGCGTAATCTTCCATAATCTTGCACATAGTATCAACACCTTTTCAGGCTGTCTTTCCCTCAAAGAGCTTCTTGATCTCATCCAGAGGAAGCTCAGTCAGGTCTGAAATCTGCTGTAAATCTCTTATTCCGCTGTTCCAGAGTTTATTAGCCATGCTTATTGAACGTTCATCAGCAGCAAGCTTAGCCTTTTTCTCAGCGTAATCTTCCATGATCTTGCACATAGTATCAACTCCCTCCTTGCTCTCCTTGAAATACTGTGTCCGTTCAGACAGAATGCCGTAGTACATTTCGTGCGGGTTCGTACAGAAAAAATCGTGCATAAGGCGTCCTATTGCCGTATCGTCACGATTCTGTCCGTTTACATAGATTATGCAGGATTCGTCTCCATAATCAATGTGTCCCATGTTTTTTACGCATCGGGTTATTTCGTACAGTTCCTGTCCGCCCTTGAAATAATCGTTCTCGGTAATGAATATGACATAAGTCCTGGGGAGGTTTTCGAAATCATCGCCGGGATCGGTCGCATTAGCGTCCAACAGACTGCTGTTGTAGCGTCCGCGCTTTGGAACTGCACCGCTGTCACGGCGCTGGACCTCTACATCGTATTTCACTCCTTCGGAATCAACGGCGTAAATATCCAGCCTTGCGGAGCGCCCCTGCAAATTCTTTATTTCAAACTGCGTCTGCGTGTTCTGGACTGTTAGGTCGTCCTTGTTCAGTATTACCCGGAGCAGCAGTTCGGCGCACTCCTTGTCCTCAAAAACCTTGCTCATGAATGTGTCGTCCATGAGCCGGAACTGTTTTATTGCTTCTTCCTTGACTTTGCGGTCGTCAAGCAGCCTGTTTTCGTCTGCCATCGGGATCACCGTCCTTTCTTGAATTATAACATATTATTGCTGAAAAATCAAGTATCTGCCATGAAAAGGGAGAGTTATAGCTCCTGTTCCTCTCCGTCCTCGTCCATCAGTCTGTGCATGAGTTCATAGTCCTCTATGCTCATGCGGTTTGGGTTGAATGCATACGGATCAAATTCTTCGGCGCTGTCATAGGGCTTCCGGTCGAATGGAAGGCCCAGGGAATGGGCGAACTTTTCGGCTTTTTCAACGTCCGCAAACCACTTATACAGCTTTTCAGTGAATTCCGCATAAAGCTGCGATTTGTACTCTGGCTCGTCAGACAGCTTGTCACGCAGACTGATGATGTCTGACTGATAGCACCAGTTAAAATAACCGTCAAAATCTGGCGAACACATGGCTTGGAGAAGTTCGTCAAATGCCTTGCGAGCGATGTTTTCAAAAGCTGATTTGTCGATGGCTTCAAAAGCCGACCGGAGTTCTGCGTTACAGTACAGCAGGCTGTCCGTATGGTGGTACAGCTCAATTTCGGCATATTTTATATCGGCGTCAGGCAACTTAAACTACCCCCTCGTCATCAGCCGAAACTTCGCCCGTATCCTGCTGACTATCAAGATACATCTTTCGCCATTCCATCAGCATATCCCTGTTTTGCAAACAGAAGTAGAAGTATTCGGAAAGCATAGTTGCTGAAATACCAGTCATCCAGTTCAGAAAACCGCATATTTTCATTCAGCTGTGTAAAACCTCTGCAATGCCTTTCAAAATCAAATGCATATTCCTGAGCAAGCTTCCAAGCTTTCTTTTCACTAACACCCAGCGGTGGAGAAAATGTAGTAGATTTGATGATCTGCTTGCCATTCATGTCGTAGCCAAGGGATACCTTCATTCTATAGCCTGCCCCTCGCTTTGAAATTGTTGCCATAAGTTAAATCCCTCCTTAATTTAACCATTATGACACATTACCACAATGTTATTATACACTTTAAAGCGGTAAATTGTCAATAGGTTAATGAGCCTTTTTTTGAAGGATTTGACGTATCATTTGCTGTCTTTGAGAAGTCTTTCGATGTTGGATAATCAGTAAACACAGTTCTGTAAAGCACATCTTCACTGATCAAATACTTCTTTCCTGCCATGAAACAAGGTAGTTCTCCGGAAATGCACATTTGTCTGATTCTGTATTCGGTAAGACCATCAATAAGCTGTGAAGCCTGTTTAATCGTAAGTTTTTTCTTTTTCATGAGTTAAAGTTTGTAGAATTATAGTGATTTATTTTTACCAACCTCCACATAGTTAGCCGAAGCCATGACTGACTTAGCTATAAAGCAGCCAGGCATAGCTTCAGCTATTGCATATGTTAATTCCCAATGCAGACCCAGGTAGTACGCACCCTGGCATGGGACTTTCACCCCTGCCCATTCCTGTGGACGAATAACCCTGCGGGTTACTCTGCCGTCGCCGGAAGTATCATTATAACTGTGTCCTCCGCGCTCGTTCCTTTAAGGAGCTCCCTATGCGTTTAGGGTTCCTGCGGACTGTCGGCAGGTGGCGGCGTATCTGTTATTCTCGCGCGGTAGATTGGTGGTCACGGATAATGAGATACTCCGTCAGATCAACAGCAGAACGCTGTTAGGTGAATGCCCAAAGCGCGGCATGGACGCCGCGCATCATAGGCATTCACTCAGCAGCAGAATTTCGTGGCACGTCTTTAAGGACATCAGGTTGTTGTTATCTGCATTGCTATTTAGTTGTCAAGGAACTGAACGGAATTACATCAGCTAAAAAGATTCCTAAACCTTTGGTTAGTTTTCTCACACGGAGATTCAATACTTTATAAGCTGAATTTTACTTCCTATCTGATTATATCATAGCCTTAAAGCAAGTTTCAACCCCAAATATGGAATAATCTATTCCGTATTTAGGCTATTCCGTATTTAGGGTTGAAACATTATAAAAGTTAGCTTATACTATTGTTAGGAAAGGAGGTTTATGATAGTGTCAAACATGCAAAATAGAATTAGCTGTCTCAGAAAACAGTGCAGTCTATCTCAGGAAGAGCTTGCTGAAATATTGAGAATATCACAGTCATCTTTGAAGACAGACTAGCTATCCCGTCTGTCGTTCTTATTCAGATGTCTGAATATTTCAAAGTGTCCATAGACTACATTCTTGGAATAGATAAAAGTGATTGTCCATTAACAGAAAAAGAAATGGATGATTTTCTAGCACTGCAAATCAAGACATTAAATCGAGGTCAGAAATTCAGACTAATTCAATATTTTAATGAAATATCGACTAATCAAATTGTCAAGCTTACATCAGATAGAGCTTCATCAATGTTAACAAGTCATTTTTCTGATATCGATTAACTGTTTGACACATAATGAGAAGCTTCAAATTTGATTTCATTCCTATTATACAGTGAATCAGTCCCCTCTTTTATTAAATGTCATTCTGAAACAAATAATATAGGGTAACCTCTAAAAACCCACAAAAATACAGGCCAATAGAGGCATTTAGCATAATC
>ERZ780148.2230-NODE-2230-length-11599-cov-2.976005_pt1 | contig 11599 bp, 8 predicted proteins | sample MGYA00510984_ERZ780148 | MGnify/ENA primary metagenome ERZ780148 (study PRJEB29588, sample SAMEA2160902) | human gut metagenome | biome: human gut; feature: human-associated habitat; material: faeces | place: Denmark | collected 2008/2010 ...
GTGAGCTGATACTGAAATCCCCGCCGTTTTCAAATACCCGGGTGGTGAAGACTGCATTTAATATTCCGGGAGCATCTTCGGTTTTGATCTTGTTCAGGCTGAATGAAAAATTTCCCTGCTGGTCGGTCTGTCCGTCGAATAGGGTTTCTGTCGAAGGTTCGAAATACCTGGATTTATCGGAAAAACGATAATCCGGAAATTCGGAGAAACCTGCATCGGCATGGTATAAACGTACCTCTGTGATCGCTTTTTGATTGGAAGTCGGTGCTCCGTTCAGCCATTTGGTCTTCACTTCTACAGGTTTCAGGGAAACACCGGTACCGATAATTTTATCGTTAGGAAATAACATTTGTATAGCCAGACGGTTCGGTTTCACTGTTTCGATGCGTAATGTCTGTTTGAAAGTCAGGCCACCGATACGGAAGAGGACATGCCAATAACCGGTTTGGTCTTCGGGTTCGGTTTTGAAGGTAAAACAATGGATATTATTGGGAGTAATCGCTCCTTTTAAAGTTTGGGTAATATGCCCGTTGGGATCGACCAGTTGTGCAACGATCGGGTGACCTTCCGGTAAGACACCGAGCTTGTCCTCCAGGATCAGGGATAAATAGATTTCATCTCCCGGACGCCATACCCCCCTTTCACCATAAATGAATCCTTTTACCCCCATTTGTACATGTTGTCCGCTGACGTCGAAGTTACTGAGGGATAGAGCACTGTTTTCTGCTAAACGCAACCAGGCTTTGTCTTTACCCTTCTGTGCCAGTACGATAAAGCCCGGAGATGCCGGTTTTAAATACGCGAATCCTTCTTTATCGGTCCTTGCCGAATCGATCTTTTGATTCTGATAATTGTAAAGACTGATGTTGCAGTTCGGAATCGCTTCAGCGGTACTGAGATCGGAAACGCATACGACATACTGATTGTCGGCTCCTTGTTTGGCCATAATTCCCAGTGAAGTATTGATGATATTGCGGGCTGCAAACCGATCACCGGTGTAGTAGGAGATATGACAAGGATTTTCGCGCTGTTCCCAGTCGAAACCGGATGGATAATAATATTCGCTGTAGTAGGAACCCGGGTTGTCCCAGTCCGTATCCCCATAATCCGAGTCGGGACTTTCATCGGCACAGGAAAGAATGGTATATGATTTCTTGAATTTCAGTCTGAAACGATAAATATTACCTTTCTCCAGATTGACCAGATCGCTTAAGTCGATGGTAAAGTCATTCCATTTATCGAGGTCGATATGGGGATGATCTTTTTTCAGATCGATTTTTTTCATAAATACCGGTCGGGCTGTACGGGTCAGTTCGCTGCGGTCGTCATAAGAATTTTCTTGCAGGAAAAAGTTCATGTTTTGGTCGAGCACCTGAATGATTTCAAGGTCGACAGCTTGCAGTCCGATAGCAGAAAAAGGAATGAGTACCTGATTGTTGCCCGGGACGATGATCCCCTTGCCGATGAGTTGTACTTGTGGTTTGGTGCTGGAGAGACGTACCGACCGGACGTATTCGGTATGCAACGTATTACCGTTGGCACTGCGTATCCCGGCATGGATAGTCAGATTCGGTTGACTATTCTCGATAGCGTTACCCGGATAAAGGTAAATGATGTTATCCGATATTTTGTAATTCAGGGTAGAGGCTCCTTCCAGGCTGAACAAACCTTTCAAATCCTGGTTCGGATCGATATTCTCCGACATATAGATACGGATTACCGGTGGTTCACTGTCACTGGCTTTGACATTCAACACCGTGAAATCATTCAGACCGGGGATGGAGATCTCGGTGCCGTCGGTTGCTTTAATGTCTTTACTGAATTTTAAATTCAGTGTTTTACTTTCTTTTTCTTTTAACAGATGGCGGATAGCGAAATAATGCCGGTTACCCTGATGATTCCATTCCGGTGTGACGGATTGACCGTTATAGGTGGCCGTCAGTTTTTGTTCCATTTCTGTCGGATCGGTTTCATCCGAACTTTGCAACATCCCCTGATATTGTAATTCATTTTCATGATCGGGTTCGCTGATCAGAACACCGGGTTCGAAAATCGTAACCAGCGGGACAATATCGAATTCAAAGTTGAATTTCTCATAAGGCTTGGGGACGTTACAAAGTGCTCCCAGATTGAACGTGACTTTGTATGTCGTACCGTTTTTGAAACGTTCTGCCGGAATGAATTCTATACTATGGTTATCTTTTAGAATCAATTCCCCTTTTATAGCCGGAGATATCCTGAATAAATCGGCCGGGAGGGTACTACCGGCCTGGAAACCTTTATCGGACGGTTGACCCAGATAGAGCGAAAGGGAAGAAGAGGACTTGATGACTCCACTCGTATAACCGGTGATGTATTTACTGAAATCGGTTTTTTCTTTGTTTGTACAGCCTGTCAGCAATAGAACAGCCATAAAAAATAGTGCCGCTAGGTTCATCCTGTGTATCATGGCGCAAGGGTATTTGTTTATAACAGATTATTTTATACCTGAATATTACGTTTCCAGCCTGTTCCGGATACGTTTTTCAATTTATTGTCTAACAAAATTAGAGAATTATCTTACAAAGATACTGGGTGAAGGGGTTTATTTTTATATTTTTGTCAAAATAAATCAAAGTGCTCAGAGTATATAGATCATTGTAACCTTTAGGGGCAGGAGTCGTTAAAAATAGGAATTGATCTGAGCAAACTTTCGTAACAAAGAAAATTGCAAATATGAGAATAGCTGTTGTAGGAACCGGATATGTCGGACTTGTTTCCGGTACTTGTTTGGCAGAAACCGGAGTCACCGTTACCTGTGTAGACGTCGATGCTTCGAAGATCGATAAGCTGAATCAGGGAGGAATTCCGATTTACGAACCCGGTTTGGCTGAGCTGGTGATCAAAAACCGGGCCAACGAAAGGTTGTTCTTTACTACTTCTTTAAAAGAAGCCTTGGTAGATGCCGATGCTGTTTTTATTGCAGTAGGTACTCCCCCTGATGAGGATGGTAGTGCCGATTTGTCTTATGTTATAGGAGTGGCGCATGAGATCGGGTGTTTGATCGAGGAATATGTAGTGGTGGTGACCAAATCCACTGTACCGGTGGGGACGAACCGGAAAGTGAAATTAGCTGTTCAGGAAGAGCTGGATAAGCGGGGAGTAGAAGTAGTGTTCGATGTCGCTTCGAATCCTGAATTTTTAAAAGAAGGGGATGCGGTAAACGATTTTATGCGGCCTGACCGGGTGGTGATCGGTGTAGAATCGGCCCGGGCGGAAAAAGTGATGGAACGATTGTATCATGCTTTTGTCCTGAATAATACTCCCATTTATTTTATGGATATTCCCTCTGCGGAGATGACGAAATATGCTGCTAATTCGATGTTGGCTACCCGTATTTCTTTTATGAACGATATCGCTAATTTGTGTGAGATCGTCGGTGCTGATATCGAGGCGGTGAAAAAAGGGATCGGGAGCGATACCCGGATCGGTAAAAAATTCCTGAATGCAGGTTGTGGATATGGCGGGTCTTGTTTCCCGAAAGATGTGAAGGCCTTGATCCGTACCGGAGACGAATATGGGTATGGAATGGAATTGTTGAAAGCGGTAGAGCGGGTGAATGAGAGGCAAAAGACGATTTTATTCGATAAGATTCAGAAACATTATGAAGGAAATGTAAAAGGAAAGCATTTCGGACTTTGGGGATTGTCGTTTAAGCCGGCAACCGATGATATGCGGGAGGCTCCTTCTCTGGTACTGATCGGCCAATTGCTGGAAGCGGGAGCGACCGTCAAAGCTTTCGATCCGGTTGCAATGGAAGAAGCCAAGCGCCGGCTGGGCGGCCGTATCGGGTACGCTGCCAATATGTACGACGCTTTAACGGATGCCGATGCCATGATTATCGTGACCGAATGGCAGGAATTTAAAGTTCCGAAGTTTACTTTTATAGAGAAAGCCTTGAAAGAAAAAGTCATCTTCGATGGACGTAATATTTACAATCCTGAACAAATGAGAGAATTTGGATACACCTATTATGGGATAGGGAAAAATCGATAATATGCATATTCTTTTTATAGTAAATCCGATATCGGGGCTAGGCCTTGGGAAAGAATTGCCGGAGAAGATCCGTCGGATTCCGGAGTATGATTCTATTCCTTATGATATTGTATTTACCGAGTATGCAGGACATGCCCGTAAATTGGTCGAAGATGCCCGGCAAGAAGGAAAATATACTCATATTGTAGCGGTTGGGGGGGATGGTACAGTGAATGAGGTGGGAGGAGCTTTGTGTGGTAGTGATGTTGCTTTTGGGGTCGTTTCTCTGGGGAGTGGCAATGGTTTTGCCCGGCATTTGGGTTATTCGGTTTTTATGACCAAGGCATTGAAACAGGTACTGACCGATCAATTCGCTCAAATCGATGTGTTGGAGATGAATGGCAAGTATTCGCTGAATGTCAGTGGGGTAGGATTCGATGCCGAGGTGGCCCATGAATTTAACCATTTGAAATTGAGGGGAGTATTTTCTTATATTTATGCGGCTATTAAACTATGGTTCCGTTATCCGGAAAAGAAATACAAGATCACCGGCAACGGCAAAGTCATGAAGGTAAATTGTTTTATCCTTAGCTTTGCCAATAGTTCCCAATACGGCAACAATGCCTATATCGCCCCTCATGCTTCGGTGCGGGACGGTTTGATGGATATCTGCATCCTGAAACGGCCGGCTTTCTTCGAGATCCTGTGGTTTTTACTTTTCTTCATCAATTCGAAACTGTACAAATTGTCCTATTATAAGGAAATTCAGTGCGAGGAAGCTATCGTAGAAGGCGATATCGAGCGTGTACATATCGACGGGGATGCCTATATCATGCATTCGCCGATTCACCTGAAAATGCATAAGGGCATACTGAAAGTTGTCGTTCCCAAGAAAATAGACTGATTTATTGGGAGTCTATTCCAAGTTCTTTCGCTACTTTGAACATATATTCCCGGGCTTCTTCGTAATTGTTACCGATAATTCCATCCAATATCGCCTCTTTAATTGCATTTTTGATATCCCCGATAGTTTTACAGGGAGGCAGATGGAAAGTGGCGATGATTTCTTCACCGCTGATGGGGGGCTGGAAATTCCGGATCGAATCTTTTTCTTCCACCTCTTTGAGTTTGCGGCGTACCGTCTTGAAATTTTCGAGAAAACGCTTTACTTTCTCTTCGTTTTTTGAGGTGATATCGGCTTCGGCCAGGGTCATCAGGTCGTCGATATCGTCGCCGGCATCGAACAATAACCGCCGTACCGCCGAGTCGGTCACGGTTTCTTCCGACAAAACGATAGGACGCATGTGCAGGTTGACCAGTTTCTGTACATACTTCATTTTTTCGTTTTGAGGGAGTTTTAAACGGTTGAATATTTTACCGACCAGGCGTTCACCCACGTGATTATGCCCATAAAAGGTCCACCCCTGTCCCTGAATGTATTTTTTAGTCGCCGGTTTACCGATATCGTGCAACAGAGCGGCCCAGCGTAACCACAAGTCCTGACTGTACAGCGATAAGGTGTCCAGGACGGTCAGTGTATGATAGAAATTATCTTTGTGTTTGACTCCCTGTACACGGTCTACACCTTTAAGCGCGGTCAGTTCCGGGAAGAAGATTTCCAATAATCCGGCTTCGTCCAATAAACGGATACCCCGGGATGGTTCGGGGGAAAGCATGATTTTATTGAATTCATCCATAATCCGCTCCATCGATACGATCGGAAGACGGTGACGGTATTCGGCTATGGCCTGGAAGGTATTTTCCTCGATTTGAAAATTCAATTGTGAAGCAAAACGAATGGCTCGCATCATGCGTAGGGGATCGTCCGAGAAGGTAAGGCCCGGCTCCAGGGGTGTTTTGATCAGGCGTTCCTCCAGATGCTGCAAGCCTCCGAAAGGATCGATCAAAACTCCGTAATTCTCCTGATTCAAGGAGATAGCCAGTGCATTGATCGTAAAATCGCGGCGTTTTTGGTCGTCGTCGATCGTTCCTTCTTCGACGATGGGTTTACGTGAATTAGCCCGGTAGGACTCTTTGCGGGCTCCGACAAACTCGATCTCCATACCTTTATACCGGAACATGGCCGTACCGAAGTTTTTAAATACCGATACCCGCAGATTACCTAACCGCCGGGCAGCGGTTTCGGCCAGCTCGATACCACTGCCGTGAACGACAATGTCGATATCTTGGGAAGGACGCTGTAATAACAGGTCACGGACATAGCCACCGATGACATAGGCTTCTATGCCTTTTTCGGCGGCTATCCCGGAAAGTATTTTAAAAATCGGATGCTTCAACGGTAATTGCATGTCGTCTGAATAATTTATGCCTGCAAAAATATTAAATTTATTCTTTTGCCGGGTATAAAAAATGAGCGGTATAAAATAAATACCACTCACTTTATACGGTTATAAATTTGCCGGATTTTATACGATCCCGGAGAATCCCATAAAGGCCATGGCCAGCAGGCCGGCTGTAATCAATGCGATAGGGGAACCTTTCATCCCTTTGGGGATGGCTACCAGTTCGAGGTGTTCACGGATAACGGCAAAAATCGTCAGGGCCAATCCGAAACCGATCGCTGTAGAGGCTGCGAATACCAAAGACTCGAGTAAGTTGAAATCTTTTTGGATCACCATAATGGCAACTCCCAGTACCGCACAGTTGGTGGTGATCAAGGGCAGGAACACACCTAACGCCTGATAAAGCGAAGGACTGACCTTTTTCAATATGATTTCTACCATTTGTACCAAGGCTGCAATGATCAGAATAAAAGTAATGGTTTGCATAAAACCGATTCCGAACGGATCCAGGATAGTCTTTTGGACGATAAAAGTAACCAGGGTGGCCAGGATCATCACGAAGGTTACGGCTCCGGTCATCCCTAAAGCCGTAGAGACCTTTTTAGATACGCCCAGGAACGGACAGATTCCTAAAAATTGTGCCAGTACGATGTTATTGACAAAGACCGCAGCGATAAATATTAAGATATATTCCATAATTCGATTGTTTTTGATTTATGATTTCAGCTTTGCGATAGAAATGAAACAGGAATCGTAAGCCGTAAATCTAAAATCTGAAATTTAATTTGTTTTTCTGATCCGGTTTACGATAGCGATCAAATAACCCAATGCCAGGAATGCTCCCGGAGCCAGGACGAAGATCAGCATACCGTAATTCTCGTTGAAGATCGGAAAATTGAATGCTTTACCACTTCCCAGTATTTCACGGATCGTTCCTAAAAGCGTCAGGCTCAGTGTAAAGCCCAGTCCCATGCCCAAACCGTCGAGCATGGAAGGAATCGCTTTATTTTTAGAAGCAAAAGCTTCTGCACGTCCCAATACGATACAGTTCACTACGATCAAAGGAATAAACAAACCCAATGATTCATGCAGTGAAGGCAGATAAGCGGCCATACACATATCCACTACAGTTACGAAAGCTGCAATGATGACAATAAAGGAAGGAATACGGATCTTATCTGGAATGATATTGGTAACCAGTGAGATCACCAGATTGGACATCACCAGTACGAATGCCGTAGCCAGCCCCATTCCCATGCCGTTGATAGCCGAAGTGGTCACCCCTAAGGTCGGACACATACCCAATAAAAGCGCAAAAGTCGGATTTTCTTTGAATATGCCGTTGGTTAAGACTTTTAAATTATTCATAGAATTGGAATTTTTGTTTTGAATTTACGATTTTAGATTCATCGTAAATCTGAAATCATAAATTATTTTGTTTGTTGTGTTGCTCCGGAAGCTGCATCCGCATTGCCTGCCAAACCGGCTGCTGCCCGGTTTACAGCGTCCAGAAATGCCCGTGACGAGATGGTTGCTGCTGTGATCGCATCTACGTCTCCACCGTCTTTCGATACTTTCAACCCTTGGGTACCGGGAGTTTTACCCGTAATATTTCCTTTCCCGTTGGGGGTGAACCATACATCCATTTTGGAACCTAATCCCGGCGTTTCTTTGTGTTCCAGCACCGAATAATTGGCTACGCTACCATCCGGATTGAATCCTACCATTAACCATATTTTTCCTCCGAATCCGTTGTTGGTATAGGTTTTTACTGCTGTTCCTATCAGTTCTCCGTTTTTCTTCGCCGGATAAAATTCCAGTTCTCCGCCGTCAGCGGTCTGGCTTTTCCAAACGTCGGCATTCGGGTCGTTGTCGAACTCTCCCGGAATCACCTCGCGGATCGCATTTACTTGTTTGGCTTGCTTGGCGGCTTCGGTCGGGCCTGCTGTCAGTGAGTAGACATAGCCTACGGCTGCTGAAGCAATCAGGGTGACACTAAACAGGACCACCACCATATTTGTAAAGTTAGACTCTAATTTCTTTCCCATCGTTAATATATTTAAGATTTTTGATTTACACCGGTCGATCGGGACCGTAAATCATAAATTATGCAAATCTCACTGGTTTACAATATCTGTTGATCAGCGGAGTGAAAGCGTTCATGATCAGGATAGCGAACGACATTCCTTCCGGATAGGCGCCGAACACACGGATTACAACTGTGAGGAGGCCGATTCCTATTCCATAGATGATCATTCCTTTGTTGCTCATCGGTGAAGTAACGTAATCGGTAGCCATAAAGATTGCACCTAACATCAAACCTCCGGATAACAAATGGAAAACAGGACCTGCATATAAAGAGGGATTGCAAAGATTCAGAATACCCGAAAATACAATTACAGTGACGAAAATGCTTACCGGAATATGCCAGGTAATGATTTTCCGGAATAGCATATAGGCAAAACCGATCAGTAAGGCCAATGCCGCAACTTCACCCAAACTACCACCCATGTTTCCGATCAGCATGTTCTTGTAACCGATAAAACTTTCGGCCGATAATAAATCGGTAACGGATTGTCCGCTTGTCACCGCTTCTTTGAGCATAGCTAAAGGAGTGGCACCGGTTTGTGCATCGATATAAGATCCTGCAAATCCCTGAGCAAGCGGCCAGGTGGTCATTTGTACAGGGAAAGAGATAAGCAAAAATACACGGCCTACCAAAGCCGGATTGAAAATGTTACACCCCAATCCGCCGAAGCTCATTTTACCGATGCCGATTGCTACCAGGGCACCGATAACGATAATCCAGACCGGTAAGTTCGAAGGTACGTTGAAAGCCAGTAATACACCGGTAATCAAAGCTGAACCGTCGAAAATCGTCGGTTGCTGCTTGAGAAGAAACTTTTGAATTACATATTCAAAAAAGAGGCAAGCCACCACCGAAGTCAGGGTGACGATGATAGCTCCCATGCCGAAAAACAGCACAGAACAGATGAAAGCCGGAATGAGCGCTATAAGTACTCCATACATGTTCTTTTCGATAGAATCACCACTGTGAACGTGCGGAGAAGGAGATATTAGTAATTTATTCATAATATTTGATCTACACCATTGACGTTATTTATTTCTTTCTACTACGGATCATAGCACCTGTCCGGGCTTTACCTAAACGGATATAGTCGAGCAACGGACGATCTGAGGGACAGGTAAAACTGCATGATCCACATTCGATGCAGTCCATGACTTTTTCTTCTTCCATACGTTCCAACAGATTGAATTGCGATAATTTCATCAGTAAATACGGTTCGAGCCCCATCGGGCAGGCAGAAACACATTTACCGCAACGGATACAATTACGCATGGGTCGGCGGGCCGCTTCCTTTTCGTTGATCAGCAATACACCACTGGTGCCTTTCATCACCGGTGAATCGATGTTTACCATCGTTCTTCCCATCATAGGACCTCCGCCGATCACTTTAGCCGTATCTTCAGGCATACCTCCGGCTGCTTCGATCAGCTTCGAAATCGGTGTACCGATACGGCAGAGGAAATTACCCGGATTTTTTACCGATTTACCGGTGACGGTGACTACCCGTTCGATCAGGGGTTTGTTTTTCATTACGGCTTCGTAAACCGCCAGGGCTGTTCCCACATTCTGTACAACGGCTCCCACGGCGATCGGAAGTGCTCCGGAAGGAACCGCCCGGTTGACCGTAGCCTGAATCAGTTGTTTTTCACCTCCTTGCGGATATTTCACTTTTAACGGACATATTTCTACGCCAAGTACTTTTCCGGCTATATCCTGCAAATGAGCTATCGCATCTTTTTTATTGTTCTCGATGCCGATAATAGCCCGTTTAACATCGATCGCTTTCATCAGAATTTGTACACCGATAATAATTTCTTCGGCTTTCTCGAGCATGATCCGATGATCGGCGGTCAGGTAAGGTTCACATTCCACTCCGTTGATAATCAATACTTCGGCTTTATTGCCGGGAGGAGGGGTCAGTTTTACCTGAGTAGGAAATGTCGCTCCACCCATACCGACGATACCGGCAGCAGCGATTGCTTTGACTATTTCTTCTTTCGATAAAGTAATATTATGTGCCGGCTTTTCCGACCGGTCGATTTCGGGTATCCATTCGTCGCCTTCCACTTGAATGGTGATGGCAGGTTTCGATAATCCGGCGGCATCGATGATGTTATCGATTGCCGATACTGTGCCGGAAACCGAACTATGTATGTTAGCTGAAACAAAACCTGAAGCTTGTGCTATCAACTGTCCGGTTTTTACTTTATCACCTTTCTGAACGATAGGGGTTGCCGGAGCTCCGATGTGCTGACCGAGCGGAATAATCACCTTTTCGGGAATAGGTAAGACCTGTATTTTCCCAGCTGCCGATAATTTATTTTCAGGTGGATGAACACCACCGATTTTGAATGTCTTTAACACAGCGTATAAGTTTTAGATTTTTAATTTTTACTATCTGTTTCTGGTGTTTTCTGTGCTTCTATAGATTCGACCTGAGGAGAAGCACTGACCGGTGCTTTACCTACCGGATCGGTTGCCGTTTGTCCGGGTGTTACACAACTGTTAGTCGGTTTGATCGTGGTCTGCTGATTTTTTTCAGCTTCGGTTTCTGTCTTCCGGGGAGGAAAGTTCACTTCGTGGATCGCTCCGGTAGGACATACACCGACACACTTCCGGCACAGACGGCATTTGCTGTAATCGATATAAGCCAGATTGTTTTCAACGGTAATAGCTCCGAAGGGACATTCCTTGGCACATTTTCCACAACCGATACAAGCTGCTTTACAAGCTTTCCGGGCTACTCCGCCTTTGTCTTTATTGACGCAGGAAACAAATACCCGCCGGTCTTTCGGTCCTTTGTTACGCAATTCGATGATGTTCCGGGGACAGGCTTTCACGCAGGCGCCACAGGCTACACATTTGTCATCGTCGACTACAGGCAATAATGTCGTAGAATCCATGTGTATCGCATCGAACGGGCAGGCTGCAACACAGTCGCCACATCCCAGACAGCCGAATCCGCAGGCTGTATCGCCGACATATAAGGAATGTTCGATGGCACAAGAACGGGCTCCGTCGTATTGGCTGGTGCGGGGACGGTTTTCACAAGTTCCGTTACATCTGACTACAGCAATTTTAGGCGCCTGGGCTTTTACTTCCCGGCCTAAGGCTGCTGCAACTTTATTCATGGTTTCTGCTCCTCCTACCGGACACAGGATGCCTTCCATCGTTTCCGATTTTACGGCAGCTT
>ERZ780148.2231-NODE-2231-length-11589-cov-3.103173_pt1 | contig 11589 bp, 6 predicted proteins | sample MGYA00510984_ERZ780148 | MGnify/ENA primary metagenome ERZ780148 (study PRJEB29588, sample SAMEA2160902) | human gut metagenome | biome: human gut; feature: human-associated habitat; material: faeces | place: Denmark | collected 2008/2010 ...
CCGACATAACGTATAACGGCGCACCTCCCGCTCCGGGCGCGAGCGTAGCGCACGGCACGATCGAATACTCCTATTCGCTTGCCGCCGACGGAAATTTCGTGGCGTGGAGCGCGATAGAAAAGCGTGCGGGCGTATATTACGTAAAAGCGACGGTCGCCGAAGACGATACGCATAAAGGCGCGACCGCAACCGCTTCGTTTACGATGAACAAAGCGGCTAACGCTATATCAGCGGTTACGGTTGAAAATATCCACTGCAACGAAACGCCTTCGCCTTCCGCAACGGCAACCGACGGAGTACCGATTTATAAGTATGCGACCGAAAGAGACGGAGCGTACGGCGATATTACCGAATTCAAAGCCGAAACCGGAACGTATTACGTAAAGGCTTACGTTGCCGCGACCGACAACTATCTCGCCGTCGAGAGCGATCCCGTTTCGTTTACCGTAACGCACAATCACGTCTGGACCGTCGGAGAAACCGAAGACGTAAAGCAATGTGTTTGCGGCGACGTTTCCGAGACGTTCGAAAAGACGCTTGCCTCGACTGCCGCCCGGAGAATCGACCTCTGCGTCGGTAACGACGGCGCGTTGAGCGAGTCGGCGACGAGCGAAATATCGCTTGCCGGTATTTCCGATTATACGACCGTTTCGTCGGTGAAGTTCGGCGATAAAATCGTCGCGGTTTCTTCCGAAAACGCCGCGGATAAAAAACTCACGGTGCCGGCAAACGGTTTCGGCTATGCTTACGGCGAACAAACCGTAAAAATCACGGTGAACGGCAGCGACGAAGCCGCTCACGAAATAAGCGTAAAACTTTTGCTGGTGACCCGCGTTTTTGCGGATAAGGACGGACTCGATTCGTTCGGAACGATCGCGAAAAAATGCGAAAGCGGCGAAAATTCATGGGGCGGTTATTTCGAACTTGGCAACGACATCGAATATAACGGAATCTGGAAGAGTTTCATATCCGCTTCCGATAACACCGCGCTCGAAGCGTACGACGGCTTTAAGGGAGTGTTCGACGGCAAGGGATACAAGATAAACAAACTTACGGTTACGTGGAACTCGGTATCCGGCGTCGAAGGAGACGGAGTCGGCGCGTTTATCGGAAAATTACATAAGGACGGAGTTCTGCGCAACGTTGCGTTCACCGACGCGCGCGTCGGACATAGCCGCAGCTTGCTCGTGTTCGCAGGATCCGGAACGATCGAAAACATTTACGTCAAGTACGGAATTTTCGGCGTGAATAATTACGACTCGTATGATGTCAGCACTTTATGGGGGCAAACGGCAACGATGTTTTCTCAAAGCGAGGGAGTCGGAGCAAAAGTCAGAAACGTTATCGTTGACGTAACCGACGCCGTGGGAATTTCCGTTGCGCCTAATGAAAAATATTCGGGTTCGATCGTCGGACTATTAAATGACGTTACCGTGCTTTCCGACGTGTACGTGGTAGGAGTTCCAGAGGCATTCGACGGCAACGTCGTAAAAAAATGGGGCGGCGCATACGAATCCGGCACGAATTTCTTTGTTTATCGTTCGTTCGTCGATATGGCGGCAGATACGTCGCGCGACTATTCTTCGTTTGTCTCTCTCGTGTGGACGGTAAAACAGGGCGGACTTCCGTACTATGCGAGCATAGCGATTGCCGCACCCGCGCTCGCGGTTCCGGGCGAAATAGTTAAGGGAACAACGGGAGCTGTCACCCTCGGCGCAAACGCGACCGTTGCTCTCGACCAAGCCGCAATCGACGCGGGGATCGAATTGTCAGGCAATACGATTTCCGTTCCCGAAGACGCCGCCAACGCAACGTATACGGTTACCGCAACTTCGGTGTTCGATCCCGCTCTTAAAACCGCAGCGTCGTTCGACGTCGTAAATAAGCGCGTTATCAAAAATCTTTCTTCGGTTACCGAACTCGATTTCAATCTCGATAACGACAATCCCGACTTAGCCTCCGAAAAGCCGATAACCTTCGATCTGACGGAAGCGTTTGCGGGAGACGTTACCGCGGCGGTTTACGTCGGCGAAACAAAGACGGCGGACGGCGTTTCGATCGCGAAAGGCAAAGTAACTCTTAACTTCGCGGCAAAGGACTGTTTCGGCGAAAAAACAGTAAGATTCGTATTCTCTTCGGACGGTACGGATTACGAAGTGGTTGCGCCCGCGTTATTCGTTACGAAAACGATCAAAAATCACTCTACGAGCGGTTACGGTGATAACGATCTTCGCGCGATAAAAAAGATTTCTGATCTTCTCGACGGCGGCGGTTATTATCGTCTCGGCGAAAATATCAAACTTCAGTGGTACTGGTACTGCGGCAGCGACGATTATCGTATCGGCGTCGACAAGCCGTTTGTCGGAACGATCGACGGAAACGGATACTCGATCGACGGGTTAAAACTCTGGTCTAACACCGCAGGCGGATTTATACAGAATCTCGGCGAAAAGGGTACGGTCAAGAATATTGCTTTTACCGGCGTGCAACTCGGAATGATAACTTCTCTGATTCATACGGGTTCCGGCAGTCTTGAGAATATTTACGTCAAGGTCGGCGAAATACCCGCGGCATATGGAGGATATGCGGACTATGCGCTTAACAACGAAACTACGATATTCGGAAACAGCGCGCACGCGCAAACGAATGCTTTCAGAGTCAAAAACATTCTCGTGGATTACTCCGGTACGCACGTTGGAGATTACAGCGGTGAAGCCAATGCTAAACTGCTCGGAACGTTCGGCAAAAGCGCAACGGTCAAAAACGTTGTCGCAACGGGTATTCCGACCGCGCTGGGTACTATAATGACGGATACCGCGACGGTTTATCTCGGATTCGACGACGGCACGCATAACGACGTTGCGTTCCCCGCGACCGGATGGAACGAAACCTACTGGACTGTCGGCGAGAATACCGTAACGTGGAATACGAAAATCTGATTATAAAAAAATTAAACTAACTCAACGGAGACAACATGCTATACCCGCAGTCAAACAAATTCAGAAGCACCACGAGCTTAAACGGAATATGGAATTATAAGACGGTAGACGACGATTACAAGCCCGTAGCGAAAGCGACGGGCGCGTCGCCTATGGCGGTACCCGCAAGTATCAACGATATCGTCACCGATAAAAAAATCGCCGAATACGTGGGGAAAGTTCTTTTCGAAACCGATTTTGCGCTTCCGCGCGAGAACGGTAAAGTTTACAGATTACGCATCGGAGCAGCCAGTCACAAATGCGAAGTTTATCTTAACGGCGATAAAATCGGAGAAGGGATCTGCGGTCAATTGCCGATAGATCTGCCGCTTGACGGACTGAAAGACGAAAATCGTCTGTCGGTGATCGTGGACAATCGGCTTGATTATCACACGCTTCCGATGGGTAAACTCATAGACGGAAACATATTGTGCGAGTCGAATTCCCGCGGGCGCAAATATTTTGAATTCGACGGCGATTTCCCTGCAAAAAAGCAGGTGATCAACCATGATTTTTACAATTTTACCGGGATTCACCGCGACGTTACCGTTTACGGGATTTCGCCGGGAGCAATCAGGGATATAACGGTAAAAACCGTCGTCGGCGGGGATTACGGCAAGGTTGCCGTACAAACCGAATTTTTCGAAGATTTACCCGAGGCTGCCGCCGTTAAATTCGTAATCCGCCGCAACGATTCGGTCGTCGCCTGGAAAATCGTAAAAGCGAGCGAGGCAAAGGAGGTTGTTTTCGATATTGCCGACCCCGAACTCTGGGATATCGGCAAGCCCGAACTTTACACCGTTTCCGTCGGAACGGACAACGACTTTTACGAAACCGCGTTCGGGATCCGCGAGGTAAGTTACGACGAAAAGGGACTTTATATTAACGACAGACCGGTATACCTCAAAGGTTTCGGAATGCACGAAGATTTTTTTGTTCTCGGCAAAGGTGTAAGCTCAGCCGTGAACGTTAAAAGTTTCGAACTTCTTAAATGGATCAACGCAAATTCGGTAAGGACGAGTCATTATCCTTACGCCGAAGAGATTTACGATCTTGCCGACAGATACGGAATTCTGGTTATAGACGAAGTCCCTGCCGTAGGAATGAATCACTGGGAGCCTACGTTTGCCGAGGGGAGGGCGGACGAACAAACGCTTGCGCTTCATAAAAAAACCTTGTCGATGCTTATCGAACGGGACAAGAACCATCCGTGCGTAGTCATGATAAGCGTGGCTAACGAGGCCGCTACTTACGAGGACGGCGCACGCGAATACTTCAAAAAAATCGTGAATCACACGCGTTCGCTTACCGATCTGCCGATTACAAGTCCGGAGGAAACGAAATTCGCCGAAGATAACAAGTGCGCAGATTTGTTCGACTTTGTGTCGCTTAACAGATACTACGGCTGGTACGACGAAATAGGCAGGATCGAAGCGATCGGACCGCTTTATAAAAACGACCTTTGCAACTATTACGAAAAGTTCCGTAAGCCAATTATCGTCGCCGAGTTCGGCGCGGATACGGTCGAAGGAGTTCATTCTTTGCAGTCGTATGCGTTTTCCGAAGAATATCAGCGTGATTACATTACCGAGTGCTGCAGAGTGTTCGACGAACTTCCGTTCGTAGTCGGCGAGCATGTCTGGAATTTTGCCGATTTCAGGACGAAAGAGGGTACTATCCGGGTGCGAGGCAACCGGAAGGGCGTTTTCACAAAAGACCGGGAGCCGAAAGCGGCGGCGTTTATGTTGAAAAAGCGGTGGGCGGAAAAAACGGAAAAGTGAGGACGACTGTGAAAAAACTTGATTTCGAATCGGTTTTGCGCGGACGACGGAATCGCGACGGATTATTTCTGCCCGATTATCCGCGCGACGAATCCGGCAGATTTTTACGCGAAAAGACGCTTGAAATAATCGTTCGCGAAGAGTACGGCGAAATAGGCGAAAAGGAACGTGAAGGTCTTACCGTTACAACCGAAGACGTCACGGACAGAGATGCCGACCTATATAACGGCTGCCTCGTTTGCGCAAAGGCCTTGCACGATAAAGTTAAATTCACGTTAAGTAAAAACGGAAAATCTTCAAGTTTTATCGTCGATATTTTTAATCCGGTTAAGGTAAAAGCCCCCGATTTCGTCGTTCATCTCGATTTCGTCGCAGGTGTGCCGACAAAATATCTGCCGATCGAGGAGATTATGGATCGGGGGATAGGCGTAGCGCATGTCGACTATCAAGGAATCACTTCCGACGACGAGAATTTCGACGACGGAATCGCGAAATTGTTCGAGCGCAAAAATCCGTATTCGGCGGGTAAAATCGCGATATGGGCGTTCGCCGCAAAACTCATAGGCGAATATCTGTCGGAGCGCGGCTACGCCGAAAAGGATCGGTTGTACGTTGCCGGACATTCGCGGCTCGGTAAAACCGCGCTTTTAGCAGGCGCTTTGTATCCGATATTTGCCGGGTGTTTCGTCAATTGCTCGGGATGTTCGGGCGCGGCGATTTCACGAGGTAAACGAGGCGAAACGATACGGAAAATCAACGACGTTTTCGGCTACTGGTTTACGGAAAATTACAAAAAGTACAACGACCGCGAATATGAAATGCCGTTTGATCAGCATTTCCTTGCAGCATCGGTCTTTCCGCGGAAGTTGTTTATCGTGGCTGCGAGCAAGGACGATTGGGCGGATACTGACGCGCAGTATCTTTGCGCCGAAGCTGCTTCGACAGTATACGAAGAATCCGGATCGGTCGGACTTTCGCGATTAGTCAAGCCGCTCGGAGTCGGCGAGAAAAACGATAAAGGTAATATTAAATTTTTTATTCGCGACGGCGTGCATTATTTCAGCCGCGAAGACTGGAATTTCTATATCGACTGTCTGAAAAAATCGCAACAGGTATAACGATTATTCGATATAGTCGAAGTAAGAGTATAATCGCGAATGTAATGTTTCAAAAAAACGAACCCCGTAACGAAACCGCTTGCGGGGTGAATTTTTTCGGATCGTTTACGACAAAAAAACTGTATTGTGCTGTACGCGCAAAGCGCAAAAGAGGAGAGACGATGAGTTTTTACGACGATAACGTATTTCTGAGAGGAAACGCTGCAAGGACGATTTACGGCGAAATAAAGGATTTGCCGGTAATCGACTACCATTGCCACCTCGATCCCGCCGCGATAGCGCGCGACGATGGATTCGGGAACATAGGCGAACTGTGGCTTAAAGGCGACCATTACAAATGGCGGGCGATGCGGCTTTGCGGCGTTCCCGAGTGTAAAATCACGGGGGAGGCGGACTATAAAACGAAGTTTATCTCGTTCGCGGAAATTCTGCCGAGTCTCGTCGGCAACCCCGTTTACCACTGGGCGCACCTCGAACTCAAAGAGATTTTCGGAATAACCGAACCGCTTGATTCGCAATCGGCGGAGCGGATTTACGAAGAGGCAAGCGAAAAACTGAAAGATATACGCGTTTCGACGCTTCTTAATAAATTCAACGTCGAGTGGCTCGCTACCACCGACGATCCGGCTTTCGATCTGCCGCACCACGGCAAGAAGGGAAACACCGTAGTTACTCCGACTTTCCGCCCCGATCGGCTTTACGACCTCGGCGGCGAGTATATCGACCTTCTCGGGGTAAGCGCGGGAGTGAAAATCGAAACGCTCGACGATCTTCTCGGCGCGCTTATCAAGCGGCTGGATTATTTCGTAAGCCGCGGTTGCAGGATTTCCGACCACGGATTTTACCGTTTTCCGCAATCTTACGCAAGCGAACGGCAAGCAAAGGACATGTTTTTGCGGCGCGAAAACCTTACGGCGACCGAAAAAGACGCGTTCTTCGGGTTTATGCTCACGTGGCTTGCGCGCGAATACGCAAAGCGCGGTATGCTGATGCAGATCCATTTCGCGGTAAAACGCAACGTAAACACGCCGGCTTTTAACGAAATCGGCGTGGACGGCGGATTCGACGTTATCGCCGACCCGCAGCCAGCGGAAGATATTATAAAGTTTCTCGACCGGCTTTCGGACGACGATAGACCCGAAACGGTGCTGTATTCGCTTTCGCCCGTCAATCTTTCGACGATCGCGGTGTTGTCGGGCGCGTTCCGCAAAGTCCGTATGGGAGCCGCGTGGTGGTTCAACGATACGGCGTCGGGGATAAGGAACAATCTTTCGCTCATCGCCGAACACGCCGCGCTCGGCACAAACCTCGGTATGCTCACCGACAGCCGCAGTTTTTCGTCGTACGTGCGCTTCGATTATTTCCGTCGGATTCTCGCCTCTTACCTCGGCGAGGCGGCAGACGGTGGCGAATTTACCGAAAAAGAGGCGATCGGGATTGCCCGCAAAATTTGCTACTTCAACGTAAAGGAGACGCTTAAAATATGAAAATGACTTTCCGCTGGTACGGCGAAAAGGATTGTATTCCGCTGTCGTATATAAAACAAATTCAGAGAATGACGGGCGTGGTTACCGCCGTTTACGACGTTCCCGTGGGCGAAGTCTGGGATTTGGAAAAACTCGTCCGGCTCAAAGAACTTGCGGCTGCCGCGGGACTCGAAACCGAAGTAATCGAATCCATTCCCGTCCACGAAGACATAAAACTCGGACGTCCGACCCGCGACAAACTCATCGCCAACTACGCGCAGAACATAATAAATTGCGGAAAAATCGGCGTAAAATGCGTTTGTTACAACTTTATGCCCGTTTTCGACTGGTTCAGGACGAATCTTCGTTACGAACACGCCGACGGTAGCAACTCGCTTTCGTACAGCGAGGCGGACTTCAAAAAACTCGACCGTAACAATCTTCGTCTTCCGGGCTGGGACGAGAGTTACACGCAAGGCGAACTCGGCGCGCTCCTTGCCGCGTACGACGGAATGACGCACGAGAGACTTTTCGACAACCTCGTGTATTTCTTAAACGGAATAATGCCGGCGTGCAGGGAGGCGGGCGTAAACATGGCTATTCACCCCGACGACCCGCCGTGGGATATTTTCGGGCTTCCGCGAATCGTGGGTCGCGAAGAGGACTACGACCGTCTTTTTGCCGCCGTTCCCGACCTGCATAACGGTATTACGTTCTGTACGGGGTCGCTCGGCGCGGGCAAGTTCAACGACCTTCCTAAAATGGCGAAAAAGTACGCGGAACGTATTTATTTCGCTCATCTTCGTCAACTCAAATTCACGTCCGATACCGATTTTTACGAAAACGGTCACCGCACCGCGGACGGCGACGTGGATATTTACGCGATAGTCAGGGCTCTTAGCGAGGGCGGGTTCGACGGATACGTCCGCCCCGACCATGGCAGAAACGTGTGGGGAGAAAATGCAAAGCCTGGGTACGGACTTTTCGACCGCGCGATGGGTGCGGCGTACCTTAACGGACTTTTCGAGGCTGTCGAAAAAGACATAAAAAACGTAAAGAGAGGATAAAAATATGAAAAAATTACCGTTTAAAATCGATCTTAAAGGGAAAACCGCCGTCATCACCGGCGCGGGAGGGGTTATTTGCGGATCGTTCGCCCGTGCGCTTGCGGCGTGCGGAGCGTCCGTCGCGCTTCTGGACGTGAATTACGACGCGGCGAAAGCGATAGCCGACGACATAGGCGATAATGCGTTCGCCGTAAAATGCAACTGCCTCGACAAGCAAAGCATAATCGAAGCGAAAAAGGCGGTGGACGAGCGTTTCGGGGGGACGGATATTCTTATTAACGGCGCGGGCGGAAACAATCCGAAAGCGACCTGCGACAACGAGTATATGACGCCCGAAACCAAAGGAGTAAAGGACTTTTTCGCGCTCGAAGAAAGCGGACTCAAATTCGTTTTCGACCTCAATATAACCTCGGCGTTCCTTGTAACGCAGGTTTTTGCCGAGGATATGACGAAAACGGGCGGGAATATAATAAACGTCAGTTCGATGAACGCGTTCCGACCGCTTACCAAAATTCCCGCGTACTCGGCGGCAAAGGCGGGTATAAGCAACTTTACGCAGTGGCTCGCCGTGCATTTCGCGCCGTGCGGAATAAGGTGCAACGCAATCGCTCCCGGATTCTTCGTAACCAACCAGAACCGCGGACTGCTGTACGATAAGGACGGCAATCCCACGCCGCGTACCGGCAAAATTCTCGCCGCCACGCCCATGCGCAAGTTCGGTGAAATCGACGACCTTACCGGCGCGCTTTTATGGCTTTGCTCGGACGAGGCGAGCGGCTTCGTAACGGGTACGGTTATCCCCGTAGACGGAGGATTCTCGGCTTACAGCGGAGTGTAAGAAACTGCAGGCAGAATGCTTGATGTGTAGAGATATATAAATTTATTCTGTCCAATCGGTAAACAGCAATAAATGGAGGTTTGTGTCGATTACGAAGACGACGATTGAACGGTTCCTTCGGGAGTAAAAATAGTTCCGGCGGGATTCGGTGAAAAATAGGTGATTACGCCGCATTATCTGTTGCTGCCGCTGTAGAAAACATATAAATTAAGTAGAAAACGGAGGGTGGCTTGTGCAGAAAACTATTGAACGGCTCGAAATGTCTGATTTTAAGTCTAAACAAAATATGTTTTCTTTTGTGAGCGTCTCTGTGTTTGTAATTATGAAAGCACTGCCGTGTGGTAATCTGTGGATTGCCGCACGGCGGTTTTTCTTTTAAAGTCGTAAAAAGAAATTTTCGAACTCGACAAAACCTGTCGAGTTAAGCTAATAGAATACAGTCAACGAAGAACCGAGGGTGACGGAAAGGAAGAGTGACGGCGAACGAGCGACGAAAGCGAATACTCGAAGTTCTGTGCTTACGTCGCAGCGACACGCGGGAGAACCTCGCCAACGAGTTCGGTGTTTCCTCCCGTACTATCGAAAGAGACGTGGTAACGCTGTCGCTTGAGCTATGTATTCGGAAAGCGTTTCTTCGCCGCGCAGTATCTTCCGTAGCGTTCAAGGTCTATAAAGTCTAAAATATGTTCGGGGATTTCGTAGCCGCAACAATCCAGCATTTCTTTGCCGTAATCTTCCCACGAATAGCCGCTCCAAAGATTGATACAATCGTCCCAACGGACGCCGTGCGATTTAACTTTTTCTTCAAAATCGTCAAAATTGGAACTTCGAGAAAAGCACAAAAGACTTTGTATTTGTAATCGTCGTCCAAAACGCCCGATTCTTTCAAAGTATTGAACAGCGTTTCGGGGTTGACGTAATCCCCACCAATAGAGCCGTATTCGATCCCTTCGACGTCTTGAATAAACAGTTCTTCGTCGATACCGTCAAGTTCAAAGCCTTCTCTTTTGAGTTCTTCGACTATTTCGTCCATAAAAATATACACCCCTTCAGTTTGTCTAACTTTAGTGGGGGATATTTACTTTCAAAAAAACAGTAAAAATTATGTAAAAACTGTTGCAAAACGAAATCTCGTGTCCTTGGGTATTATGGAGGGATATTTTTTCGCGTAAAAAATTTTTGAAAATATTGCTGTCAGACCGTCAACTTTACTATTTTCGAGTCCTTGGTTAAGTGGGAAAAATTTTTTCGCAAAAATTTAGTAAAATACCTCGACAAAAGCGTTGTAACTTTCCAATATAAGTAGGAGGACTTTTATTTTTCTCGGAAACACCACGCCAAACGATATTTAAATATCCATTTATAGTGAGAAGAAATTTTTCTGCGAGAAAAAATTTGTGTAAACCATTAAGTTTTGAGCTGAAACTTTCCAATTATAGTAGGAAGTTTTTTGAAAAAGTTTTGCAAAACACCCCCACAAACAGGTATGCAAATGTCCAATATATATGGAGAGCGTTTTAAACTTCTTTTCTAAACCCTTGTATTTGCGATAGCGAAATGTCCATTTATAGTGAGGGGATAAAAATCATAAGGAGAGATAAATTTTATGAAAAATTATAATCGGTATCGCCCGCCGTAGGCGAAAAAACTTTGAAAGCAAATGCGAAGCAAAACAGAGGGCTTATGAGCAAAGTGTAGCCCACTATACTTCCAAATGGAAGTTCGTGGGCTCTGCGAGGCTGTGAATCCACTATAAAAACAGTAGTCAGAAATTACCTACACACTTTGCTCAAAGAGAATAAAAAACAAATTTCAGGAGGAAAATCATCATTTCATATTTAGTGTGTCATATGGAGAAATACCATAAACAAGACGTCGCACCTATCGAAAAGGAAAACGAACGGGACGAGAATTACGAAGCGTCAAATCCGCAGATAGACAGCGAGCGGACGAGAAACAATTATCGCTTTACGCCATATTTCGGTAAGACTTATACGGAGTTCATAAACGGCAGGATTAAAGAGTTAGGTTTATCCCCGCGCAAAGACGCGGTTGTAATGAACTCCTTTGTGTTAGGTTCGGATAAAACTTTTTTCGACGGTTTAGCCAAGATAGAACAATATAACTTTTTCTCGGACTGCTACAAGTTTTTTGCGGAGCGTTACGGCGAAGAAAACATAATCGCAGCGGTAGTACATAACGACGAAACAACGCCGCATATGCACTTAAACCTAATGCCCGAAACGAAAGACGGACGGCTTTGCAGTAAACAACTTTTCGATAAACCGCAACTGCAACAATTGCAAACGGATTTTTACGAAACCGTCGGAAAACGTTGGGG
>ERZ780148.2232-NODE-2232-length-11586-cov-4.567947_pt1 | contig 11586 bp, 12 predicted proteins | sample MGYA00510984_ERZ780148 | MGnify/ENA primary metagenome ERZ780148 (study PRJEB29588, sample SAMEA2160902) | human gut metagenome | biome: human gut; feature: human-associated habitat; material: faeces | place: Denmark | collected 2008/2010 ...
CAGGATTGCGGTGGGAAAAGGAAAGGGTTCGCGCAGTGCTGGCGGCGGCGGAAATTGCCGAAAGTGCCCGTGCCGAGCAGATAACGCTGGAGCAATGGAAGACGCTGGCGAACTGTTACGGAAAAATGAAATAATGACAGACCGGAGAAAGGAGCACCTGACTCCGGTCTGCTTTTGATGCGCAACAAAAAAGCCCCCTGTGATAGGGGACTTTTCTATGGATCAATTATTCCTCCGTGGAGTCTCCCTTGGGGTGATTCACCAGATAGGAAAGGGTGAGAAGGCTGTCGCCCAAATGAACATTGACCGAGGGCAGATTCTCATACTTTAAGCGAAAATCGTAGCTGGAAAAGTTCCAGAAGGAACGGATACCGGCATTTACTAGAGTATCCGCCATTTCCTCGGCGGCATCGCGGGGGATACAGACCACCGCCATGTACGGTTCCCGCTGACGGCAAAATTCCGGCAGATCGGCAATATCCAGCACCGTAAGACCATTGGGCAGCACCTGCCCGATTTTCTCAGGAGATTGATCAAATGCACCGATCAGCTCAAAGCCGCGGTCACGGAACAGGTCGTCCTCGCGGATCAGGCTGTGACCGCGGGTGCCGCAGCCGACCAGAATAGCAGGAATCTTTTTTTCTACGCCCAGAATATTGCCGATCTCTTTATACAGCAGTTCCACATTGTAGCCGTAGCCCTGCTGACCAAACCCGCCGAAGCAGTTCAGATCCTGACGGATCTGACTGGCGGTGACCTTCATCTGCGCTGCCAATTCCTTGGAGGAAATGCGGGTAACACCGCTGTGAAGCAGCATTCCCAGATAGCGGTAATACCGCGGCAGACGCCGGATTACCGATATGGAAACTGTTTTTTCATTCATGCTCGCTCACCTCATAATACTCTCGGTGCAAAGGGTGTTTTCTTTACGCCGCTTTTATTTATGATACCCCTTTTTACGGCGTTCGTCAACTTTTTATCGAAATTTCGGCTTTGGACGCTGCTGGTGGTCTGTCCCCCAGGACTTTACGACGGGCAGACGGCGATGCCAAACAAAATTTGAAAACATTTCGTGAAGATTTTGCGCTTTCGTTTCTTTTTTCGGTCAGATTTGTTATAATCAATATATAGAGAAACAGCTTCGCCCGGTAAGGACACAAATGACTTTTGCTGTGAAAAAGTCCGCAGCGCTTTGGAGGGGACACGCCCGCAGAAAAGGTGCTTGGGTGCTTATCGGGGGAGGGTGAATAAAAAGGAGCGTTGACGCCGTTGATGACTTCCCGCAAGCCGCAAAAGCTGTATCCCACCGTGCTGGTGCTGGTGACGGATCAGTTAAGTTGTGACCGTTTGATCATGGCAGGGCGCCGCCTTGCCGATGCCTACGGATGCGTATTGGAGGTGCAGAATATTGCACGGTTTGGCAGCATACCCGACCCCGCTGCCATAGAGCACCTGTACCAAACCAGCCGTGATGCAGGCGCCCGCATGGCGGTGCATTACAGCGAGGATCCTGAGCGTAGTCTGATACAGACCTTAGCCGAGGAGCTGCCCCACTATGTGGTGACCGGTATGCCCGGCGGAGACAGCGACCTGCTGCCCCGCCTGTGGACACGCTTTGAGTATCTGACCTTTTACACGGTAGATGCCGCCGGTGAAATGCAGGAGGTTACTGCCGTAGACCGCGCACTGGTTTAAGCGACATAAAGCTAAGGAGGAGCATTGAGACATGAGAAAGGAAACCTTTACCCTGGACTCCAGCGACGGCAGCAGCAAGCTCGCGGGCTTTCTGTTCCTGCCGGAGGGCGAGCCGCGTGCCGTAGTGCAGATCTGCCATGGTATGTGCGAGTATATCCTGCGATATGAGGAGATGGCACAGTACCTGACCGACGCAGGCTATGCCGTCTGCGGCATTGACCATCTCGGCCATGGCTCCACTGCCGAAATGAATGAAGGCGGTCTGGGCTATTTCGGCGAAAAGGGCGCATGGAATAACCTCGTGGAGGATCAGGAGGTGGAACGCCGTGCCATGAGCGAGCGGTTCCCCGATCTGCCGTATTTCCTGCTGGGACACAGCATGGGCTCCTTTGTAGCGCGGCTGTATGCCGCCCGTTACGGGAAAAATCTGCAGGCATTGCTGATCAGCGGTACTGCCGGCAGGAACCCCGCCGCAGGGCCCGGCAAGGCACTGGTGGCACTGGTTACGCTGTTCGGCGGTAAAAAAGGCACATCCAAGCTGCTGTATATGCTGACCACCGGCAACAATAACAAGAAAACCGAGCAAAAAACGCCGGTGGACTGGATCTGCCATGATGAGGCAGTCTGCCGCAAATATATAAAAGACCCGTGGTGCAGCTTTATCTTTACCAACAGCGGCTTTGGCGAGCTGCTGCAGCTGGTTGACCGCTGCAACCGTCCCGACTGGTATGCCGCCATTCCCAAGGAGCTTCCCGTTTGGCTGTACGCCGGCGATGAAGACGCCGTAGGCGGCTGTGGCAAGGGGGTTACCGAGGTCTACGAGGGGCTGAAGGCGCAGGGCTTAAAGGACGTTACCATTACCCTGTACCACGGTGCCCGCCACGAGGTCCACAATGAATCGATGAAAGAGGAGCTGTTCCGGGATATCATCGACTATCTGGACAACCATATGCCCAAGGCGGAATAATTCCGCCGGGGGAACGGTTGCGTTTATAAGACGATTGGTGGCAGTTCACCAATAAAAATACCGCCCCCGTTGTCGGGGCGGTTAATGATATGTGGAGAAAACAATGTTAGACAATGAAAAGAAAAATGAGAACAATCAAGAGTACAAGAGAGGTTCTGTAGGGATCATAACAGCAAAGACTGTAAAGGGAAACTTGAAGTTGATTGGGCTTTCAGCCGTTGGACTCGTCGTTTGCTTTTGTCTCGCAGCGTTTGTCGCGGAGAGCGGAACCGTATATGACATGATTGTGGGGATGGCAGCATTCGCCGGGCTTTCAATTATCTTTTCTGTTTGTAAGATCATCAGCATTACAGCCAAAAGCAAGGTAAAGTTTGTAGCGGGTCTCGATGAGAAAAAAGCACAAAGAAACGAGCAACGAGAGAAAGAAGCAAAGGTGAAGGCGGTCGAAGATGCACCACAGCATGTGGGGGAAGCTCGAAAGGTAAAAGTCACGCCAATAAGGGTTTCTCCGGAAAGGTCAACAGATAAGAAAAGTGCAACGGCAGAGAGCGCAAAGAATAAAAAGTATATTCTAACATATTCGCTTGCTGCCCTGTGCCTAGCCCTTGTTGTTCTGTGTATTTACCAAGGCGTGCAAATCGCAGACCTAAAAGAGCAGCCGCTTCCATGGGAAGCAAATAAAACTGTTCTCGTTTCCGTGAATTACACGGACGGCAGGTATCATAATGGGAATTGCTCTTTGAGCAGAAAGAATATGATGAAAAAAGTTTCGGAAAAGGAAGCCACTTCAAGCGGATACAAAAAGTGTCACGCTTGCTTTGGCTGATGGAGGTCTAAGAGAATGCTCTGTAAGAAGTGCAAAAAGGAATTGCAGGATTGGCTCTACTGCCCTTGGTGCGGTTTGAACGCAAAAAAAGACTCACGCAGAGCGATATCGCAGCGGAAGGACGGCACATACCAAAAAGCAATCACAATTGATGGGAAACGCAAGTATTTTTACGGGAGATCGGAAAAGGATGTCATAAAGAAGATTGCAGAATTCAGCAGGGAGGCAGTGGAAGAAGCCCAGAACGAAGGTGGCCAACCTGAGAAAGCTGGGCGTCCCGGCTGACAAGGCATACCAGTGGGGAAATTCTAGACTGGGTTATTGGCGTATCGCCGGTAGTCCTGTATTGAAATGTTCCATTACGAACGAAAGACTCGCAGCAGCGGGATACTTTAGTATCCTCAACTACTACGAGTCCTTGCACTTATGCGATTGAACCGCCGTGTACCGGTCGGTACGCACGGTGGTGTGAGAGGTCGGCTCTCTATTTACGAGAGCCTCCTACTCGATTTGAGATTTTGTTTGGTTTATGTAATGGAATCTTCCATCAGACCAAAGCCCGCAACCTCACTGACAGGCAGAGAGAACAGTACGGCGCCGGCTTCGCTGTCGGGACCTGCCTGGTGCAGTACCGCCTGCATGATGGCTGCCTTGCGATCGCTTTGCGCCACCATCAGAATAACCTCCTTTTCCGAGGCGATGGAAACATTGTAGAACTTCTTGGGGTTTTGGCTGCCTGAGCCTTTTCCGTGCAGCACCGTACCGCCGGTAGCACCAGCCGCGCGGGCGGCGTTCATCACCTGATCGGTGCGTCCCTCATTTGCAACAATGATGATCAATTCATATTTGCTATTCAGTTCGGGGGTATAGCGGGCAGTCTGCTGCTCGCCGTTATTCAGATATACCAATGTTTTTCCTCCTCCCACGCTTTTGATCGGGACGGCAATGACAATGCCGTGTCCCGGAATACCGATATAGAGCTGCTGCCGCATATTCTTGATGAATTGGCGGGTTTTTTCGGGGTTTGCCACTGTCATGATGACACGTTTTTCAGTGGATTCGATCCCCAAAAGATCCAGCATACTTTGGGCGGCAGTGCCGTGCCCCAGCATAGTGACGGTTTGGGGCAGATCAAGGGCGGCGGCGATTTCGCACACCTGCTCCATTGCGGCGGGGTTAACAACCGAAATGAGATAATTCATACAGGGTTCACCTCCCAAAGCTCAATGATTTCATCATCACCGTAATGTTCACGGGTAAGCTCAGTCGTGGTGCGGCGGCTGTAAATGAAGCCGACCATTTGAATAGAGATGAGAGGCATCATAGCAACCATGGCAACCACGCCAAAAGCATCAATGAGCGGGTTGCCCCCCACCACGGTGGAAGCGCCGATCATGAATTGCAGCATAAAGGTGGCGGTCATGGGTCCGGAGGCTACGCCGCCAGAGTCAAATGCGATGGCGGTGTAGAGATCGGGGACAAAGAAGGAAAGCCCAAGTGCAATGATATAGCCCGGTATCAAGAACCACATGATAGAAATACCGGTGAGTACCCGCAGCATGGAAAATCCCATGGCGAGGGCGATGGCGATGGAAAGGCTTTGTTTGATGGCGCTGCCGGGAATGGTGCCGGCACTGACCTCTTCGATTTGACTTTCCAGTACTGCAACGGCAGGCTCTGCTGAGATGATGAACCAGCCCAAAAGCATGGAAAGGGGAATGAGCAGCCAGCGTGTCCAGCCATCGGCAAGCTCGGCACCCAGCACCTCGCCCAAAGCGGAAAAGCCGACATTAACGCCTGTGAGAAACAGCACCAGTCCCACATATGTATAAAGAATACCGATGACAATTTTGGCAAGGTTGCGATGGGACATGTGCAGAGTAAGAAACTGAAAGGCAAAAAAGATGACGACGATGGGCAGCAACGCAATCGCCATTTCGCCCATATACTTGGGCAGATCATGCAGATAGGCGGCACCAATGGCAGAGGTATTGGCAAAAGATGCAGTGGCGGTTTCCAGCGTACCGCTGCTCTCGGTATAGAAAAAGCTGAGAATAAGTACTGCTAAAATAGGACCAATGGAGCAGAGCGCCACCAGACCAAAGCTGTCAGCCTCGGCACGGGCATCGCTTCGGATATACGAAACACCGACGCCGAGCGCCAGAATAAAGGGAACGGTCATGGGACCGGTGGTAACACCGCCGGAATCGAATGCCACGCTGAGGAAATCGGGAGCGGCAAAAGCTGCAAGAATAAATACTATGCCATAGAAAGCGATGAGCAGCCAACGCAGCTTGACGCCGGTGACAATGCGCAGCATGCACACCGAAAGGAAAAAGCCGACGCCGATGCCGACCGTGACCAGCAGCACGGTATTATTGATGTGCGGGACTGTTTCCGCCAGCACCTGCAAATCAGGTTCTGCAATGGTGACGGCAAAACCCAGCATAAAGCTGACAATGAGGATCAGCGGCAGATTGCGCGTTTTGGTCAGCGCTGTGCCGATTCGGTTGCCAATGGGGGTCATGGAGGCTTCCGCGCCTAAAGAGAAAAACCCGATCCCCACAATGACAAAAATTGTGCCAATCAAAAAGCAGAGCAGCAAATCGGTGCCGACAGGGGATATGGTCAGGCACAGCAGCAGGACGATCACTACAATGGGTAGCACCGAGATGGCAGCTTCCCTGATTTTTTCAATAATTTTTACTCGGTTGGCGGCAAGCGCCGCGTTTTTTTTGTGTTTCAGTACACTCGCTCCTTCCTTGTTTCGGTGGGGCACAATTTAATAATATGCGGAAAATACAAAGCTCCGCACTTAACTATACTAAATATACCATACAGAGGGGTGCTTTGGCAAACCGTGGGGGAAGTTTTACAAAAAATTAACGATGTTGCAAAATCCCGTCTGTGCCGTTATACTAAATGTATCTAGATGATGGGAGAAAACAGAAAATGAGAAAGACAGTGGCTGTAATACTGGCGCTGGCGCTGCTGACAGCTTGCGGGCAAAGCACAAGGCGGCAGTGGCAGATAGCACCGCAGATATATGGCGGCACGGTGGTGGAGGAAGCAGAAACAACGGTAACACTTTCGGCAGAGCTGCCGCAGGGCTGGGAAGCGGAGCTTTTTCCAATGGAAGATGGGACGCAGCAGCTTGCGCTGAAAGACGAAAAAGGCAGGCTGGGGACGGTGACTGTGTACCGTGATGACGGCGATACCTATGGGCGGCTGACCGAGGATCACATGCTGTGGCTGTTCCCGGAGGATCTGCATGAGGCGGTATGTACTGCAGCGGAAAAATGCAGTTATGCCGCTTTTGAATATTCCTCAAAGAACAGAGAATACGCAGAGCCGAAGACGAGAGGTTATTCTGTGCGGCTTTATCAGTTGCAATTTGACAGCTGGGTGGTCAGTGCCGAGATGAACCTTTACGAGGACGACGAAAACGCCGCTACAAACTGCGAAAAGTTTATTCGAGGAATTGAATGCAAATAGAGAAAACAGGGCAGGGAGCCGCAAAATGGCGCCTGCCCTGTTTTATGCTGCAACGCAAAGACCCCGCTCCGAGGAGACGGAGCGGGTCTTTGCAGGAATTATGTAAAGAAGAGGAGGAAAGCAAATCAAGCAGGGATCTCCTTGAGGCTCTGGAGAAGCAGAGGAACGACCTCGAACAGATCGCCGCAGATGCCGTAATCGGCAACCTCAAAGATGGGAGCATCCTTGTTCTTGTTGACAGCAATGATACATTCGGAATCCTGCATACCCGCAAGATGCTGGATTGCACCGGAAATGCCGAGAGCGACATAAATACGGGGACGCACGGTCTTACCGGTCTGACCAACCTGATGGTCGGCGGTTATCCAACCGGCGTCTACCACGGCGCGGGAAGCACCTACGACGCCGCCCATAGCAGCTGCCAGCTCCTCTGCCAGCGCAATGCCCTTTTCCACATCGGTGCTGATGCCGCGACCGACGGAAACAATGACCTCGGCGCCGGTGAGATCCACCAAGCGGCGGGTCTCCTTAACGACCTGACGTACCTTGGTGATGCAGTCGGCTTCGCCCAAAGAAAACGCAGGACGCTCCACACGGCAGGCGGCAGCCTTGGCGGAGTCAAAGTCAGCCTTCTTCAGCACGCCGGGGCGCACGGTGGACATGCAGGGACGGAAACGGGGACAGATGATGGTCGCCATCAGGTGACCGCCGAAAGCGGGACGGGTCATCTTTAGGTTGCGGTCATTTTCATCAAATACGGTGTGGTCAACATCAATGGTGGAGCTGGTGCGCAGGAATTCCTTGTACTTGGCAACATCAACATCGAGGTGGGTGCAGTCGGCGGTCAGACCGGTGTGCAGGGTAGCGGCACAGCGGGGGCCCAGATCACGACCGATATTGGTCGCGCCGATGAGCATGATCTCGGGCTTCTTCTCCATAACGACATCGCAGATGACCTTGGTGTAGGCATCGGTGGTGTAGTCCTTCAGCAGGGGGCTGTCGCAGACCATGACCTTATCGGCACCATAGCCGCCCAGCTCCTTGGCAATGCCTTCCACGTTGTCGCCCAGCAGCAGACCGGTGACCTCGCAGCCCAGCTCATCAGCCAGCTTGCGGGCCTCGCTCACCAGCTCGAAATCAGTGGACATCAGTGCGCCCTGGCGCTGCTCGCAGAAGACCCATACGCCCTTGTATTCGTTAAAATCAGCCATTGTAATCCTATGCTCCTTTCATCAGATCAGGTGCTTCTTGGCCAGGATACCAGCCAGCTGTGCGGCGGTGTCGTCGCCCTTCAGCATGGTGCCTGCGCCCTTCTGCGGAGGAGTGAAGGACTTAAAGACGTTCGTCGGAGAACCCTTCAGACCGATGGTATCGACCTCGATCAGCGGATCGTCCTTCAGTGCGTTGTAATCAAACACTTCCATCGGCTTGTCGTAGCAGGTGAAGATGCCGTTCACGCTCATGTAACGGGGCTGGTTCAGCTCCTTGATGCAGGTCAGCAGGCAGGGAGTCTGCACCTTGACCATCATGTAGCCGTCTTCCAGCATACGCTTCACGGTCAGGGTGTTGCCATCCTTCTGGATGTCGGCAACATAGGTGACCTGGGGCAGATGCAGCTTTTCAGCGATCTGGGGGCCGACCTGTGCGGTATCGCCATCGATTGCCTGACGGCCGCAGAACACAACGTCCTCGGGGCCAACGCCGATCTTGTTGACAGCAGCAGCCAGGATCTGGCTGGTTGCAAAGGTATCGGAACCGCCGAACTCACGGCCGGAGACCAGAACAGCCTTATCAGCGCCGCGGGCCAGCAGCTCACGCAGCATGCCTTCTGCCGGCGGGGGACCCATGGTAACAACAACGACTTCGCAGCCGGTAGCGTCCTTGAGCTTCAGAGCAGCCTCCAGAGCGTTCAGGTCATCAGGGTTGGTGATGGTAGCCATCGAAGCACGGTCCAGAGTGCCATCGGGCTTGACGGACACCTTGCCGGAGGTATCAGGAACCTGCTTTACACAAACAATTGCTTTCATTGTAACTCTTGCCTCCCTTACTTCAGCAGCGCGCCGGAAATGACCATCATCTGCACTTCGCTGGTGCCCTCGTAGATCTCGGTGATCTTGGCATCACGCATCATGCGCTCAATGGGATAGTCACGGGTGTAGCCGTAACCGCCGAACAGCTGCAGGCAGCGGCGGGTCACATCGCTTGCGGTGCGGGCTGCGATCAGCTTAGCCTGAGCAGCCTCCACGCTGTAACGGACCTTTGCGCCGTCCATAGCCTGCTGCTTCTTCAGAGCAGCGGCATAGACCAGATACTTGGCAGCCTCAACGCGGGCCTTCATCTCAGCCAGCTCGAACTGGGTGTTCTGGAATGCGGAAATGCTGCGGCCGAACTGCTTGCGCTCCTTGACGTAAGCAACGGTCTCTTCCAGAGCGCCCTCGGCAATGCCCAGAGCCTGGGAAGCGATGCCGATACGGCCGCCGTCCAGAGTGGCCATTGCCAGCTGGAAGCCCTTGCCGCGTACACCCAGCATACGGTCCTTCGGGATGCGGCAGTCCTCGAAGATCAGCTCGCAGGTAGAGGAACCGCGGATGCCCATCTTATCCTCAGCCTTGCCGACCGAGAAGCCCGGATCGGTGCGCTCAACGATGAAGGCGGAGCACAGCTTGGTGGGGCGGCCCTTCTTATCCAGCACATGGTCGGTAACTGCGATGACGATGAAGACATCGGCGAACCCCGCATTGGTGATGAAGATCTTGGAGCCGTTCAGCACCCAGCAGTCATCCTCTTCCTTTGCAATGGTCTGCTGGCCCTGTGCATCGGTGCCGGCACCCGGCTCGGTCAGGCCGAAAGCACCCAGCCACTCGCCGCTGCACAGCTTGGGCAGATACTTTGCCTTCTGCTCGGGAGTACCATTTTCATAAATAGGAGCAGCACACAGGCTGGTGTGAGCAGAGACGATGACACCGGTGGTGCCGCAGACCTTGCTCAGCTCTTCCACTGCCATGACGTAGGACAGCACGTCGCCGCCTGCACCGCCGACAGAGGTGGGGAAGTAAATACCCATCATGCCCAGCTTGCCCATCTTCTCGACGGTCTCTTTGGGGAAGTACTCTTCTGCATCAACTTTCTTAGCCAGAGGCTTGACTTCGTTTTCAGCAAACTCGCGGTACATTTTCTGCACCATCTGCTGCTGCTTGGACAGAGTAAAATCCATCGCTATATCCTCCTAACGGGTCTTTTTCATTTACCGGAATTGCCCGGTGCAAACAAATTCCTCCCGGCCGCTTTTCCACGGTCGGGAGAAACGTTTATCAGAATTTACAGCTGGTCAACAGGGGTCTTGGTGCGGTCTGCGTTGTAAACGTAGAAGCCCTTGCCGCTCTTGCAGCCCAGGTTGCCGCCACGGACCATCTTACGGATCAGCGGGCAGGCACGATACTTGCTGTCGCCGGTCTCCTTGTACAGCACATCCATGATGGCCAGGCAGATATCCAGGCCGATGAAGTCGCCCAGCTCCAGGGGACCCATGGGGTGGTTGGCACCCAGCTTCATAGCGGTGTCGATGCCGGCGATATCGGAAACGCCTTCCATCTTGATGAAAGCAGCTTCGTTGATCATGGGGATCAGGATGCGGTTGACGACGAAGCCTGCAGCCTCATTGACCTGAACCGGCTGCTTGCCGATGGCAACAGAGATCTCCTTGATCTTCTCAACGGTCTCAGCGGGAGTGTTGCAGCCTGCGATGACCTCGATCAGCTTCATGCGGTCTGCGGGGTTGAAGAAGTGCATGCCGACCAGCGGACGGCTAACGCCCTTGCCGATCTCGGTGATGGACAGAGAAGAAGTGTTGGAAGCGAAGATGCACTCGGGCTTGCAGATCTTATCCAGCTCGCCGAAGGTGGTCTGCTTGACCTTCATATCCTCAAAAGCAGCCTCAACGACCAGATCGCAGTCAGCGCACAGGTCTTCCTTCAGGCCCGGGGTGATGGCAGCAACGATAGCGTCTGCCTTTTCCTGCGTCATCTTTCCCTTGGCAACCAGCTTCTCGTAGCCCTTCTTGATCTTTGCCAGACCATTCTCGGCCCACTCCTGCTTGATGTCGCACAGAGCAACGGTGTTGCCCTCAACCTGTGCAAATGCCTTTGCGATGCCCTGGCCCATGGTGCCAGCGCCGATAACACCGATCTTCATAGGAAATCTCTCCTTTAATATCAAAAATTATGTAATGGATTAGTTGTTGGTGAACACTGCCTTGGGCTTCGGTTTCTCACGGGACAGGAAGCAGGCCATGCCCTCCTTCTGGTCGTGGGTCTCGAAGCAAGCGCCGAACAGCTTCTCCTCGACCTCGACAGCCTTCTCGATGGGCAGGCTGATGCCGTCGTTCATTGCCTTCTTGCAGTTGCGCACAGCAATGGGAGCGTTCTTTGCGATCTTGCCGGCCAGCTTCAGGACATTCTCCATCAGCTCAGCCTGCGGATACACGGCGTTGACCAGACCGATGCGGTAAGCCTCGTCAGCCTTGATGTTCAGCGCAGAGTAGACCAGCTGCTTTGCCATGCCCATGCCGACCAGACGAGCCAGACGCTGGGTGCCGCCGAAGCCC
>ERZ780148.2234-NODE-2234-length-11580-cov-3.052495_pt1 | contig 11580 bp, 8 predicted proteins | sample MGYA00510984_ERZ780148 | MGnify/ENA primary metagenome ERZ780148 (study PRJEB29588, sample SAMEA2160902) | human gut metagenome | biome: human gut; feature: human-associated habitat; material: faeces | place: Denmark | collected 2008/2010 ...
GCAAGGGAACCGGCGGCAGCGCCGGAGTAATCACTTTGCCGCTGGGAGACAGTCCGTCGGCGCGCCAGCTCTTCCCATTCCGCCTTGTGCATGCCGAAGCGGGTGCTGAGAGTACAGAAGCAGAAAAGGAACAGATAAACGACAACAAAGGCAAGGTAAACATAAAGCCCAAACGGGGTAAAGCCCTCGTGGTAGAATACAATGTCATCAAGCATTTCCAGTAGGATAAAGGGAACGCCGAGTGCCAGCGCCATGATGATTGCCGTAATGGCAATGCGCGGGCGGCGGCAATAGCGAACGATGAGCTTTTCTTCGCGGTTGGTCAGCATGAGGAGAGCCTCCTGTAAGGGAAATTGATATAGATATTTTAGCGCATCACGGGGCAAAGGGCAAGTGAAAAAGGGGGGCGGATTTGAATGCGATCATAAAATTATCAAATCAATTCAGGGGGGGGAAGTGCAAGAGCTCGTTCAAAAGATTTGCGGATCACGGGTAATTTCCATCAGGCATCTTCCTTAAGCGTCGGCAGGAAAAATCCCGCAAGGAAGTTGTCGTTTCTTGATTTGGGGGGCGGGATATGCTATTATTACAGACAACACTGTTAAGTTCTGTAAGTGTTGTAGACACTGGAAGCATTGCCGCACAGCCTACCTGCGCCGGTGCGGGAATCCTGAGGACTGGGAGGAGCAATCCGAAACGCAGGAAAATGGGGACAACTGATTTTTGACATAAGCGGGGACAAGGGAGATTGGTGGTGAGAACATGCCGCTTGAGATGATTTGTAATGACATAACCAAAATATCCGCAGACGCAATTGTGAATGCGGCAAAAGAAACCCTGCTGGGCGGTGGCGGCGTAGATGGCTGCATTCATCGTGCGGCGGGACCGGAGCTGCTGGCAGAGTGCCGGACGCTGGGAGGCTGCCGGACAGGCGAAGCAAAAATCACGGGGGCATACCGTCTGCCGTGCAGGTATGTGATCCATACGGTCGGTCCGGTGTGGCGCGGCGGCGGCTACGGCGAGCGGGAACAGCTTGTCTCCTGCTACCGGACAAGCCTTGCATTGGCAAGGGAGCACGGCTGCGAGACGGTGGCGTTTCCGTTGATATCCTCCGGAGCCTTCGGCTATCCAAAGGATCAGGCGCTGCAGGTGGCGGTGGATACCATTGGGGAGTTTTTGCTTGACAATGAGATGACCGTTTTCCTTGTTATTTTTGACCGCAAGGACTACCGGATCAGCGGGAGGCTGTTTGCCGACCTTGCCGCTTATCTGAATGATCACTATGCAGGCGGACAGATCGTCTGCCGGCGGGTGCGTCCGCAGCGGCAGGAGAAATGTGAAAGCAGGGTAATGTATGCCTGCGAGGCTTCTCCGGCGGGGCAACCCGAAGCTGATGCAGCAGCCGGCGGGCTGGACGAGCTGCTGGAGCATTTGGATACGGGGTTTTCGGAAACGCTGCTGAAGCTTATTGACCGCAGCGGCAGGAAGGATTCTGAGATTTACAAGAGGGCAAATGTAGATCGCAAGCTGTTCTCCAAGATTCGCAGCAATCCGGATTATAAGCCCTCCAAACCCACTGCTATTGCCTTTGCCATTGCGCTGGAGCTGGATTTAGCGGAGACAAAGGACTTTATTGCCCGTGCGGGGTATGCCCTGAGCGCCAGCAGCAAGTTTGATGTCATCATTTCATATTTCATCGAACGGGGGCAGTATAACATCTTTGAAATTAATGAGGCGCTGTTCGCTTTTGACCAAAGCTTGTTAGGAGCATGAAAATGTCGCCTGTCAAGCGACCAAACCCTTCTTCGGATTCGCTAAACTGAGAGCGAAATAAACGAAGGAGGGTTTTACTTATGACAGAATTGGTTTTTATCCTGGATCGCAGCGGCTCTATGGCAGGGTTGGAGGGGGATACCATCGGAGGGTTCAACTCCATGATCGCCAAGCAGAAAAAGGAGGAGGGAGCGGCGCTGGTCTCCACCGTGCTTTTTGACAACAACAGTGTGGTTATTCACGATCGTTTGCCGTTGGAGAAGGTTCCTCCCATGACGGAAAAGGAGTACTTTACCAGAGGCTGTACGGCGTTGCTGGACGCAGTGGGCGGAGCGATCCGTCATATCGGCAATATCCACAGGTATGCCCGCCGCGAAGATGTGCCGGAAAAAACATTGTTCATCATTACCACCGATGGCTACGAAAATGCCAGCCGCCATTATGACTATGAGTCGGTGCGTGAAATGATTGAGCGGAAGAAGGAGAAATACGGCTGGGAGTTTTTGTTCCTTGGAGCCAACATTGATGCGGCTAAGGAGGCATCGCGGTTTGGCATTGATGCCGATTGCGCAGTGAACTACAAGTGCGACGAGGCAGGCACGGCACTCAATTACGAGGTCATCAGTGAGGCAGTGTGCAGCGTCCGCGCTGCAAGACCCCTTAATGCCGACTGGAAGCGGCGCATTGATGAAGATGTGAAAAAGCGCGGAAGATGAACGGGCTTTATCTTGTGAATGCAGCCGACGGGTCGCAAGTCGTCAGAAGGGACGCTCCGGAGGTCGCCCGCCGGCACAGGAAAAACTCCTGCCGCTGGGGTAGGTGGTGCTGCCCTGCACACACCACAGCCTGAACCGGCGGATATTCCGGATCTTCAGCCTCAAGTGCTTGGCACTCGATGATATACAGGCGCTTCAGCTCGTCCTCTGTAAAGCGGCAGATGCCAGAGGTGCGTTCCATGCCGAAGAACAGCCCTTCCTTATTGTAATAGCGCAGGGTGGAGACCGGCAGACCTGCTAGGCGGGAGACCTGCCCGATGCCGTAATAGATAAGTGTTACCCCTGCTTTGAGACATATACGATGGAGGTCATATCAATGAAAATGGATATAGAGTAGAGACAAGAAACGGGGAAGGCGCGATTATATTTAGGTAAAAGGATAGAAGATGGCATTTATAGGTTGAAAAGTATTGTCAAAATAGACAAAGGCGAACAAACTATACTGTATATCATATAGAATATAGAATTTTTTATTGACTTCAATTTTTCTAATATGTTAAAATCAAGGTGAACCTCAAAGAGGTAATACAATTCAAATTCGGAGGAAAAGATAATGAAAAAGTTTCTCGCGCTCTTCCTTGCAGCTTTTATGGTTCTGGCTGCAGTAGGCTGTGGCAACCAGCCCGCCCAGTCGGATAACGACAACAAGGGCACCGGCATTGCCAACCAGCAGCTTTCCATGGGTACTGCCAGCTCCGGCGGCGCCTACTATGTAATCGGCACCGGCTTTGCCGAGGTTCTGACTTCTCACATTCCTGAGCTGAATGTGACTGCGGAAATCACCGACGGTTCCGTTGCCAACATTCGTTTGGTAAGCGACGGCGACTGCGATATTGGTATTTCCAACGCCGACGCAGTTCAGTATGCTCTGGACGGCACCGCGCCCTATAACAGTGTTCAGGATGTTCAGGTTTTGTGCGCGCTGCACTCCTCCATTTGGCATGTAGTGACCACAGAGAACAGCGGAATCTCCTCCATTGCTGACCTGAAGGGCAAGAAGGTTGCTGTCGGTCCCGCCGGCGGCGGTTCCGTTGCTGCACTGGAAGTAGTTCTGCAGGCTTATGGCATGACTCTGGACGATATCACCCCTACCTATGTCAGCTATGATGACGGTATTACCCAGTTGACCGACGGTCAGGTTTCTGCCGCTCTGGCGATGGCAGGTATGCCCGCTGCCGCAGTTTCTTCCATGGCTGCCACCAGCAAGGTCGTTATGGTAAGCATTGACGACGAGCACATGAAGAAGATCCAGGAGATCGCTCCTTATTATAATGCGGTGACCGTTCCCGCCGCAACCTACAACATGGATTCTGATGCTGTTACCATCGGCGTAAAGAATATCATCTATGTCAGCAGCCGCCTGGACGATGCTACCGTTTATGAGATGACCAAGACTTTGGTAGAGAACCTGGACGAGCTGAAGAGCTATCACAGCGCTATTAAGGACGTTACCAAGGAAGGCTTGGCTGATGTAGGCAAGTTCCCTCTGGCTGCTGGAGCGGAAAAATACTATGTGGAAGCTGGTCTGAAGTAAGAAAAACCAATGCGGCATTTGTAATGTTAATTACGAAGGGTTCCGGCAGCCTTTTATAGGCTGTCTGAACCCTTGCTGCGGTGTAATAGGCAGGACGCTGCCGAGAAAGCCCGACAAAAAGATGGAAAACAAATAATGGAACAACTAAAGGAGATGTATTATGGCAAAATGGAATGACGGGAAATACTGGGTGAGCAAATATAACTATGATGAAGAATTTACCCGTGAACTGAATATTGCTCCTAAGGTAGAAATTCATGATGCGACCCTGCGAGACGGCGAGCAGACCCCCGGGGTATTCATGAGCACTGACCAAAAGGTAGAGATCGCAGCCATGCTGGATGAGCTGGGCGTAGAGCGCATTGAGGCGGGCATGCCTGCCGTTTCGACCGCAGATTTTAATGCGATTAAGCAGATCACATCCTCCGGCAACAAGGCGAAGATTTATTCTTTTGCCCGTGGTATGCATGAGGACATTGAAGCTGCTAAGGAATGCGGCGCCACCGGTGTCGTGATTGAGATCCCCACCAGTGAGGTGAAGCTGAAATACCAGTTCCCTAAGTGGGATACCGACACTTTGATCCAGAAATCGGTAGATAGCTGCGCTTATGCCAAAAAGCTGGGGCTGGAGACCATCTACTTTGGCTTTGATACCTGCCGCGCGGATATGGCGATCCTTGACCGGCTGTACTCCACGCTGGTAGCGGAAGCCCGTCCCGACGCCATCGGCGTAGTGGATACCGTAGGCTGCTGTCTGCCCTCCGCTGTTCATATGTTTATTCGTCGCCTGAAAAAGTACGGTGTCCCGCTGCAAATCCATACCCACAACGACTTTGGCATGGCAACTGCCAGTAGCTTTGCGGCAATGGAAGCCGGCGCCAATGTGATCCATACCTGCATGAACGGACTGGGCGAGCGTACCGGTAATGCCGCCACCGAGCAGATCATGATGGGCATGAAGCTGATGTACGGTCTGGATAACGACTACCATCTGGAGAAGATCCAGGCTTCCTGCGAGCGTGTGGCTGCCATGTGCAAGCGTCCCCTTGCTTACAATGCTCCCTTTGTGGGCGCCAATACCTTTGCCCGTGAAAGCGGCATCGGCATCGACTTGGTAAAGAACAACCCCGTAGTCATGTTCTCCATCGACCCTGCCATTGTGGGCAACAGCAGCCTCGTTGTTCTGGGCAAGGGCAGCGGTAAGATGTCCATTCCCGCCAAGTGTGAGGAGCTGGGGATCCCGTACACCCTGGACGATGAGCAGGCACGCGAGGTTGTGGCGAAGATCAAGGCGTTGGCGATCGAGAAGCAGTCCACTGTTTCCAACGAGGAATTTGTAAAGATCCTGGACGAGTATAAATAATATAGTAGGGCTTTGCCCACATTGGCGGCGAAAAGGAGCGGGCGATGAAGACCGGTTACAATGAACAGTGCCCCTGTAAAAGAGAAGCCTGCCCGCGCCGAGGCTGGTGTGCGGAGTGCATCAAGCAGCACCGGAACACACCGCCGGAGGATATTGTGGCTTGTCAACGGGAAAAAGCCCGAAAGCTCTACGCTGAAAAGCAAGAAGGAAAGACGGAATAAGTCGATTTGCCTTGAGATACTTGAACCTTTTGCAGCGAAAAAAGCAGCCGGGTTGTGCCGGCTGCTTTTTAGCAACTGCATCAATACAGTGGGGAGGGGATCCGATTGGAATTTCACCAGCTAAAGGGATTAGCGGCTCTTGCAGAGGCGAAAAGCTTTACCCGTGCTGCGCAGATGACCCATGTGGTACAATCTACATTATCCCAACAGATCCGAAGCCTGGAGGAGGAGCTGGGCATGCAGCTTGTGACCCGTACGACCCGCAGGGTAGAGCTGACTGCGGCAGGGAAAACCGCCGTAGAATATGCCAAAAAGCTGCTGAAGCTGCGTGAGGAATTCATCTGTGAAATGCGAAAAGAAACGGAACAGCAATCCGGCGTGATTCGGATAGGGGCGGAGCAGGTGGTGGCAAATTACGACCTTGTGGCGCTGCTGGAGGGCTTTCGGACAGTGCACCCGGATATCGAGGTGATCCTGCGGGACGCCATTTCCGGTCGGGCGCTGGATACGATGATTGCCCAAGGGGATCTGGATCTGTGCCTGATCAATGATATTGAGGGATATCCGCAGCTGAGCGGAATAGCATTGTACCACGATGAGCTGGTGGCGGTGACGAATAAAAATCATCTGCTGGCAGAAAAGAAGAAAATAGACTGGACCGACCTTGCCGACTGGCAGATCATTATCCCCAGCTCAAATGAGATGCTGGAAAAGAAGATCCTGCAGCGGTGCCGGCTTTGTGGCTTTGAGCCGATGATCGCCTACCGGACCAGCAACCTACAGATCACGGCGGACCTGTTGCGGAAGGATTATGTTTCGCTTAATTCGTGCTACGCAGCCAAAACACATCTGCGCAGTAAGGCGATTATCCATATGAAGAACCCGATCGGGCGGGAGATCTCGCTGGCACACCGCAGCGGGAAGATGCCATCGGCGGCAACTGTTACTTTTTTAAAATACGCGGAAACCTACCTGGAAAACGACAGACAGCCGGAGAATGAACAGTAATAGAAGCTGCCGCCCCGCCATTTGCTTTTAGAGAGTTTATTATAATGCCTCGTTCCAATGCAGTATTGCCGAAGGAAAACACGGGGGTAACACACAAAAATGGCAGGGGATTCGGTATAAAGTACCGGATCCCCTGAGAGAGAGTATATAATAAGGACGGAAAAGCAAGCTTAGTAGGTGACATCTAGGACGGTCGAGGCGACCTCGTGTGGTTGAGCGATCCAGACATAGGGAAGGCTCTTGATGTACTGAATGCAGCGCTGGAACTGGACTGCACCGAAGGGCCTGCCGAAAACATGGCTGTGTGCAGTGACCCAGTAGACGACCTTTTCTTCGGGGTGTTTGGCATACCAGTTATCAAACTCATCTACCAGGTTTCTGTAATACTGGTCTGGCGCATTGCCGTAGCGGACATACAGAGGCATATCATTGACATTCATGGGGAAAGGCATAAGACAGATGTCTCCGGCTTCGGTGTGCTCCACCATAGGCAGGTCGCTGCCCATCCAGTCGATGGTGTACTTGAGCCCGTTCTCCGCCAGCAGCTTGCTGGTACTCAGGCTGGGGGTACAGCGGGGGCTGCAATAGCCGACAGGGTGCTTGCCGGTAAGCGAGACCGCCAAATCAAGACAGTGGGACATCTGCTCCCGCTCGGTTGCTTCATCCAGATAGATGGGAATGATATTCTGAGCCAAAGAATGCAGGCAGACCTCATGACCCTCGGCGGCGATCTTTTTGATGAGATCCGGGTGACGCTCCATCTGCACGCCGCTGCAGAAAACGCTTGCTTTGATCCCTTCTTCTTTCAGAATTTTGAGCTGACGCTCCAAACCGTTATTGGCGGCATACTTTGCCCAGCCGGCATTGGCGGTATCATAATATCCGGGCTTGAGCGCATTGCCCATGGGACCGACACCGGGCGCGGCGCCTTCCTCCCAGCCCTCAAACATGATAGTGAATAGTACGGCAACATGTTTTTCTTCCGGCCAATTGCGTTTCATAGGTCACCCTCCTGCAAATAATAAATATATCATTTTCTGTATTATATCATTTGCGGGCGCTATAAACAAATGAAACCTTTCCATATCAATTATCGGTGAAAGCGATAAGTAAAAGACGGCGCAGCAGAGAACGAAAGGCATTGCAACAATTGTTTTCCAATGCTATAATTGAAAAAATTGATAAATGAACCGCGCAGGGCGCGAGAGAGTGTTTTTAATGAAAAATGACACAAGTGAGAGGTATACAGTATGGTGACAGCCTTCCAGTACAAAAGCAAGGTAGAAATATCCTATGATTACATTTTGGAAAAGATTATGGCGTTGCAGCTGAAGGCGGGCGATCGCGTGGTGATCAGCCAGATCGCAAAGGAATGCGGGGTAAGCGATATCCCGGTGCGCGAGGCGCTGAGAATGCTGCAGCGGGAGGGATATGTGACCATAGAGGCGAACCGCGGCGCAGTCATCAACGGCATCAGCGATGGAGCCGTCCGTAATATGATCGAGATAAAAGGTGTTCTTGAGGCGTATGCGACGAGACTGAGCGCAGATCACCTTATGGAGGAGGATTTGGAGGAACTGCGGGAGATCAATAGAGAGCTGTGGAAAATGGCGGAGGAAAATGATGTGGCGGGCTACCAGTACCGCAACATTGATTTCCATTCTAGAATTTATAAAAACCTGCCCAATCGGGAGCTGATCGATATGATCAACGACCTGCGGCATCGCTGGGGCATCACACGGTCTGTTTTCCAAATAGCACCCGAGCGCATGAGGGAATCCAGCGCGGAGCATGATAGGATTATTGAGCTATTAGCCCAAAAAGACTATGATGAACTGGAACGCTTTACCCGTATCCATAAGTTTGCCGGCAGCGCCCATTACCATCACGATGAATAAAACCGCCAAAGACCGAAAAGAGAGAGGGAAAACAAACCCCTCTCTTTTTTACGATAGAATTTAGTGAATGACAACAATAAACATGCAATTTGTTTGAGCAATGTGGCGATTTTGAGGGCGAAAGCCCGCAGAGAATTGACAAAAGGAATGCAAAATAATATATTATATATAATCGATCGCGTCGAAAAGACATGTATTCGACGTGAAAAAGACCGAGATAATTTATAGAAAAGGGGTATATTGGCGATGCTATTTAAGAAAAAGACTGCTGCCGAAAATGCGGAACCAATGGAAGCAAAGCAGATAGCAGAGCAGCAGGAAGAAGAAATCAGCGATGAGAAAAGAACGCGCACCCTTACCGGCTGGTATGATAAGGGAGTTACTCTGCTGCTGATCCTGTTGGGTCTCTATCACATTTATGTGGGCTTTTTTGGTGCTTCCAGTGCCATGCAGCTGAGAGCGACCCACTGGCTCATTATTTCCTTCTGCCTGTTCTTTATCTATCCTGCAACAAAAAAAGGACTGGCAAAGGTAAGCGTGATTGACTGGGGTTGGGCGATCCTGGCGCTGCTGAGCAGCGGCTATATTCTGCTCAACTGGAAGCGGATCGCATCGAATACCGGAATGACCAATCAGACAGATATCATCTTCGGTATTATTGCGGTGCTGGTCGTGCTGGAGGCGACGCGCAGAGCGATTGGTCCAGTTCTTGCCGGTTTGGGTGTGCTGTTCCTTGCCTATGCATTCTTGGGGCATCTGATCCCCGGCACGCTGGGCCACCGCCAGTATTCACTGAACCGTATCATGTCCTTTATGTATACCGGAACAGAAGGTATTTATGGCACTGCTATGAATGTTTCCGCCCAGTATGTTGCACTGTTTGTGCTGTTTGGCGCCATGCTGGAGATGTTTGGCGGCGGCGAGCTGTTTGTAGACCTTGCCTATTCCTTGACCGGCAAGATGCGCGGTGGTCCGGCGAAAGCGTCGGTCGTCAGCTCTGCACTGATGGGCACCATGTCCGGCAGCGCCGTGGCGAATGTTGTTACCACCGGTGCATTCACCATTCCGTTAATGAAAAAGAACGGCTATAGTCCCACAAGTGCGGGTGCTGTTGAAGCGGTTGCTTCCACCGGCGGTCAGATTATGCCCCCCGTAATGGGTGCGGCGGCATTCCTAATGGCGGAGATGACCGGTGTTTCCTACGGTAAGATCTGCCTGGCGGCACTGATCCCCGCATTGTTCTACTTCCTGTCCATTTTCCTCATGGTAGATCTGGAGGCAAAGAGGGAGAAGATCCCTGTTGCTGAGGACAGCGAGATCAAGCCGGTCGGCAAGGTGCTGAAAGCCAGCGGTTACCTGCTGCTGCCTTTGATCCTCCTGATCGCGCTGATCGTATCCGGCAAGAGCGCTATCTTCTCTGCGGCATATTCTATTGCAGCGATTTTGATTGTGGATATCATCTTTAATAAGGATCGGATCCATGTGCTCAACCGTTTCTTCAAGGCGGTGGCAAAGGGTATGAGAGGCGTGATCTCCGTAGCGGCAGCCTGTGCTTGTGCCGGAATTATCTGCGGCATTATTCAGCTTACCGGTATCGGCTCCAAATTCTCCAGCCTGATGCTGAGCGTTGCTGGTGATAACATCTTTATCGCCCTGCTGATGACTATGCTGGCTTCCCTGATTTTGGGCTGCGGTCTGCCTACCACGGCGGCATATATGGTTCTTGCCACACTGGCGGTTCCTGCCCTTACCAAGATGGGCGTTCCTATGGTGGCTGCCCACCTGTTTGTGCTTTACTTCGGCTCCATTTCTACCATTACGCCTCCCGTAGCTCTTTCGGCTTATGCAGGCGCAGCATTGGCAGGAGCGAACCCGAACAAGGTCGGCTTCCGAGCGTTTCGCTTTGGCCTGATTGCGTTCATTATTCCGTTTATGTTTGTCTATTCTCCTCCTCTGCTGCTGCAGGGCGGTGCGCTTTCCATTGTGCAGGGCGTGATAACCGGCTGCATCGGCGTACTGTGCATTGCGATCTGCGTGCAGAGTTATCTTTTGGCTCCGGCAGGCGTAGTGGAGCGTATAGCGGCATTCGCTGCCGGTCTACTACTCATCTTCTCCGGCCTTGTTACAGATCTGATTGGATTTGCGCTGTTCGCAGGCATTATTGTTCTGCAGCTAATCCATAAGAAGAAGCTGACCGCGACACCAGCCACCTGATATTTACCATTTCCTCTCTCCTCTTCTTATAGTTCTTCATTGCGCCGCACATCATGGTATTCTGCTCTGAAAAAAGGGGCAGAACCATGGTGTGCGGCAGCGGTGGCTCCCAGACCGATGACTGACTTGGGTAGGCATCTGTTTTGCAAAACAGAAAACGGAACAGGCCAGATCAGGGAAAAGAGTGATCGGGACTTATTGCAAACGAACGGTGCGACCACTCTGAATGGGGTGGCCGCTTTTGCTATGCTGCCAATATGTCGAGAGTTGGAGCTCCGAAAGAAAAATAGCGCCCCCAAAGGGGCGCCGGATAAGCGGAAAAAAGCTGTTACAGATAACCAGCCACACGCAGGAACAACACACAAAAGAAGATGGTGACCACGCTGACGAGGGAGGAAAAGATGACCCCGTTGGCGGAAAGGGTATCATCGGCGCCGAATTCCCGCGCCATAACATAGGTGCTGGAGGCTGCCGGAGAGCCGAAGATCACAAGGACACAGACCATCTGTACGGTGTTGAAGCCGAGCATGGAGGCAAGTGCCAGTGCCCCTGCAGGGAGAAGAAAGCCTTTAAGCCCGGTTACAAGCAGGATTTCCTTTTTGTAAACCGAGATATTGGAGAACTTAAAGCCTGCGCCCAACAGAAGCAGCGCAAGGGGAACGGAGATATTGGATAGCTGGCTGACGACCTTATCGGCGAAGATGGCGTCTTCGAAAATGGTGCCAAGGATAATTCCAGCTTTCTCAACGGAGCATTTTCTTTCGGCGGAACGGTCCTCGAAATGTACGCTGTA
>ERZ780148.2235-NODE-2235-length-11575-cov-10.515972_pt1 | contig 11575 bp, 10 predicted proteins | sample MGYA00510984_ERZ780148 | MGnify/ENA primary metagenome ERZ780148 (study PRJEB29588, sample SAMEA2160902) | human gut metagenome | biome: human gut; feature: human-associated habitat; material: faeces | place: Denmark | collected 2008/2010 ...
TAAGTATATTGAATATATGAATAATAATAAAAAGTTGGATTTAACAAGTGTTGTTAGAAATATAAATATTCATTTAGATAAAAATTTTTATGAAGAAGAATTTAATACTGATATAAGTAAAGATACAAGTATGTTAGTTAATAAATATTATCTTCTTGGTAGTGATTATGCTCCTTCGGATTTAGTTACCATTTCTCAGACTTATTCCTGGGGAGATGCCGGAAGTCAAAAAACTAGAAAAGTTACTTATGATGCATTTTTAGAAATGTGGAATGCTGCACAAGAAGAACAAGGATATTATTTAATGGTTAGTTCCTCATATAGATCTTACCAAGAACAAGAAATTGTTTATAATAATTATAAAAAGACACGTGGACAAAAATATGCTGATAGTATTGCAGCAAGACCTGGTTCTTCTGAACATCAAACTGGTTTAACACTTGATATATTTAGTAAACTTAATAATAATAAAAATACTTTTAAAGATACGGAAACTGCAAAATGGTTAAAAAATAATGCTTATAGGTTCGGTTTTATTTTAAGATATCCAGAAGATAAAGTTAAAGTAACTGGTTATAGTTATGAAGCATGGCATTTTAGATATGTAGGTAAAGAAATAGCAAAATATGTTTATGAAAATAATATTACTTTTGAAGAATATTATGCTTACTACATTGAAAAATAGGTTTAAATTACAAACCTATTTTAATTTTATTCTAGATAAATGTGGTGAATCTATTTCAACCTTTTTATCATTAAGTACTAATTCCATATTTGGAATGTCTTCTTCTATACTTCTTCTTGTATATCTGGTTACTATAAATATTTCTAATTCTATTAAATGCTTTATCATTTCATTATATATTTCTTTGATAGTTTTTTTATCATTAAATCTATTATACATAACACTAAAATCACGAAGTGTTTTATTGCCATTCATGGTTAGAAAATAAAGAATTGTTTGATAGTCTAAGCCATTTAGTTTATATTTGGTATTACTTGCAACCATTTCCATAACGTGTTCTTTTTCTAACTCTACTTTTAGTGTTTCTAACATCATAAATAAAAAGTAAGTCATGTCATTAGATTCCTTGGCATCCTTTATTACTCTATCGTATTTTGAACCTTTAAAACTAATACCACGGTTAAATATTATAAATGGATATGCTTCATTTTTTAATAAGTACCACATAGACATTGTTCTACTTGTTCTTCCATTTACATCAAAATACGGATGGATATAAACAAAATAAAAGTGCATTATTTGTGATTTAATATATTCCTCAATTTGAATATTTTTTGAACCACTATTAACATATTCAAAATATAGTTTTATTAATTTTTCTATATTTTCATGGTATACACCTTCAGCAAGTTCCATATCTAATCTACCATTTTGAAGTATATAAACTGGCTTTTCACGATAAAGTGGCCCCATATTTTTCAAATCATATTCACTTAAAAGTCCTTCGCTTAGAATTTGATATAATTCATGTAAATGACTTTCGTCCATTTTCTTATGATGTAAAATATAATAATAACCATGATATAGATTAAGTATTCTTTGTTTTCTTTCTTCATCTTTAATTTTTTCTGTTTTTCTTTTTATTATATCTTCGATCAACTCTAAGTCATCTTGATAACCTTCGACTTGATTATTTGCTTTTAGTTCATGAGAATACATCATTTTTCTAGCAAAAGTTATATTATCCATACTTTTATCCCACTCTAAAAAACTTTGTAATTCTTCTTTTACTTTTTGCAATGCTTCTTCTCGATAATAAAACCTTGGGCCATTTTCTTTAGATAGTTGTATATAACTTCTTTTTTGCATATTACCACTTCCAGGTTGCTATTATATAATAAAGATTTAAAAAACTCAACCAAAAGATTGAATTAGAACATTTTTTCAACGTTATTAGGAACTTTATCTTCCACCACTTTTTTAATAATTTTAGATTTTTGTTCATCACTTACTTTTTTACCAGTCATTTTGCTTAATGTATCTATTACCTCACTAAGTGTTTTTTCATCTTTCATATTTCCCTTTTGTAATTTTTCTGCCAAACTTAATATTGTATCTTTGGAAACATTAGTCTTTTTTTCTACTTTTTTAAAAAATTCATCTCCGAATTTCATAGACCCTCCCTAGTGATAATATATGCCCAAATTTGACTTTGTTTAATGACTGTGTTATAATGTGTCTAATTAGAGGGGGATTTTATGGTAACTTTCGATGATGTAAAAAGTGTATTGGAAAGTACCAGTATTATGGAACTAGAAAAAGAATACACTTCAAGGCAACAAATTAATATCTTAGAAAATAATTTAAAAGCAAAAGAAGTTTTAACTTATTTTCTTGATGAACTATTATATTTACCTAGAGGTTTAGATAATGTAAACAAATTAAATTCTTTACTTATGTTCTATTTAAATAGTGGAAATCCAAAAGCAAAAAAAATATTATTAGATATTTTAAACAAATATGGATATAATCCAAATAGTGAATTACTACGAGCTGTTCAAATGACTGATTTATTTTTTCAAAAACATATTAATGAAGATGACTATGAACGTGCTATCGGTGGGTTAACTATTTCCAAAAGTATTATTTCATTAAAAGAAAAAGAAGCTCAAATAAAATCAAATCAAGGTGTTATAAAAATGACACCATTGTGTGAATCTTTAGGTATTAAAACTATTAAGGATGAAGAAAGACAAGGCTTTTGTCATAATATAACTTCTTGTATTTTAGAAGAAAATAAAAAATTATATGCTGGTTACTATTATATTCCTTTATGTTTAAAAGGACATATTGAGCATTCCGTTGTAATAGACCTAGATAAAAAAGATGTGTTAGATTTTGCTAATAATATTATAATACCTATTAAAATATGGAAGAGTTTTTTTGGAAGTTCAACGTTATTTATGGATGGAGAAACTTATCAAAAACTTATTAAACAAGTCAAAGAAGAACTAGATATTGATTTAAATGTTTGTTTACTTGAGCAAGTAAGAAGAAGAAAAAAGTAAGTTAAATTTACCTTACTTTCATCTTCTTCTTTTTTATATATTTATCAAGTCCACGGAAGCCTTGATTTTCATAATCAAATTCTTTTAAAATCAAACTATTCTTTATACCTTTTTTGGATAAATATTTTTTTACCATATCTTCAGTTACATTTTTATAATTAACTATGCATGTAATTCTTCCTAGAAATTCTTTACTAAAACTATTTTGATAGTTTGATTTTCCTTTCATAAATCCTATTTTATTATTAATTTCTGCGTTACTAGTCATAAAAATATAGGTGTTTTTAAAATCTATTTTTTCTCCTTTTGCATTTGTTATAAATCCTTCATCTAGCACTTGTAAAAATAGATTAATTACGTTTGAATTAGCTTTTTCAAGTTCATCTAATAACACTATAGAATTTGGATACATTCTTATTTTGTCAAATACATTTTCATCATCATAGCCAACATATCCCGCCGAAGAACCTATAAGTCTATTTATAGAAACTGGTTCATTATATTCACTTAAATCTAGTCTAACTAATGGCATCTTTAAATATGCCGCTATTTCTTTTACAGTTTTAGTTTTACCCACTCCAGTTGAACCTGTAAGTAATATAGATACTGGTAAATCACTTTCTTTTGATTTTAGACTATCAATTATTTCATTTATTGCTTCTTCTTGACCAATAATTTTATCTTTTAAATATGTATTTAAATCTTTCCAATTGTTTTTAATATTTGGTATATTACTTTTTCTTAACATTACTTCTTTTATATCATTATTTGTAATTCTATTTGCCATGTTTTTCTCTTTTTCTATTTTTTCATTTAATTCTATTTCTTGTTTTCTATAATTTAATGCTTCTTCAAAATTGTTACTTTTAACCATTTTTTCTTTGGTTTTAATTATATTAGATAATTTATTTTTTAGAGATATAATATTTTTTTCTTTTGGACTTTTAACTTCTTTCATTGCACATACACTATCTAATAAATCAATTGATTTGTCGGGATTAAATCGATCTAATATATATTTATTGGTTAAATCCACTATTTGTCTAATATTTTCTTCAGTAATTTTTATATTATAATGGTGTTCAAAAGATGGTTTAATTTTAGATAGTATATAAATGGTTTCATCAACACTTGGTTCATTTATTTTTATTAAATCAAATCTTCTTGATAAAGCTTTATCTTTGGCTATAAATTTATTATATTCATTCGTGGTTGTTGCGCCGATTACTTTTATTTTACCTCGTGCTAAATATGGTTTTAAAATATCACTAGCATTTATTGCCCCTTCTGCTCCCCCGGCATTTGATAAGGTATGAATTTCATCTATAAATAAAATTATTTCTGGATTATTTTCTACTTCTTTTATGATTTTATTTAATTTTTCTTCAAATTCTCCGCGATATTTAGTACCCGCTACTAAAGAGGACATTTCTATTGATATTATCTTTTTATTTTTTAAAGAATTTGGTACATTGCCATTTTTTATTCTTCTAGCTAATTCTTCTACAATAGCGCTTTTTCCTACCCCAGCATCTCCTATTAAAAGAGGGTTGTTTTTATTTTTTCTTAATAATGTTTCTGTTATTAAATCTATTTCTTTTTCACGACCAACTACAAAATTATCCGATAAATCTTTTGACATTTCTTTTCCTATATTATATATTTCTAATTTTTGGTTACTTTTTTTATCTTTTTGTTTTATTTCATCATAAAGTTTATCAATATCTAATCCCATAGAAATTAATATTCTTATAGCTATCCCTTCCCCTTCTTCAAGTAAAGATTCTAATAACATAAAAGGCGTTACAAAACTATTTTTAGCATGCATTTCCGCATTCTTTATAACTTTTTTTAATAATGGTGTATAAATGCATGCTACTTTTTTATAGTTTTCAGAATTTACTACTAAAAGAAGTTCTTCTAAAAAATCATCGTATTCTATTTGATATTTTTCTAAAAGGTTTCTTATTTCTTCACTATTTTTTAACATACTTAAAAATAAATGTTCTGTTCCAACATATCCATGATTTAAACTCATCATTATTTTTTCTGCATCTTTAAATATTCTACTCGTTTCTAAATTATAATTATTATACATAGAATCCTCCCTTTTATAATTCTATGTATAATAATGGATTTTCTTTAAAAGTTTTATTCAATTTCTTTGGCAGGATCTATAATTTTAAAAGTACAAGGATATTTATCCAAAATTACATAAGTTTTAACAAAATTTCCACTTATTAAACATTTCATAATGTAATCTAAGTCATTTAATAACATATCATTATTTATTGTAAATTCATAACTTCCAGTTTTTTCATTAGTTTTGTAACTAACTTTTAAATTCATATGTTTTATGGCGCTTTTTCTATTTATAAATCCTGGCTTTTCTAAACCTTTGTCAACTGTAACTTTTAATTCATAGTGAATTGCATGATCGATAAAAACTAATTCACCTACTTCATCTTTATAAACAAAATCTTCATCTTCATGACTTTTAACATTTATCATAGATAACCTTTTTGGTGAGAAATGTAAATCTGTATTTAAACTTTCCGAATAAAATCCTATATCACTATTTGCTAAATCCATATTGGGATCAAAATCTATTCTAGTATCTATAGCATCAAATAGATTTGTAATTAAGTTCTCTAAATTTACATCTAGAAATTGAGGATTAAGACCAAGTATTTCTAAAAATTTAGTGTTTGAAACATTCATGTTTTTTAAAACATTACTTAAAGAAGTGTTTTCTTTGTCACACTTTCTATTTATTCTTGTCATAATGCTTTTAATCTTACTTACTTCTTTCATAATATTATTATACAACATTTTAAGCATTAAAAAAAGAGTTCTTTTTGTGAACTCTTAAATGTAAGTAACTACTGTAAATAATACAAGTAGTATAATGATCATACCAACAACAAATAACCAAATGTATTTAAACCATTCTTTGTAACTTACTTTAGTTAAAGCAAGTCCTGTTACAAGAATCATACTTGTTGGCATGAATATTTGAACTAAACCATACATTGATGTAAATACTGTATGTGCTATTGCAAAGTTATCTGCATAAACTGCTGTTGCAAAGCTTCCAACTGTGTAAGCTACATATCCAAAATCCACTTGGAATAATGATGATATGAATGCTACGATTGATGTAATAAATGGATTAAATCCTTCAACTAAATTTAAAATCCAATTATAAACTGAAGCTATTGGTTGGCCTGCTATGTAACTTGTAGTAAATACTAAATTAACACCAAGTAAACATAATAATGGTTTAAGCATTTTTTTAGTTCCTTCATAGAAACTTTCAATATATTCATTAAAGCTCATCTTATATAAGAATGCTAATAATGCACTTACAAGTACAAGTAAAATTATAAATGTAAATACATATTTGAAGTTTCCAAGAGCATTAGCATTAGCACCAAGGATATAACTTATAATATTGAAATCTTTTCCAGCTTCAAGTCCGATTAGCCATTCATGGAATTCATCAAATACTTTGATTTCAAAGTATGAGTTCCAACTAATGTAACCTAAAATTATTATAATAGCTGCAATTGCTAAAACAATAATTGTTGGTAGCATTTTTGTTTTAGCTTTACCACTTAATTTTTCAACGCTAAATGGATCATCAGAACAATTATTGTTTTTAACATTCTTCTTCATATCTTTTTCAATCTTGCGAATACGCATAACAATGAAGAAATTGTATAAAACTAATGAAACTGCCGCAATAATAAAACGATAATTTAAACCAATTTTAAGTTCTTGATTTAATGTAGAATTAAATATTGCTAATGTATCTGTTCCATATGTACATCCAAGTATTCCTACAAGAACTGATCCAAATGTAATTGCAAAGGCAGTTAATTTATCCATACCCATTTTAATTAAAATTGAAATGAAGAATGGTATAAATACTAATACTACAAATGTTTGAGAGAATAATGATGTAAGTACAAATAAAATTACACTCATTATTACTGCAGTTACAATTGGATGTTTACTAAATTTTTCTGCTGATTTTTCAACTAATTTTTGATATCCATTAATTCTTGATAAAACACCATAGAAACCTGTTAAAACTACAAGGAATGGAATCTTATCTAGTAAAAAATATATTGAATAGTAGAACATAAATCCAAAATCAGCTAGTCCAATACGAGTAAATTTTCCTTCTGCAAAATCTGAACCTTGGAATTGTCCACCAGGAAACATCCATGAAATTAGAATTCCTGTTAGAACTAAAACAAACATACTTTTTGCTAGACTATGTTTATCACTAGATATTGACATAATTAAGCCGCCTACAACGAATAAAACTAATCCAACTACTTTTAAAATCATATCTGGAGTAGCTCCATCGACAAAGGCTGCAACTATAAAAAGTATAAATGCTATTACATCCATTAAAGCACCAACGCAATTTAATACACCATGCTTTTCAAATATTTTTTTCATCTCTACCTCCTTAAGAAAATTATAACACTCAAAAGCAATAAAAAAAAGTATTTTCATACTTTTTTCACATATTTATCTGCCTATTTCTACATATTGAGGTATTCTTCTGTCTTTTTCAACTTCATTTAATAATCTTTTTAAAACCATAGTGTTGTAATAACTATTTGAACTAGACTCTATAGATCTTATTAAAGTGTTTATTAAAGGTTTAATAAGTATCGTGTCAGCATTAAAATCTTTTGAAAAATTAACTCTACATCTTTTTTTATACAATACAGCATCTAAGAATGATAATATAATATTTTTTATATCTTCTGAAGTTTTTTCTTCCATTAATACAAAAGCAGCTCTAAGGCATGATGTACAAAAAATGAAATCTGCATAATTTTTTACATTTTTTTTAAATTCTGAATTTTGCATTAATATAATTTCTATTTGAGCAATAATCATTGTTAACATATTATTATTAACTATTCGAGATTCTTCTTTTCTTTCACTATGACTAATGACCATCATATTAAATGTTATATATGGATGCATAGAAATATCAAATTTATTATTTAGTAATATTGTTTCTAATCTTGGAATTGTAGCAGATAAATTATATTTCATTTTTGCTTTTGCAGATGACAACTCTTCAGATTGATTTTCTTCAACAATACTTAATGCTAATAGTAAATGATCTACCATTAAGGATAATTGATATTCTGATACACTCATAAAACATCCTTTTAGTTCTTCACTTTTACTCCATGATTTAGCAAATAAATTGTTAATAATTCTAATTTTAGAAACATCTTCTTTTTCTGAATTAGCATTTATAATAAATGAAGAGTCTTTTTTATATTTTTCACTAAAGTACTTAATTGCAACTTCACATAAATTAAGACGGATTATAGTATTTATAATATCTTCTTCAAGATGAATGTTTTTTGTTAGAATATCCATTGCAGTTTTATAATTTTCATTATCTTTACCATGAGTTATTTCTATTTCATATAACTTATCATAAGTATCTGATATATCTTTTGATACACTTTCAAGCATTTTAGTTAATTCTAAAAATTTTTCTTTCATTTTTTACCTCTTTTCAATATTGTAATTTGTTTTATTCTTTCTAAAGCATTTTGATAACAATCTGGATAAACTTCTGCTAATTCATTTATACACTGTGTTATATCTTCAATTTCTAAAGGTGACACCCCATCAAAGTTCTTTGTTAAAACATCAATAAATACTTGTTCAATATTTTCTTTTAAAATAGTATCAACACTTTTACCTGTATATCTTTTTACTAACTTTGAAAGAATATTTTGATACATACCCCATTTCATCATTTCTTTAAGCTGATCTTTATGTGGCCTACACCCATCTTCACTTGGTATAAGATTTACTCCCCCACCCGGACGATTTTCTAAAGAATAACTACAACCTGTTGGAGTTAACATTGAACACTCCTTTTTTATTGAAAATAAATCTATAACATCTCTATCTTTATTTCTAGCACGAAGATATAAAAATGGCACAACAGCCTTATGGCCATTAGGTAGCAATTTAAAATTTAAAAGAGCAACAATGGATACATTTCCAGTAGATAATACTTCAAGTAATTTGTTTTTATTTATTACATCAAAATCACTAACGAAATAATCACAGCCGCATTTTTTACAGCATTTTCCACCACATTTGGCACACAAGTTCTTATTTTCATATTCCATATTTGTTCCCCCTTGAAAGTAAGAGCTATTCTAACAAAAAAATAGAGAAAAGTCAAATTTCTCTATTTAGTTTCTTTTGTTTGTTTATTTTCTGGTTTCATCATTGGGAATAATACAACATCTCTGATTGATGGAGCATCATATATTAACATTAAGATTCTATCAATACCAAATCCTAAACCTGAAATCGGAGGCATTCCTTGTTCCATTGCTGATAAGTAATCTTCATCCATATCCATAGTTTCTTCATCACCTTGATCTTTTGCTTTTAATTGATCTTCAAAAGCTGCTCTTTGTTCAAGTGGATTAACAAGTTCAGAATAAGCATTACATATTTCAGTTCCACATACAACAATTTGGAATACATCTACACGTTTTGGATCATTATCACATCTTCTTGCAAGAGGTTTTAATACCGCCGGATAATTAAAGATTATTGTTGGTTGAACAATTCCTTCTCTGATCTTTTTCTTATATACAAAATCGATTATTTGACTTAATGATTTGTATTCTTCTAAATCACCATATGTAAATAGATTTGCTTCAACAATTTTTTTCTTTAATTCTTGTGGATCTTCTATTTCTAAAGCATTAAATCCTAAAACTTTTTCTAGTTCTTTACAATAATCTATTCTATCCCAATTTTCTTTACTAAAATCAAGTTCGTGTCCTTGATATGTTATTACTTGAGTTCCTAGTAATTCTGTTAATAAATTCTTAATAAAGTTTGTAAAGAATTTAATATTATCTTCATATCTCCAATAAGCAACATACCATTCTACTTGAGTAAATTCTTGTAAATGTTGAGTATCCATTCCTTCATTTCTAAAACATTTTGCAAGTTCATATACTCTATCGAAGCCTGCTACAATACATTCCTTTAAATAAAGTTCTGGAGCAATTCTTAAGTTACAATCAATATCTAAAGCATTATGATGAGTATAAAATGGTCTGGCACTTGCTCCACCTACCGCTGTTTGAACTATCGGAGTTTCAACTTCTAAAAATCCATTTCCAGCAAGATACTTATGTAAAAATGCATATAACTTACTTCTTCCTAAAAATACTTTTCTTGAATCTTCATTCATAATTAAATCAACATATCTTTGACGATATTTTTGATCTATATCAGTTAGACCATGGAATTTTTCAGGAAGTGGTCTTAAAGCTTTACCTAAAAATGTAAAGTTATGTACTCTTAAAGTCTTTTCGCCTGTTTGAGTAGTAAATATTTCTCCTTCAGCACCGATAAAGTCCCCGATATCAATTAACTTTTTAAAGAAACTATAATTTTCTTCACCCACTATATCTATTTTAAATTCAAGTTGCATACTTCCTTCTAAATCACGAATACGAGCAAAACTTAATTTACCCATTTTACGCATAAAAACTATACGACCTGCTATTTTAACATTTTCTGTACCATCTTCTAATGTTGATACTTCTTTTAATGTATGTGTTCTTTCAAAATTTTCAGGGTATGGATTACATACTTTTCCTATTTCATTTAGTTTCTCTCTTCTTACTAATTCTTGTTCACTAAATTCGTTCATAATTAATCACCTGGCCTTATTTTACCATAAAAAAACAATCTTGCAAACAAGATTGTTAAAATTTAATTATATTTTATATAATTTTTTGTTTTTCTTAGTTGTTGCATATATAACTGCAGCACCTACAACTCCAACAGCAACTATAGCAATTGGAAGTGATGCACCAGTTTTAGTTTCAGTAGTTGTTGTAATTGTAACTTTTGTTTCTTGACCAATTGATGGATTTTTTAAATTTAATGTACAATCTACTGCTGCACTTTCTAATTCTAGATTAAATGTCATTAATGTAAAATTGGCATCTTTAATTCCACCTGTTGACATAAAACTAACTGGAATTGATTTACTAGCAAGTTCAGCATCTGTAGGTGATACTTTTGTCCATCCTTCACCAGCTTTAAAATCTTTAACTGTTACACCATCTCCTACAACTTCAAGTGTTCCTGAAAAAGTAGTTAATGTTGCTTCATTTCCTTCAACTGTAACGGCACAAGTTGCTGTACATTTTCCATCTGCTGTTGGACATGTTTTATCACATTTTGTTTTTAATGATGCTGCATTTACACTAATTGGTAGAGCTAATGCTACTACTAATGCAACTAATCCTATAATTTTTTTCACCACTATCATCTCTCCTATCTTTATTATGTCTAAATTATATCATAAAAATACAAAAAACAACATATTTTTTATAAAAATATACTAAAAAGTGTAAATTTGTGTTATTATAATATAGTAAATAGTATATAAGGATTTGTTATTATGAAAAAATTATTATTTAAAATTAAAGACAATACATTA
>ERZ780148.2236-NODE-2236-length-11573-cov-3.059385_pt1 | contig 11573 bp, 10 predicted proteins | sample MGYA00510984_ERZ780148 | MGnify/ENA primary metagenome ERZ780148 (study PRJEB29588, sample SAMEA2160902) | human gut metagenome | biome: human gut; feature: human-associated habitat; material: faeces | place: Denmark | collected 2008/2010 ...
GGCTGGTATGTATCCGCAGGGAGAAAATGATGTGTATCGTCGGATTTTCGCTGATGTATATCTTCAGCTACATCTGTGCCAAGACAGACAGCATATTCCTGTTGGCGCTATGCAGTCTGTTTATGGGATTCCTGCGTATGGTGCTGATGATGGTCAATCTGTTTACCCTCATCAAGTATGCCGGTAACGTAGAAGCAACCGAAAAGATCACCCCCGGCAATGAACCCACCACCGGTGAAGGCTGGGACAAACTGGATATTGAACGAAGCGCTGCACAACCCGCCATTTACCTGTTTTTTATGGTATTGGGGCAGTTGGGCACATCGCTTACAGCATGGCTTACTTACGAATACGAGTGGCAATATGTTTATTACTTCATGATGGGGTTGCTGTTGCTCTGTATCCTCATTACCTTCGTCACGATGCCTTATCATAAGTATGCCACCCGCCGTTTTCCTATCAACCTCAAACAATTTGGCAACGCTTCCATCTTCTGTATCACACTGACGTGCATCACTTATGTGCTTACTTATGGCAAAGTACTCGACTGGTATGACGATCCTACAATCCAATGGGCTACGGTCGGCGCTGTGGTTGCAGGCATCCTATTTGTCTACATAGAAGTAAGCCAGCGCAATCCCTACTATCAGTTCGACGTACTCAAGTTGCGAACTATCCGCTTCGGATTCCTGTTCTACTTTCTGTTAATGGTACTGAACTCCAGTTCAATGTTCGTCAATGTATTTACGGGAATAGGCATGAAGCTGGACAACTATCAAAACGCGACATTGGGCAACTGGTCTATGTTAGGTTATTTTATCGGTGGCATTGCAACGATCTGGCTCAGCGTGAAAGGAGTGCACTTTAAATATCTTTTTGCCGCAGGTTTCCTGTTTTTGGGATTATCCGCCATGTTCATGTACTTTGAGGTACAGGGCGCAGGCTTGTACGAACGAATGAAATATCCAGTTATTATCCGTTCTACAGGCATGATGTTCCTATACTCGCTGATACCGACTTTTGCAACCCAGCGTATGCCCTATAAATACCTCTCATCGTGGATTTGCACAATGCTTACTGTACGTATGGTACTTGCTCCCAGCATAGGAACCGCATTATACAGCAATGTATTGCAGGAACGGCAGCAACACTACATTACCCGTTATGCACAGAATGTGGATATGATGCAAAATATGCAAAGGTTACTTTATCAAACAGACCTGATCTTTGTGAATACCAGTGTAACGGCGCCATGGCAGCCGTCAAGGAATACAAAAAAGCCCCATTTATGATCGCAGACGAAGTGGTGGAAAAACTTGCTGCAAACCCGATTTTTGCGATGGCAGAATCTGTAAAACCGGGCTTCCTCAATCTGAAAATTGATGAGGCATACCTTGCAGATTATGTTGCAAAAATGCAGGAAGATGAGGGACGTTTTGGATGTGAAAAGACAGAAGCGCCAAAGACCATCATGATCGACTATGGCGGACCAAACGTTGCAAAACCTCTCCATGTAGGACATCTGCGTTCTGCAATCATTGGTGAGAGTGTGAAGCGTATCGGCAAATTTATGGGACACAATGTGATCGGTGACGTGCATTTGGGCGACTGGGGACTTCAGATGGGACTGATCATCACAGAGTTAAAGTTAAGAAGACCGGAACTCGTTTATTTTGATGATGCTTACACCGGAGAGTATCCAGAAGAAGCACCATTTACAATCTCTGAGTTAGAGGAGATTTATCCGACTGCCAGCAAGAAATCCAAAGAGGATGAGGCGTATAAGGAAGCCGCCATGCAGGCGACTTTTGAACTGCAGCACGGAAAACGCGGTTATCAGGCACTTTTAAAACATATTTTAAATGTGTCCGTGACAGACTTAAAGAGAAACTATGCAAACTTAAATGTTTCCTTTGAACTGTGGAAGGGCGAGTCTGATGCACAGCCATATATTCCGGATATGGTTCAGAAGATGAAGGACGATGGCTTTGCATACATCAGCGACGGCGCTCTTGTCGTGGATGTCAAAGAGGATACCGACACGAAAGAGATTCCTCCATGTATGATCTTAAAATCAGACGGAGCTTCCCTTTACAATACAACAGACCTTGCAACTATGGTATGGAGAATGAAAGACTATAACCCGGACGAGATTATTTACGTGGTAGACAAGCGTCAGGAGTTATATTTCACACAGGTATTCCGCTGCGCAAGAAAAACAGGTATCGTAAAACCGGAAACAGAACTGAAGTTTTTAGGTTTTGGTACGATGAATGGCAAGGACGGAAGACCATTTAAGACCCGTGATGGCGGTGTGATGCGTTTAGAGCATCTGATCTCCGGTATTAATGAGGAGATGCTTGCAAAGATCCAGGAGAACCAGAAGACAAAGGAGAACCTTGGAATCAGCACAGAGGAAGCAGAGAACACTGCAAAAATGGTCGCACTTGCAGCGATCAAATACGGTGATCTGAGCAATCAGGCAAGCAAAGATTACATCTTTGATATTGACCGCTTTACTTCTTTTGAAGGAAATACAGGTCCATATATCCTGTATACGATCGTCCGTATCAAATCGATCTTAAACAAATATCACGGTCTTGGAAAAGATGAGAGCGGTGCAGTCATCGGGGCGGCGCACTCTAAAAGCGAGAAAGATTTAATGTTAGAGCTCTCCAAGTTCAATGCAGTGATGGAGAGCGCTTTTGAGGAGACAGCACCTCATAAGATCTGTTCCTATATTTATGACCTCGCCAATGCATTCAACAGTTTCTATCATGGAACCAAGATCATGTCCGAGGAGAATGAGACAGTCCAGAAATCGTACATCCGTCTGTTAGAGCTTACAAAGTCCGTTCTTGAGACTTGTATCGATGTATTAGGATTTTCTGCACCGGAGAGAATGTAAGAAAAGAATAGAATAACAGTCATAAAAAGAAAGACAAGTCATAGAATTAGTCATGGGAGAAAACAAACTCCCATGGCTTTTTTTCTTTAAAAAAAGAATTCCGTGAGGATGGAACAGAAAGTGAGGTGCCGCCTTGTGTGAAATAAGATTGTTGTTTCCGGTACATATGAGAACATTTTTTCAGGACGATACATGGCAGAGCGGGTTGGAGGAGATCCGGGTGAGAGTCGGACAACCAATCGAGTTTTGCTATGGAAGCGACAACTGTTATCTGACCGGCAAAGAAAAAGAACAAATGTTCTGTAGCGAAAAGGACTACAGAAGATGGGAAAAAGATCTGTACCATGCGAGCGAGGCTGATTTGCGGGAAATGTTAAATTATATCAGCAATTATTCGCTGTATGCCTACAAAGAGGAGATTAAGCAGGGGTATATCACGATCGAGGGAGGACACCGGGTTGGCGTGGCAGGGCAGACCGTTCTGGTAGATGGAAAAATTGCAGGGATCAGTCCGATCACGTTCTTAAATATCCGGATTGCCCACGAAAAGTGTGGATGCGCCAGAAAAATATTGCCGCTGATCCGGCAGAGAGACAGCATTTATAACACGTTGATCCTGTCGATGCCGGGAGCCGGAAAAACAACACTTTTGCGGGATTCCATCCGTGCGTTGTCGAATGGGGAGGCATATGGGATCAGGCTGAAGGTGTGTGTGGTGGATGAACGCTCGGAGATTGCGGCAAGTTTTCACGGTGTGCCACAGAATGACATGGGACCGAGAACCGATGTGATGGACGGCTGTGGAAAGGCAGAGGGAATGCAGCTTCTGATCCGTTCCATGTCACCGCAGATCATTGCGGTGGATGAACTTGGAGCCGAGTCAGATTTTTATGCGGTAGAGCAGGCATTAAACTGTGGGAGCAGAGTGCTTGGCACGATCCATGCAGGGAATATGAAAGAACTGTCGGAAAAACCGTATCTGAAACGGTGGATGGAGCGAAGACTTTTTCAGCGGTTCATTTTTCTGGAAAAAGAGGCCAACGGGAGGAGAAAAATGCAGGTTTATGACGAGCATATGGAGCGGATCACATGTTAAAAGTGCTTGGAAGCATGTTGATTCTTCTGGCAAGCGTTGGTTTTGGATTTCAGATTCAAATGGATCTGAAAAATCATTTGCGGCTGCTTTATGACATACGAAAACTGCTCTTTGACATTGCAAATGAAACAGCGTATACGATGGATTCCATGGAGGTTGTGCTGGAACATTCGATACATAGCAGAAATCCATATCTAAATGAGATCTGCCGGGAGATGGGAGAGGGATTACAGAAGAAGGAAAGAGGATGTGGACAGGAACTCTGGCAGGAGCGGATTGAAGCGTGGCAGAAAACGTTAGGTCTCACTTCGGAGGAGAAAGAAATTTTTGCAGGGGCAGGATGCGCCTTTTTCGGAAAAAGCATGGGAGAAAATGAAAAAAGCCTGGAACATTATCTGAAACGTCTGGATTATGTGATCGATCAGGTGAGGGGAGAACAAAAGGAAAAACAGAAAGTGTATCAGACCGTCAGTGTGATGTGTGGGCTGATCGTCATTCTTCTGTTTTTGTAAAAGCTCCGAAAGCTGTGGAAAGGCAGGAACTTTATGAGTGTAAATTTGATTTTTAAAATTGCTGCGGTTGGGATTTTAGTGACCGTGCTGAGTCAGGTGTTAAAACACAGTGGACGGGAAGAACATGCTTTTTTGACCAGTCTGGCAGGACTTATCATCGTGCTGTTCTGGATCGTGCCTTATATTTATGAACTGTTTGAGACGATGCAGTCGCTTTTTACGTTATAGATCATATAGCAGTTACAATCTGGCAGGGAGTGAAAAAGACATGGATATCATAAAAGTGGGGATTTTAGGTGTCGCAGCGGTTTTGATGGCAATTCCGCTGCGCAAAGAGAAGCAGGAATACAGTATGTTTTTAAGCATGGCAGTCTGTATCTGCATTTTTATTTATATTATCACAAAGGTTCAGATCGTGCTGGAATTTGTGGAGAAGTTAGAGGGGATGATCGCCATTGACAGTGCTTATATTGGTCTGGTGATCAAAATGGTGGGCATTACCTACGCAGCAGAATTTGCAGTAAATGTGTGCAGAGACTCCGGTTATGGTGCAATTGCAGGGCAGATTGAAAATTTTGCAAAAATGTCGATCCTTGTGGTGAGTCTCCCGGTACTGATGGCATTTATTGATACGGTAGGAAGCCTTTTATGAGAAAAGTGGGATGGCGGTGGAGAGTTATTCTGTTTCTGATGCTCGCAGGGCTCTTTTGCCCGGTGAAGGTCCATGCAGAAGAGACAGATAGTTATCTGGATGGGCTTTCGGATGAGATGGACTATGGAAAATTGGATACATTTTTAAAAGACTATGGCATGGAGCAGGTTTCTTTTTCCGGTCTGGTGGAAGAACTGATGCAGGATGGGGTGAGCGCAGCGTGGGGAGAACATGTGTTTTCTGCGATAAAAACATCGCTCGTTGGGGAGATAGCAGCTAACCGGAAGATGCTTTTGGAAATTGTACTGCTGGCGTTCTGCTTTTCGGTTCTGAAAAACTTTGCGGGTGCATTTCATGCGTCGTATATCTCGGAGCTATGTTTTCTGCTGGTGTATTGTGTCATGGCAGTCATGCTTTTGCAGACATTTCTTCTCTTTCAGGAGGTCGTGTCAAAGTCACTGGAAAGCTGTGTGGAATTTATGAAAGTCATGGTGCCGACGTTTTGTCTCAGCATGATGTTTGCCTCAAATGTGAGCAGTGCTGCGGGATTTTACCAGACCGCATTTCTGGTGATCTATCTGGTGGAGTGGCTGTTTTTAAATCTGCTGATGCCTCTGATCCATATTTATGTGCTGTTGGAAATGTTCGGTCATTTTGTGCCGGAGGAGCGCTTTTCAAATCTGACGGAACTGTTTTCTGAGGTGATCAACTGGGGGATAAAAATCGCAGGAGTGCTCGTATTGGGGCTGAATGTAGTACAGAACCTGATTGGCCCGGCAAAAGACCGGATGGGGCATGGGATTTTTGCAAAAACGGCTTCTGTGATCCCGGGGCTTGGAAATGCGGTGGGCAGCGTGACCGAGCTGCTCCTTGGCGCAGGGATCGTCATGAAAAGCTGTGTGGGGACAGCGGGACTTGTGGTGCTTGTCCTGATCAGTCTTGTTCCCCTGCTCAAGGCGCTGTGCCTTGCATTCTTTTACAAACTGGCAGCGGCAGTGACTGAGCCCGTGTCGGATAAGCGGATCTCCGGCTGCTTAAAAGGTCTGGCAAACGGAGGTATGCTCTATGTAAAACTGCTGGGATACAGTGTGCTGTTGTTTTTTGTGACGATCGCACTGACGGCGGCAGCGTCGGGATTTATTTATTGAGGATAATGGGAAGGAGCCGATGAACGGGATTTTTAGTTATCTGAAAAGCTATGTCATTCTTTTTCTTGTGCTCACGATACTGCTTGAGATGGTTCCGAAGGCGGGCATGCAGAAGTATATCCGTTTTTTTTCGCAGATGATCCTGGCCTTTGGACTGCTCTATCCGGTTTTGGGCTGGATGGGAGAGAGTGACGCTTTTCTGGAAAAAATTGAATATCAGTCTTTTTTACAGAAGATGGAGGAGGTACAGTCAGATGCAGAAAAAATCACTTATCTGGACAATGATCACTATGTGAAAAAGTACGAGGATGCCATTGCGCTTGATGTTACACAGATGGCACAGGATGAAAATTTTGCAGTGAAGGAGATCGCAGTGGAGATGACAGAAAATTATGAGATCAAATGTATCCGCATGACGTTGACTAATCCGGTAAAGGAAGGGATTGTGATCGGAAAAGTTGTGCTGGAGGATGGACAGAAAAAACAGGCTTCTGAGGATAGCGCATATAAAAAATTAAAAGAAAAGCTGGTGAGTTATTATCAATTATCGGAAGAACAGTTGGATATCCTGTATGAATAGACTGCGGCAGCTCAAAAAAAGTGACTGGATCGCAATTGCACTTACAGGTGTGCTGATCCTGATCATTGCAATGCCGTTATCACCAAAGCAGTCAGATAGTGAGAGTACGGCGGAGCAGGAGACAGCTGCAGCGGTTCTGGATTCCGGGAGCACGCAGGACAGCCAGAATGTATATGCGGCTGCGATGGAAAAGAGGCTGAAGCATGTGCTTGGGCAGATGGAGGGGGTAGGAGAGGCGGAGGTGATGATCACGCTGTCGGACTCCGGTGAAACAATCGTGGAAAAAGATCAGAAAGAACAGACGAACCGTATCGGGGAAAGTGATGCCGGTGGAGGAACCCGGACAACGACGGATCAGGAGACGGAGGAGACAACGGTGTATGTGGAAAACGGCAGTGAAAAGCAGCCTTATGTGACAAAAGAAGTGCTTCCCAAAGTAGAGGGCGTTCTGGTGGTGGCAGAGGGCGGGGATGATCCCAGGGTGATTTCTGATATTTCCGATACAGTAATGGCATTATTCCGGGTGGAAGCACATAAAATAAAAGTAGTGAAGATGAGTAGTTCCAGAGGGTAAATAAGGAGGAATCACATGAAGAAAATATTTCGAAAAAATCAGCTGGTGATCACGGCACTGGCGCTTATGATCGCTGTTGCAGGGTATTTCAGTTACATGAATAACAATATGGATGACGGAAAACTTCAGACAGCGGCGGAGGCGGCAAACGCAGAGGTGAGTGCAGGGGAACTGGAAGAGGATTACGACATTTCGGATGAAGATGTTTTGCAGAATGAGATTTTTACGGCGGAGGAACCGGACGGGACGGAGACAGCGGCAGTAACGGATGGAAGCGCAGAGACAGCGGCGGGCACGGAGGGAGAACCTGCAGCGGAAGGAACAGGGCAGACAGTGGCGGATGGAACAGCAGGGGCAGAGGAAGTTGTCAATCCGGGAGAGGCGGTGCTGACAAGTACGGCTGTCGCCAATATCGACTATGCTTCTGAAATGAAATTAAACCGAGAACAGATCCGCTCAAAAAACAAGGAGACATTGTTGGAGATCGTAAATAATAATGCGATTTCCGATGAATTAAAACAGGATGCGATCAATAAAATGATCGCAATGACGGATATCGCAGAGCGCGAAAATGCGGCAGAAATGCTTTTGGAGGCAAAAGGATTCACAGATGTGGTGGTAAGCATCACCGAGGACAGTTGTGATGTTGTCTTAAATATGGGAGAAGTGACGGATGCAAAGCGCGCGCAGGTGGAGGATATTGTGAAGCGGAAAACCAATGTCTCTGCGGAAAATGTGATTATTACGCCGATCGTAGCGGGCGAGGTGGACACGGAATAATATCAGGTGTTCCTGCAATTTTTCCTTGATTTTCTCCGGCTATCGTTATATCCTTATAAGGCGGCAGTCTGCAAAGCGGGCTGTGGTGTTACAATGAGACATGACAGCGGTCTCCTGGGGCTTTATTTAGACGTTACCGGTTCTTTGGAACCGCTGTGCTTTTATATTTGGAGGATATATTTTGGCTGATTTAAGAAAAGAAATAGAAAAAAGACGTACCTTTGCGATCATTTCCCATCCGGATGCCGGTAAGACAACATTGACAGAGAAGTTCCTGCTTTACGGTGGAGCGATCAATCTTGCCGGATCTGTAAAGGGAAAGGCAACTGCCCGTCACGCTGTTTCTGACTGGATGGAGATCGAGAAGGAGAGAGGTATCTCTGTCACTTCTTCTGTATTACAGTTTAATTATGGCGGTTACTGTATCAACATTCTGGATACGCCGGGACATCAGGACTTCTCGGAGGATACGTACCGTACTCTGATGGCAGCTGATTCCGCCGTCATGGTCATCGACGGATCAAAGGGTGTTGAGGCACAGACAAGAAAACTGTTTAAGGTCTGTGTCATGCGCCATATTCCTATTTTTACATTTATCAATAAGATGGATCGTGATGCGAACGACACGTTTGATCTGTTGGATGAGATCGAGAAAGAACTTGGGATCGCAACCTGTCCGGTCAACTGGCCAATCGGTTCCGGAAAAGGATTTAAAGGTGTTTATGACCGCAATACAAAAGAGGTTATGACGTTCTCTGATACGTTAAAAGGAACAAAAGAGGGAACGGAGAGACACATTCACATTGATGATCCGGCGCTTGTAGATGAAATCGGTGAGGCAGCAAAAGAAAAGCTGTTAGAGGAAATCGAGCTGCTTGACGGAGCAAGTGCAGAGTTTGATATGGATCTGGTGTCAAAAGGTGAGTTGTCCCCTGTATTTTTTGGTTCCGCGTTAACAAACTTTGGTGTGGAGACATTTTTACAGCACTTTTTGAAAATGACGTACTCTCCGCTTCCGAGAAAAGCAGATATCGGGGAGATCGATCCGTTCCAGAAGGATTTTTCTGCATTTGTGTTTAAGATCCAGGCAAATATGAACAAAGCACACCGTGACCGTATCGCATTTATGCGTATCTGTTCCGGAAAATTTGAGGCGGGCATGGAAGTTACCCACGTACAGGGTGGCAATAAAAAGATCAAGCTTTCCCAGCCACAGCAGATGATGGCGCAGGAGCGTCATATCGTGGACGAGGCGTATGCGGGAGACATCATCGGTGTGTTTGATCCGGGCATTTTCTCAATCGGTGACACAATCTGTTCACCGGGACACAAGGTACAGTTCAGGGGAATTCCTACATTTGCTCCCGAACACTTTGCACTTGTCCGTCAGAAAGACACAATGAAGCGCAAACAGTTCATCAAGGGTACAAGTCAGATTGCACAGGAAGGTGCTATTCAGATTTTCCAGGAGCTTGACGCAGGTATGGAGGAAGTTATCGTTGGCGTTGTAGGCGTACTTCAGTTTGATGTTCTTAAATACAGACTTCAAAACGAGTACAACTGTGATATCATTATGGAAACACTCCCATATGAATTTATCCGTTGGATTGTAAACGATGACCTTGATCCGAAAGCTCTCGACCTTGCGTCGGATACTAAGAAAATTCAGGATCTTAAAGGCAATCATCTTTTGCTCTTTACAAGCTACTGGAGCATAAACTGGGCGCTTGAACACAACAAGGGACTTGAACTCGCTGAGTTCGGTACAAACTAAATATTTAAAATATCGGAGGATATATGCTGTACGACAAGCTTAAAAATTATTCAAAAAGCGGCATATATCCTTTTCATATGCCCGGACACAAAAGAACGGACATTACAGAAGAGGGTATAATACCGTATAATATCGACATAACCGAAATTCATGATTTTGACAATCTTCATTCGCCAAACGGAGTTATTGATGAAATTCAGAAAAAAGACTGCAAAACTTTACAATGCAAAAATGCTTTCATTCTGATTAACGGTTCAACAGGCGGAATACTTTCTGCAATCCGATCAATGACAAATCAAGGCGACAAAATCTTAATGGCTCGTAACTGCCACAAATCTGTATATAATTCAGCAGAACTGTTTAATCTCAATGTCGATTACATTTTTCCCGATACAGACAGCAGATACAATATTCTTACATCGGTTTCACCTTGCGATATAGAAGATAAACTTACAAAACACAATGATGAAATCAGACTTGTAATCATAACTTCGCCTACATATGAAGGAGTTGTTTCGGATATAAAGTCAATCTCCGAAATCTGTCACAAACACGGAGCAAAATTACTTGTTGACGAAGCTCACGGAGCGCATTTTCCGTTTTCGGACAGTTTTCCCGATGAAGCACTTAACTGCGGTGCAGACGCCGCAGTATTGAGTCTGCACAAAACTTTGCCGTCATTAACTCAAACTGCATTGCTCATAACAAATGACAGCGAGCTTTCTGAAATTCTTGCTGAAAATTTGGCTGTATTTGAAACAAGCAGTCCGTCATATATTTTAATGAGTTCAATCGAAAAATGCCTTGATTTCTGCGAAAACAGCAAAGATAAATTCAATGAATATTGTTGCAATCTTAAAACGGTCAGAGAAAAACTTAAAAAACTAAAATATCTGAAAATTCATGATAAAAGCGATACTGATTTTGATTATGATATCGGCAAAATTGTAATTTCAACAGCGAACGCAAATATTTCGGGAACAAAGCTTGCCGAAATACTGCGAAATAATTATCAGATTGAAACCGAAATGGCATATTCGGACTATGTAATTGCCATGACATCTGTTTGTGACACTGAAAAAGCTTTTGATATGCTTTCAGACGCTCTGATTTCAATTGACAGCGAACTTTCAAAAGGAGCCGACACCGAGCGTGTTCCGTTAAAAAATCTCTACACAGGCAAAAATTTCAACGACTGTGAGTTGCACAAATTCAACAAAGAAACTATTCCGTTTCAAAATTCGGAATTCAGAACTTCTGCCGAGTATATCTGGGCATATCCACCCGGAATTCCCCTCATCGTACCCGGTGAAATTATAAGCAAGGAACTTATAAATTACATTGAATATCTTTCAGCCTGCAAGGTTGAGATTATGTCAACAAAAGGCGGTATGACGGACAACATAAGCGTAGTTAAAAAAGATTGACAAATCAATGGCTGTGTGATAATATTAAACTAACAAAATCTAACAAGGAGTTTGATTTATTATGAAGAGAATTAAAACTATCGAAACTCGTGACCTCAAGAAGAGCGTTAAGACAGGCGGTT
>ERZ780148.2245-NODE-2245-length-11528-cov-2.782097_pt1 | contig 11528 bp, 7 predicted proteins | sample MGYA00510984_ERZ780148 | MGnify/ENA primary metagenome ERZ780148 (study PRJEB29588, sample SAMEA2160902) | human gut metagenome | biome: human gut; feature: human-associated habitat; material: faeces | place: Denmark | collected 2008/2010 ...
TGTGTGTGCTGCAGGGCGCAAGTCAGGCTGCGGCGGAGTTTGGGGACGGCATGACCCTTGCGCTGCTGGGCGAGGAAAAAGCCATCCGCGACTGCGCAAAAGAGAATAAAATTGACCTTGCACCGTTTGAAATCCTCAACTGCACCGAGAATATCGACATGCACGATGACCCGGTCAAGGCTGTGCGCCACAAAACGGATTCCAGCCTGGTCAAAGGCCTGACGATGCTGAAAAACGGCGAGGCGGATGCCTTTGTTTCCGCCGGTTCCACCGGCGCACTGCATGTGGGCACCAGTTTGATCGTACGCACCGTCAAGGGGGTCAAGCGCCCGGCGCTGGCTACCTGCATGCCGGGCAAAAAGCAGCCGTTTTTGCTGCTGGACTGCGGCGCAAACGCCGAATGCCGTGCCGAGATGCTGAATGCCTTTGGCACCATGGGCAGCGTGTACATGAATAAGGTCATGGGCCGCAAGGACCCCGCCGTCGCGCTGGTGAACAACGGCGCCGAGGACACCAAGGGCACCCCGATGTACCGCGAAGCCCACGGCCTGCTGAAAGCAAACCCGGCCATCCGCTTTGTGGGCAACATTGAGCCGCGTGATATTATGGCTGGTGAGGTGGACGTTATCGTCTGCGACGGCTTTGTGGGCAATGTGGTGCTGAAGCTGACCGAGGGTGTGGCAGGTACTTTGCTGGGCATGCTGAAAGACATCTTTATGCAGAGCATTGTGACCAAGCTGTGCTACCTTGGCGTAAAAAGCGGGCTGCGCAATCTGAAGCACATGATGGACTCTGAGGAGATCGGCGGCGCACCGCTGCTGGGCGCGGCAAAGCCGGTCATCAAGGCACATGGCAGCAGTGATGCCAAGGCCTTCTACAATGCCGTGCGGCAGGCGATTAGCTGCTGTGAGAACAGAATCATCGGCGAGATGGAAAACCAGCTTGCCGCTGAGACCATCGAGACGGAATAAGCTTTGACCGAAAAATAAAAAAAGGAGGCGCTGTTATGTCCATGGAAGCTTTGCAGGTGAGGATCGGCTACCACTTTAATAACAAAGGGCTTTTGGAGCGTGCCTTGACCCACTCCTCCTATGCAAATGAAAGCCGGCAGAAAATGGAATGCAATGAACGTATGGAGTTTCTCGGAGATGCGGTGCTTTCCGTCATTGTGGCGGATCACATCTTCCATAAGTTCCATTTGGCAGAGGGAGATCTGACCAAGATCCGCGCAAGTTTGGTGTGCGAAAAGAGCCTTTTTGAGTTTGCACAGAAAATAAGGCTGGGTGAGGAGCTGCTGCTGGGACATGGGGAGGAGCAGACCGGCGGACGAGAGCGCCCATCGGTCGTCAGCGATGCCTTTGAAGCGTTGATTGCCGCCATCTACCTTGACGGCGGGATAGATGCAGCACGGCGGTTTGTGCTGCCTTTTGTGGAGAACGACCTGACCCATGAGGCAGCGCCCTTTGTGGATTACAAGACCCGTCTGCAGGAGATCATACAGAAAAACCCGGAGGAACGGGTGGAGTACGTGCTGGTTTCGGCTATGGGCCCTGACCATGATAAGAAGTTTGTGGTGGAGGTACACCTCAACAGTAATGTCATCGGCAGGGGAGTGAGCCGCAGCAAAAAAGGCGCAGAGCAGGCAGCCGCACATGAGGCGCTGAAGCTGATGGGCGAGGGCTGAGAAAAAAGAAAAACAGCCGGTATTCCGATGAAAAGATCGCGGAGTATCGGCTGCTTTTGTTTGTGAACCAGCAGCGACAAATAAGGGAAAAAAGATTTTCTTGTGAAGCGGACAAAAAAGGAGTATAATGTTACCCTATAGTGAGTTAGTATGCGATCTTTTCGATAACAGAGAAAATCAGGAGGAGATGCCATGAAGCTGAAAGCGGTGGAAATGCAGGGATTCAAATCCTTCCCCGACCGCACCAAGCTGACCTTTGATGACGGGATCACCGTCATAGTAGGTCCTAACGGCAGCGGAAAAAGTAATATCAGCGATGCAATCAAGTGGGTACTCGGCGAGCAGTCGGTAAAAAGCCTGCGCGGGGCAAAAATGGAGGACGTCATTTTCGGCGGCTCTGTCTCCCGTAAGCCGACCGGCTTTGCTTGGGTGAGCCTGTTTATTGATAATACCGACCGCAGCATTGAAATTGACAGCGATGAGGTGGTTATTACCCGCCGGTTGTACCGAAGCGGTGAAAGCGAATATCGTATCAATAATAATCCGGTGCGCCTGCGGGATATCAACGAGACCTTTATGGATACCGGTTTGGGACGGGACGGTTATTCGGTCATTGAGCAGGGAAAGATTGCGGAGATCGTAAGTGCGAAAAGCACCCAACGGCGGGAAATCTTTGAGGAAGCCGCGGGAATTTCCAAGTTTCGCTACCGCAAGACCGAGGCGGAAAGAAAGCTGCAGCAGGCAGAGGATAATCTGGTGCGGCTGCGCGATATCATGGGCGAACTGGAGGACCGTGTAGGCCCTCTGAAGGCGCAGAGCGAAAAGGCAAAGCAGTATCTGGTGCTTGCGGAGGAGAAACGGTCGCTGGAGATCAGCCTGTGGCTGGAGCAGCTGGCAAAGCTGGGACGGCAGCTGGCGGAGCTGGAGGATAAGACTCTGCTTGCCGCCAACGATAAGACTACCGCACAGAAGCGGCTGGACGAGATCGAACGGGAGATTGAGGAGATCCAGAAAAAGACACAGGACGCGAACCTCTACATCGAGCATAAGCGTGGCCGTATCAAGGAATATGAGGACGCGATCTCGCAGGCAAAGGTAGATACTGCCGTCATGCAGAACAATATCGAGCACAATGACGCCGCCATAGCCCAGTTGAAAAAGGAACTGGGGGACAGCGAGCTTTCTGCCGGTGAGACGGAGGAAAAGCTGACGATGCTGCGCAGCGGGTATGAGACCTGCAAAAAAGAGGCTGAGGAGCTCCGCCGGACGCTGGAGGCGAGCCAGAAGGCTTTGGAGGAAAAGCGGCAGGAGGAGCACCGGCTGACCGCCGAGCGGGGCGCGCTGATGCTGCAGAAGGAGGAACTGCAGGGACAGATCCACAAGGCGGAGCTTTCTGCCGAGACTGCCGGAACGCTGGCGAACGAGACCGTGATCCGGCTGGAGGCGCTGCGGGGACAGGCTAAGGACAAAGATGAACACCTAAGCCGCCTGCGGGAGGAATTGACCGGACACCGGACATTTGCCGATGAGCTGCGGGAACGCCTGCAAAGCCTGCAGAACAGTAAAAACGGATATTTGTACAAGCTGAAAAGCCGAAGCGATAAACAAGCCGAGCTGGAAAGCCGGCAGAGAAACTGCGAAAAGCTGGCTGGCGAGAAGCTGCAGCGCGCACAGGTGCTTTCCGATCTGGAAAAGAACTATGAGAGCTTTAATAACAGCGTCAAGTTTGTAATGAAGCAGGCGGGCGCAGGCGCCCTGCGGGGAATTATCGGTCCGGTCTCCAGCCTGATTAAGACCGAGAACCGGTATGCCACTGCCGTGGAGATTGCACTGGGCGCAGCGATCCAGAACATTGTGGTGCAGGACGAGGGTGCGGCAAAGCGTGCCATTATGCACCTGAAAGAAAAAGGCGCCGGACGGGCGACCTTTCTGCCGCTGACCAATATCCGTTCCAACCCGATAAAAGAGAACGACATGGCGGCGCGGGGCGGCTATGTGGGTCTTGCCAGTGAACTGGTGCAGTGCGATGATCGTTACCGCGAGGTGGTCGCTTCGCTGCTGGGCCGCACCGTTGTGACCGAGGATATTGATGCGGCGACCGCCATTGCCAAGGCGTACGGCTAACGCTACCCCGCGCGGTAACGCTGGACGGTCAGGTGGTTAATGCCGGCGGCAGCTTGACCGGCGGCTCTGTGAATAAAAACGCTTCCATTCTTTCCCGTAGGGGAGAGATCGATGCACTGACTGCCGAGGCAAAGAAATACAGCGGGCAGGCGGAGGAGCTGGAAGCCCAGCTGACCGAGCTGCGCCGGGAGACTGATACCATTCAAGCAACGGTGGACGGCATAGAAGCCGAGGAAAAGACGGCGAGAGAGGATCTGATCTCCGCCGAAACGCTGGTGAAACGACTTGCCGCCAATGTGGAGGAAGCGGAGCGTCTGAATGAGCAGGCACTGCGCGAATATGATGAACTGACTGCCCGCGTGGAGCAGCTTCGCCGGCAGAAGATTTCCGGCGGCGAGTTGGTCGTTAAGCTGACCGAGGAGGTAGATCGGCTGACAAAGCTGGCTGCCGAGGGAATTGCGGCACACGAAGCGTTGGCAGCGGAATTGAGCACGGCGGCAGAAGCGGTAACGGCTTTGCAGATGGAGGACATTACGCGGCAAAAGGACTGCGAGGCTGCTCGTCTTGCCATAGAGCAGATGGAAAACCAACAGAGGGGCGGCGAGGCTGCGCTGGCAGAGCTGCGGCAGCGGCAGGAGCACTTGATTGCCGAGAACGCTGCCATCATGGCGAAGATAGAGGAAATAAATGCCGGCGCCCAAAGCGGAAGCAGCGAAATCGAAACGCTGCGCCGGGATATTAAAGAGGCGGACGAGCAGCGCGACCGGCTGGAGGCACGCAGAAATACCCTGAACCGTGAAAGCAGCGATGTTATTTCCAAGCGGGAGGCGGCAGCCAACGAGCTGATCCGCCTGCAGGAAAAGAGCGCTGATATGCAGGATCAGCAAAACAACATCAGCACAAAGATGTGGGAGGAATATGAGCTGACCCGCAGCGAGGCGGCAGAAAAGGCGATCGTGCTGGAGGATATTCCGGCAGCGCAGAAGCGGCTTTCCGAGCTGCGCGGACGAATCCGCGGGTTGGGCGCCGTAAATGTAGCGGCGATTGAGGAATACGAGGAAGTGAGCGGGCGCTATCGCTTTATGAAGGAACAGATAGACGATGCCGAGAACGCAAAGAAGGAGTTGACAAAGCTCATTACCGAGCTTTCCGCCCAGATGAGCGCCATCTTTACCGAGCGGTTTGCCGGCATCAACCGGCACTTCGGAGAGATCTTTCGCGAGCTGTTTGGCGGCGGACATGCCGAGCTGCGCCTGACCGATGCAACCGACCCTTTGGAAACGGGCATCGAGATCATTGTGCAGCCGCCCGGAAAGATCATCAAGAACCTTTCTGCCCTTTCCGGCGGCGAGCAGGCATTTGTGGCAATCTGCATTTATTTTGCCATTCTTCGGGTCAATCCTGCGCCGTTTGTCCTCATTGATGAGATCGAGGCGGCGCTGGACGATGTAAATGTCGGTAAATTTGCCGCCTATCTGCACCGAATGACCGATCATACCCAGTTTATCTCAATCACCCATCGCCGCGGCACCATGGAGCAGGGCGATGTGCTGTACGGCGTTACCATGGAGGAGGAAGGCATCTCCAAGCTGCTGCGGCTGGACGTGACGGAGATGGAAAAGAAATTCGGCAAGAGCCTGAGCTAAGGAGAACCAATGGGATTTTTTGATATTTTTCGCAAAAGCGTAAAGAAAACAAAACAGAACCTGAGCCTGGAACTGGATAATTTCTCCGGCAAGATTACCGCCGACACGCTGGAGGAGCTGGAGGAGATTCTGATCCTTGCCGATGTCGGTGTGACGACGGCGGGAAAGATCTGCTCCAAGCTGGGCGAACGGATCAGGCACCGGAGCATTGATTCTGCCGAGCTGCGGGAGAACCTATGCGAGATCGTAACCGAGCTGATGGAGCCGGATGAGCCGCTGGTGACCGAGACCAAGCCCAGTGTAGTGCTGGTAGTGGGCGTCAACGGCGTGGGAAAGACCACACTTTCCCGCTGCCTTTGCGGGCTGCTGAAAGAACAAGCGGGACAAATTCTGCTGAATGGAAAGCCTCTGGATCGAAAAGGCCGCCAGCGGTCGGCTTTCTGTGTCATGCAGGATGTAAACCATCAGCTTTTTACAGAGAGCGTTTTAGAGGAAGTCCTGTTAAGTATGCCGGGAAAAGATTCCGATGAATCGCCTGAAAATGTGGCAAAGGCAGAGGCTATCTTGACAGAAATGGATTTGCTTCCGTACAAAGCCTGCCATCCCATGGGGCTTTCGGGAGGGCAAAAACAACGTGTGGCGATTGCTTCTGCGATTGCCTCTGAACGTCCGGTTATACTATTTGACGAACCTACCAGCGGTCTTGATCTCTTTCATATGAGGCAGGTGGCCGATTCGGTCAAAGGACTTGCCGATTCAGGAAAAACCATTGTGATTGTGACCCATGATCCTGAATTTATACTCAGGTGCTGCAATTATGTGATCCATCTGGAAAACGGCAGATTGGAGGAAAGCTATTTCCTCCAGGATACGGAAGGACGGGAACGGTTATTTAATTTCTTTATGATGGAAGGAGGCGGCGGAAATCAAACTGTTTGATGGTAAAATAAACTGCGGCTCAAATGTTAAAAATGTCATTGAAACTGAGGATTGCGTTGTCCTGCAGCTTTTTGACGAGAGCGGCGAGGGAACCATGACAGCCCACAAAATTTTTGATGGCGCTTTTGTGATGTATAGCGATATGCACCTGAAAGAATGTACCTCCTACTTTCAGAGTAGTACGGACAGTTCGCTTCTCTATATAGACCATTGCAGGGAGGGACGGATCGAAAGCGAGATTGGCAATAATGCGTATAGCTATTTGCAAGAGCATGAGATGCGTGTGGATGACCGGCGTTCCCATTCGGGACGGTTCTGCTTTCCACTCTGCCACTATCATGGGATGACCCTGGGATTTGATCTGGACATTGCTGTGCCGGCGCTGAAAGACTTTTTTGGCGGATTTTCTGTTGATTTGTACGAGCTTCAAAAAAAGTATTGCAATGACAAGAAACCGTTTGTGATTCATAATGAGCCAGGAATTGAACATATTTTTTCAGAGCTTTACTTTGTCCCGCAGCAGATCAAAGGTGACTACTATAAAGTAAAAGCCCTGGAGCTGCTTTTATATCTGGACGCTTTGCAGTTTTCTGATTCCAAAGAAGATCGCCCTTATTTCTATAAAGGGCAGGTAGAAAAAATCAAAGCGATCCATGATCTTATTACGGCAAATTTGCAGGAGCATTACACGATGGATGAATTAGCTGAACGATTCCAGATTTCATTGACGGGGATGAAAACCTGCTTTAAGGAAATATTCGGAGATTCCATGTATTCCTATCTTCGCCGTTATCGGATGAACGTTGCTGCCACAATGCTCCGGCAGGATTCCCAAAAAGGGATTGCGGAAATTGCCGGAGCTGTGGGATATGAAAGCCCCAGTAAATTTGCAACAGCTTTCCGGCAGGTGATAGGGCAGACGCCGATGGAATACCGAAAATCTTTTTTCTAAACGGTGCATAAATGCCGTTTTGGAGAGGAAAGAAGAATTGAATACTGCTACAATGAGGATGGTTAGCAAAGACTACCCATCCTTTTTTCTTTGCTGACTAAAAAGAAGGAAGGTGATTGTAATGAAGCAGCAAAAAGATAATTGGGTGAAAATTCTGTTTTCCTTCGCCGCACCATGCAAGGGGAAAATGGCTCTTTCGGTATTCTGCGCCATTCTGAGCGTTGCAGGAGGGTTTATTCCTTTTTGGGCTGTATATGAAATCCTGCTGGCATTTATCAATCAGAATGTGACCCTGAATGGCATTCTGATTTGGTGTCTGGTTGGAGCAGCGGGCTACCTGCTGCGGGTTGCCTGCCATGGAATCTCTACGATCCTGGCGCATATTTCAGCCTATACCATTTTGGAAGGAATCCGGCTTAAAATTGCAGACCGGCTGATGAAAGCTCCCCTTGGCGAAGTGATGGGTCGGCGGATCGGCTATCTGAAAAATATCATCATGGATAAGGTTGAGGACTTAGAGCCGCCTTTGGCACACATGATCCCGGAATTGACCTCTAACCTCCTACTCCCTGTTGCAATTTTTATCTGGATGCTGGTTATCGACTGGCGCATGGGATTGGCGGTCCTGATTTCTCCGGTGCTGGCCATGATTCCTATGTTTTTCCTTATGAGGAATTATAACAGTCAGTACGCCGCTTATATGGAGGCAAATAACCACGTCAACAGTATTATTATCGAGTATGTGGAAGGTATCGAGGTTGTAAAGGCCTTTAACCAAAGCACAAGCTCCTATGAAAAATTTGTTAATGCTGTCCAGTCGTTCAAAGAGTTTACCTTGGCATGGTTTAAGAGTACATGGAAATCGATGAACCTGATGATGGCGATTATGCCCACAACGCTCCTGGGGGTTCTTCCTGTCGGCCTTTTGCTGGTGCAGAATGGAAGTATCTCCCCTGCGGAGCTTGCAATGGGGATTATCCTTTCCCTCAGCATTGTTGGACCGTTGATGAAAGCAACCACTTTCATTAACGAAGCAAAGTCTATGGAATATGCAGTAGAGGCGGCAAATGAACTTTTGAACCTGCCTGTACTGCCGGATTCAGGGAAAATCGTATCTATTCCTCACAATGATATTGCGTTGAAGCATGTAACCTTTTCCTATGACGGTTCCGAGCAAAATGAAGTGTTGCATGATGTGAACCTGGAATTGCCAGAGGGAAGTTTTACGGCACTTGTAGGACCGTCTGGCGGCGGTAAATCAACGATTGCCCGTCTGATTGCAAGGTTTTGGGACGTGACAGGCGGCAACATTACCATTGGGGGGAAGAATATCAAAGAGTTGTCTATACGCCAGCTTTCCGAACTGGTCAGTTTTGTGACGCAGGATAACTTCCTGTTTAATTGCTCCCTGAAAGAAAACATCCGTCTTGGAAATCCAAACGCCACAGATGAAGAAGTATATGCGGCGGCGAAAGCGGCCTGCTGTGATGAATTTATTGTGCGTTTGGACAAAGGATATGATACCCCTGCCGGTGATGCCGGAAAGAGGCTGTCCGGCGGCGAAAAACAGCGAATTGCGATTGCGAGGGCGATCCTCAAAAATGCCCCGATTGTTATTTTGGATGAAGCGACAGCATTTACTGACCCGCAGAACGAAGATAAAATTCAGAAATCTATCATGGCGTTATCAAAGGGTAAAACTCTTCTTGTGATCGCCCACCGCCTTTCCACCATTCAGAACGCAGATCAGATTGTCGTGTTGAAAAAAGGCCGGATTGTGGATTGCGGAAAGCAGGAAGAATTGTTGAAGCGGTGTCCGCTTTATGCGGATATGTGGAAAGCCCACATCGGGGCGAAGAATTGGTCTGTGAGTGAAAAGAAGGAGGTGGCCGCTCATGTTTAAGTCTATGAAACGGATCATTAAATGGGCGGGGAAATATAAGGGACGCCTCTATCTTGGCTCTGTTTTTTCCTTTTTCAGCAGCCTGTCTACGGCGATCCCTACAATGGCTGCCGCTTATGCCCTTGATAAAGCAATCGCAGCTTATTGGGCAGGCAGCACAATAGAATCCTCCCTGATCTGGCAGACGCTTTGGATTATTGTTGGCTCGATTGCGCTTAACTTTCTACTCTCTTATTTGCGGGCGGTGTTGCAGGAAAGCATTGGTTATGAAGTAGCCGCAGGACAGCGAATCCATTTAGGCGATGTGCTGAAAAGGGTTCCTCTGGGATATTTTTCTAAAAACAGCGTGGGCGATATTCTGACAGGTGTTACCACGGAGCTATCCACACTTGAATTGCAGGGAATGAAGATGGTCGACATCATCATCAACGGATATGCAAAGTTTATTGCAATTCTCCTGTGTTTCCTTTTCCTGAGTCCAGCCGCAGCAGTGATTTCTGTTGTCGGCGTTGCCTTTTCCTCATTGGCCTTACATGGTATCAGCAGGCATAGTGAAAAGACCGCTGCTATCACGCACCAGGCCATGGAGGATATGTCTGGCTCTGCGATTGAATATATCCGCGGGCTGTCCATCGTTAAATCGTTCGGACAGGAAGGGGCTTCTATCGAAAGTTTCCGCAAGGCAAATACGGATTTGAAAAATATTCATATCAAAGTAGAAAAAGGCTATACGCCATTTAACTGCTTGCATCTGTTCTCCTTAAAACTGGCATCTATGGGGATTGTGTTTATCTGTGCATGGCAGACACTTAACGGGCAAATGAGTCTTGCTTATTTCCTGATGTTTGTTCTGTTTTCTTTCGTAATCTTTGGAAGTGTGGAAAACATTAACGACGCGGCTCACATGCTGGGTCTTATAGATTCCGCTATGAATAAGCTGGAAGCTCTGGAAAATGCAGAATATATCGACCAAGACGGAAAAGATATTACACCGACCTCGTATGACATTACTTTTCAGGATGTATCCTTTGGTTACGATAAACGGACTGTATTGCATGATGTGAATTTCACGATTCCGCAGAATACCACAACAGCGATTGTAGGTCCTTCCGGGAGCGGCAAGTCTACCCTGTGCAGCCTGATTGCACGCTTTTATGATGTTGACGCCGGAAAAATCACTTTAGGAGAAACAGATATTCGAGAATTTACCTGTGACAGCTTACTAAAAAATATCAGTATGGTGTTCCAGAATGTATATCTGTTCCGGGATACAATCCGTAACAATATCAAATTCGGCAGCCCGGACGCTTCGGAGGAACAGATGATTGCTGCTGCAAAAAAAGCGCGCTGCCATGACTTTATTATGGCCTTGCCAGATGGATATGATACCGTCATTGGTGAGGGCGGTTCTTCTCTTTCCGGCGGTGAAAAGCAGCGGATTTCGATTGCCAGAGCCATGCTGAAAGATGCGCCGATTGTTATTTTGGATGAGGCCACGGCCAGCATTGACCCAGAGAATGAGCATTTGATTCAAGAGGCTATTTCCGCACTGACACATGGTAAAACAATCATAACGATTGCCCATAGACTGGCGACGATTGAAAATGCGGATCAAATTCTTGTCATTGATGGTGGAACCGTCGTGCAGAAAGGAACCCATAAGGAATTGCTGGCTCAAAGGGGAACCTATCAGGAATTTATTAAGATTCGGGAACAGGCTGAGGGCTGGAGGATTCAACAATAAGCATAAAGGAGGAACTGATGAAGATTCATGCGTCTGGGGAGGATTATCTGGAGGCTATCCTTGTTCTACAAAAGAAAATGGGCATGGTCCGCTCCATTGACCTTGCCCGGCACATGGGCTTTAGCAAACCGAGTATCAGCCATGCGGTAGGCGTTTTGAAAAATGGAGGTTTTCTGACCGTGGATGATGATGGGTTCCTTCATCTGACCGTCATAGGTCGGGAGATTGCCGAGAAAATCTATGAACGCCATTTGTTTTTTATGGAGCAGTTTATCGCTGCTGGCGTCGATCAGGAAACAGCGGAACAAGACGCCTGCCGGATTGAACACGCCATCAGTGATACATCTTTCCGAAAGCTGAAGGAGAAAGTACAAGGAACCGATTAGCGCACATCGGCTCCGCTCTGCATAATAAGTTATCTGCCCCGTCCGGGGAAAGAAAAAAACCGTTTGACCGGGGCAGATAATTTCGTGCGCCTATTTTAAGGTTTGATTCCCCATCGGCGGTTTTGAAGGACATTTCAAGGCCGCCGTTCT
>ERZ780148.2256-NODE-2256-length-11475-cov-2.526532_pt1 | contig 11475 bp, 10 predicted proteins | sample MGYA00510984_ERZ780148 | MGnify/ENA primary metagenome ERZ780148 (study PRJEB29588, sample SAMEA2160902) | human gut metagenome | biome: human gut; feature: human-associated habitat; material: faeces | place: Denmark | collected 2008/2010 ...
GTTTTCTTTTGTTACACATTTCGCATAGAACCTGCAAATTTGATGGAATGTTTTTCCCTCCTTTAGATATAGAAATAACATGGTCAATATATACTTTTTGGGAATCTCGTATTTGTCGTCCGCAGTGCTGGCATTTGTAATTATCTCTTAATTTTACTCTGTAGTATAGTTCTTGCGGTATAAAGGCGCATCTTGTCTTGTTGTGATATTCTCTTAACGTACATTCAAAATCTATATTTTCAAGTTCCATATACCTATTATAAATGTCTTTATAGCTGAATTCTTTTTGCGAGTCTACCATTTCTACTTTGTATGGAGAACGAGTATAATTACTTTGTGTATATCTTGTTCTTTTTCGTATCGTTTGAAATACAAATGCGTGTTCATCGTCAATCGCTTCTAAATATTGTTTTCTTCGTAACTTTTTAAAAATAGTTTTATTTACTTTTTCTTCTGAATCAACTTTCCACTGTTGAATCATATTGTAATAATTTTGGATTTCATCAAACCTGTTTTCTATGAGATATGTGTCAATATAATCCTCAATATCAATATTTCTCTTCCCCGTCACGTCGAACTTGCGTATAAAGTAAGGATATTCAAAAGGACTTTTTAAATAGATACGCAAATAATCTATTCCTGCAATAACACATACTGTGATAATGAGCATTACAATGTAGAAAAAAATGCTTAAAGGTGACATATTATACCTCCTATCATTTATTGAATGCTTATATAATAAAACCATTTGAATAAAATTATCTTATTCGTAAATGCTATGGGTGTATGCTTTTATCTGATTTTTCTTTGAGTTTAATCTTCGCGTTTGGATGCGTTTTTACAACTAAATGAACTGTTTTTTCTTCTGTAGTCGTTTTTGTTGTATAGTTCCTTTTTCTATTTAGTCAAAAAGCCTCCCACCGCAGTCAGCATGCTACTGATTACGATGGGAGGCTCAAAACCTTTTGTGATAATCCTATTATACCACGCTTCGTGAATTACTCAAGGCCAATCTCAATAATTCAGTCAATGTCCCAATTGCCAAAATCATCTGCAGGAGGCTCGTTGTACCAGTCATACTCCTCTGCTTTTTCATCATCCAAATCGTCATCAAAGAAGTCGTCATCAGTGACGGGAATGTCTTCCCGAATGTCTTGCAGGGGCACGAACGTGGCAGCGGTGGCGGTATAGTCGCCGTCTTCGAGCACAATCTGCACGGTTGCGATATCCCCTACTTCGGGGACAGAACCGTTCTGGACGGATGCATCGGGGTTACGCTGGACATCCACCTCGACATCGAGCGCCGGGATGAAGACCACGATGGTCTTGTGGGTGACGGTGGTCACGGTTCCGGAGTAAGCGGCTTCGTTTTCGTGAATGTCCTGGCGGACGGTTTTCTTAGTATTAAACATTAACTTCTACCTCGCTGATTTTGTATGCTTCTAATAAAGCACCTGTATTTTTGCCAACAGTGGCTTTGGCGCGAAACATTCATATATTGTGATGTCTTGCGCCTTACAAGATGTTTCAATATCGTTGACATCAAATGCGTAAACTATTTTAGTCTCACTTCCAAATTCGTCATGAACAACAAGTAGGACATATTTTATTTCTTGGGTTTTCCCTTTTTCAATGATATTGATTACATCCTGTGTTATTGGAAATTTTTCGTATGGTAAGGCTTCAAATCTTTGCGTTTTATAGTTGATTGTATTCCATTCAGCACAATTAGGAACAACTATTTCTATCATAAACGCTACTTTGTCAGGACTACATTGCGCCGTTTCACAATAACTACGAATTTTGCTGAAATGTTTCTCTGTTTGGTAACTGAATTGTTTTATATAGTTTTTGTAATCGAATTTCCTTCTGTTATTTATTGAGTCGCTTGTCAAAAGCAACAATTCATTAAATGCAGTGCTTAATTCTTGAGGTTCACTTGAATTTTCGTGCTTATTAAAAAGTTCTTTTGTCTGCTCTTCATGTTTTTTCGCAGTGCTTTTCAATTGGTTTCCTTCAGCACCTTCGTATATGAGGCTTACATGAAAATGCTCAATCCCGCCTACTGGCATGTCTGCATTTTTATCTTTAATTACGAAGTCTAATGGAGTATTTGACCGTGTTGGTTCTACAATGTTATCTCCAATGATTTCTTGAATAACATTTTTTGTGTATTCATACTTTGCCGCTGTTCTTGCAATTTTCAGGCACCGTTCTTCCGCGTCATATTGTGCTTGCGGACCATTGACATCAATCATAAAGCAGCCTCATTTACTGTCATTTCATATTTTCCCATCATTACCTTCACCCGTTCTTCCATCTTCCTCATATACTCCTCCATATACGCCCAGTCAGGCTGGCCGGTCTTGTCCACAGGAAGCTTAATTTTAAGATGAGGCAGTGTTTTTGCGGTTGGATATGTAGCGTAAGTATCCTTTCCATAGGCGCAATCCAAATATCTAGTGATGATAGTCGCGATGAACTTGTTTGCTTTATGTGATTTCTCCGCAAAAGGCGTTAAAACAAATATATTTTGGCTTGCATACCATTTTCTTTCTCTATATTGACAAACATGCATTCCAATTTGAGCAATAGAATATGTGCCTTCTTGGTTAGCTTCAAACTTTAATTTGTTCAATCTCCCCTGAATTCCATTATTCAAAGGGGTTCTACCAATAAAGTCATATTCTCCATCTTCAGCAAATTCCAATCCGCCTTTGTCAACGCTTTTGCTGATTTTTACTTCAAACAACTCCCCCACCCGGAACTCTCCCCACTCCCTCGCATCCACCTTTTTCTTCTCCGCATTCTTCGCAGCCTGCAGCAGGGTCAGCGACTCAGCGACTTGAGTTTCAAGGTTTGCTATGTAGGATTCCATATAAGCCCAATCGGGGTCGCCGTCAGGGGTGGTGGGGAGTTTAACCCTAAGGTTTCTTACTCTATCCACGCTCATTTTAAAGCCAAGCCAACCAAATTCAGCTCTCTTTCCAAAAATGATAGCGCAAAGAAAGAGCGCATTATATTTGTTAAGTGGGGTATGTGGCAAGGGAGTTAAAGTCGAAATAATATTCGATGTGGTAAAAGCTTCTTCTTGATAAAAAGACGCTCCCATTGCACCGTCGGAAGCAACTGTAATGCAATTACCTTGATGTGTGGCTTCTTCGCAAGTGTTTGTAATCCCGTTGTTGAATCCACTGGTCGTAATATAGTTAACCGTTCCTGTTCCTAACTCGTCCTTTGCGTGAAACCTTCCATACTCGACCTTAAAGTAATCTCCAATCCGAAACTCCTTCCATTCGGAAGTATCAATCTTCCCCATTATTGTCCTCTCCCTTCTCCACCAGAATGTTCGTGCCTTCCTCAGTGCCGGTCACTGTCGAACCGTAGAGCACCTTCTGCAGCAACTTGTCCCCGAACTCCTTGGCGTTGATGCCGCGCTTGTACATCTCGTAGTCCATCACGGTCTTGATGAAATCTTCCTCGTACAATTCAAAAGGCTTCTCCGGCATCTGATAGGACAGATGTTCAGCCGGATTGATAAGCTGGCGGGTGTTGTAGCGGTCATCGTTGTCATCCTGTATTGCCTTGACCCAGTAATCTTCCAGCGCAGGCCACTTATCATGTACATCCTGCCGACCCTTGTTCTTGACCGTCTCCAGACCGTCATCAGCCACATAGTAGCCCTTGATGTTGCGCCCATTCTGAGGCTTGCCAGTCTCGAAGATGAAGATAGAAGTAGTAACGCCCAGACCGAAGAAAAGGTTCTCAGGCAGCTTGATGATGGTGGTCAGAGTATGGCGTTCCAGCAAGGCTTTCAACTTGGATTCCTTCTCCATCTTCTTATCCGGGAGAATGAAGGCACACTTTGTACCTGCAGGAACGCTATCCAACACATTGGCAACGATTGTTGCACAACCATACCGTCTCTCGTAGGGCGGGTTCATCAGGACCTTGGTGATTTTCTGTTTCCGAATCCATTCAGTCGCCTCAGCCGAAGTGGCATCCATCTGCACAAGGTTAGTCTTGCCGTCCTTGTGAATCATCATGTTGGCACAGGCCAGAGCGTAGACTTTCCGGTACATCTCAATACCAAACAACTGCTCAGACTTGATTTGCTTTGCCTTGCTGGTGTTGCTGCCGCCTGCCTCACGAATCATATTGCACATGCTCTTTACGAGGAAGGTGCCGGAACCACAGGTAGCATCCAGAACCCGGTCATTCATATTCACATCAATGAGTCGGTACATAAATGATGCAATATGGTCAGGGGTAAATACCTGCCCCGCCTGAGCCTTGCCACGGTAGCGGTTGAACTCATTGAAGAATATAGCCATGACATCTTCGCCATTCCAGTTATCGGAATTGACGAGGTCGGCAATCTGGCAGACATTATCGATGAAATCGTTGATGGCTTCCTGATTTTCCGTGATAGACATACGGACAGAGGCATACTCCTCCAAGAGTACATCCAGCTTGCTATTCTGCTTCTTATCATCTTCCAGAGCCTTAGACAGGGCACTGTAAATCCAGTTATGGAAGGTGCTGTAATCCATGTCTTTCAGTTTTTGAAGACCGTTCTGAGGGTTGTAACGCTGGGCGACAAGGGCGCAAGCCGTGAAAATCATCCGGTCCTGCAAGTCCGTCATACCGAACTTGAAATGCAGGCTGTTGTTGATTTTCTGCGTGATTTCGAAGATGTAGTTGCTATCGAGTTTCTGACTCGTACACAGGCGGATGTAGTAATCCTTGTTTTCCAAGCGCTTGGACGCATCAGACAGCTCGATTTTGTTCTTGAACACGCGGATAGCACTGCCGCTATAGAGAATACCGATGGTCTTGGAGTATTTCTTGGCAACTACATCGATATTCTTGAACAGTTCCTTGACATGCTTTTCCTTGGAAACACCTTCTGTTTCCGATTTCGTCTCCAGAATGATGGCGGGTTTGCTGGCGTCATCCGGCAGATACCAGCCATCGGGCTTATCATTACAGCCACGGAATCCAAGCTGATTGAAGGTAGTGATTTGCCCAGTCCCCTGCTGCACTCCATCTTCGGTCTTATCAAAGCCAAGAACCAGCTTGGCACTGTCACGAACCTCGTCCTCTGTACGCATTCCCTTGCTCATAGTATCCGCCTAAAAACAAAACCCCCGATGTCGTAACATCGGAGGAGTCAAAATTCCCGTTTCTCTTTATGCCAATGGTAACCACCGCAATAACCCTGCTTTTTATCAAAGCATTTTTGCAGTGATGAGTAGTTTATGTTATACGCCTTAGATGCTTCCATTATCGTGGAGAATGTTTCATTGGTTTCATCACAAACTATAAGCGGGGTTATATTTTTTATATCAAATCCATTTTGTTTGAGTTTTGTCGTCAAATGCGCACTTGACATTCCTATCAAATCAGCAATTTCTTTGGTTTTGTAGCCTTCTCTTAAAAAGTCTATAACCATTTCGTAATCAAAATTCCCGTTTTGACTTCGTTTTTCGCTTCTTTTTCTTCTTTTATCAGCAGTTTCTTCATCTACAATCGAGGATACGGAACACCCTGACTCCCGAAGAAGTCTCTCTACCGTGTATCTTGGCAACCCCATAGTCGCACCTATTTCACGAGCGGTATATCCATCCTTACGCATCGAAATAGCTTTATCTTTATCAAACAAAGTGGACGCTGTTCCGTAATTTGGCTGAACAATCGCTCTGGCACTCAGCCCATTTTCCTTCAATCTACGGTAAAAAGCTGACGGGTTCATATCATAGTGGCTTGCTATTTCTTTTGAGGTCATACCATCTTGATACATCTTCAATACATCAGTTATATTGATTTCTTTTCTGTGAGCACTTTTACGGCGCAGATGCTTGTGCTCGGCCGCCAAACTTCGAATTTCTGATAAATTCGTGCCTCGTCTTTTAATTTCGCGTCTTGCAGAAGTAGATGATGTGTTCATGGCATCGCACGCATCTTTTAATGTCATTCCTTGTTGAAGCATTTCAACGAACATAGCATAACTTTCGTCCGAAAAACTCTTTTGACCACCTTTAAATATATTGAAGCCTTTTTGTTCGTTGCATGAGTCTGTTTTCTCTATCCAATAGCGTTCTCTTTCATCAGCTTCATCTTCGGTACACAGCTCCAAAACTTCATACTCAAACGCATCTACGCCTTTTTCTTGAATGACTCTATCGATTGCACTATGCTGACTGTATCCACAGTTTCTGTGCGAACACATACGTTTGTGGAAGTTTCGGGTCTGTCCAATATACATTTTCCCAGTTTCTGTTTCGGTGATAACATATATATACTTTTTGCCTGCCGGTGCTCGTTTTAGCTCGTCGTTGTATTGCTTTGTCAACTTTTTTCTCCTTCTAAAAAATAGCCCCCGATGCCGCAACATCGAAGGTCTCAAAATCAATTATTTATCGTTCAGAATCCACAGCAACTCATCGAGCCCGCCTGCACCGGGAAGCAGCGAGACATGCGTGTATATTTTGTTCTTACTCATTTTTTTGCTCCAAACAAAAATCCGATGCAGAATTACTCCGCATCGGATGCCTTGTTACTTATTCTGATTAAGTCGTCTATTTCTTCCTGCAGGTCTCTGTTAATTTCCGAGTCACCCGCCATATCTCGCAGCACCGTCAAAACTGCTCTTACTGTGATGCTGCCTTGGTGATAGCTCTTCGCTTTTCCATAGTGTTCAATATCACAGCATTTCTCAAGGATTGGCATTTTTACAAACACAATAGCGGTATTCTTAGCCAATGCTATGGAAACACCAATGGAACTCTCCCCGCCTTCTATCAGTGCGAGTTTGGCGAGCCAGATGTAGCATCGAAACACATAGAGGATTTCTTCCAAAGAAAAGTCCCGCCAATCGCGGTGGTTGTAATTTCCTTGAATGAGAAAAGCTACTTTTCTAAATCCGATTTTTGCTTCCGTGTACTTCTTATCCAGCGCACAAAGACAAGCTATCTGGAATATTGCAGGATAATAGTTCTCGTCCAGTTGCAGCGCTTTTTTATAGCATTGCAACGCTCTTTCGTTATCCGGATGCATCTGTTTTTCAGACACTCCATATCGCAGGTATATTCCTGCTGTGAAAGACTTCAATTTTTCCGGTGCATGTTCTATTGCATCTCTAAGATATGGGCGTGCATCGAGTGCAAACTGTGCCTGTCCTTCGCACAATGTTGCCGCCAAGCAGTACATGGAAACGAAGTCTGGGTCTACACGGTATATTTTATTTAGCTTCGAAAGGAGTTCTTGTACCGGCTTTACAGCGGCATACAGCTTTATGCGCAGCGGAGCATGTGCTTCCAACGATGCAAGGAGTTCTCGTAAATGTCGCTGTGCATTTACATAGGCATAGACAGAATAGATACTACTCGGTCCCACGCTGCACTGTTTTGCCATATTGATAAAAGTGTCCGCCATTTTGTTGAGGTAAACAGCTTCCGGCAGATAGTAGTAACATCTCATGGGAAAAGCCGTTAATTCGCCCATCTTGAGTGCTTGGAATGTGCTTTTAATTTGTAGAAACGCAAATAGGTCGAGCTGCCAGAAAGCAGCGTTGATGTACAAAAGACTTTGGGCCTCTGCTCCCTCATCCTTCCAAATACGGCGGATAATCACATCAAGCGCTGTCTTCTCGAATTGTTCAGCAGAAATCTTCTGGTCCGCATTGTGCAGAATTGCTTTTCCGTTTATTTTCAGCTCTCGCTTCAAGATACGAAAACTGCACCACATCTCATTTTTTGATAGTGCGATGCCTTTCGGTGGTCGGTCTGTAAGAAATAGATGTGTGATTTGCTCGCTTTCCGGATTGGCAAGCGATTTGTGCTTCTCCAGCATAGTTTCTACTGGCATCATAGTCGTTTTAACTAAGCAGCCAACAAAGGAGAAGAACTCTCTTAACACTTCTCTTTCAGCACCAAATGGATGCTCATAATAAATCTGAACAGCCTGAATCGGTTGAGCCACGGTCTCTCCTCCTCGCAAAAAATGAGCGATAAATACGCGGAAATGCACAAAAACGCACGCGTGCATTTAAAATGCTATTATGTATAGTTCCTTCACCTCCACAAACGACATACATAGCTATATGCAAAAGCGATGAAAGACGAAAATGCCAAGAGGCAAACAAGGATTACGCAGCTATTCAGCAGGTGTTTGAAAACATCTCCGATTCGATTCCACAAGTTGATTTGAGTTTCCAGCTCCTCTATTTCGTGACTCTTCTCACAGAATTGCTCATCCTCTTCCAGAGACAATCGCAGGTCTTGCGTTACACCACAGGCGTCGAACATATCATCGCTATCGGCATTACTTCTGAGCTGCCTACGCCGGGCTTTACGCCAATTTGCAATTTTCTTTTGCAGCACTGCGTCTTTTGCGTTCTTTTCGTCAGTTCTCTTTCGCAAAATAAAAGAATCCATAATACGGCAGACCGCTGATACTACAGCAAGAACAGTCAAAAGGATAAATGCAGGCCGCATTCCGCAAAGGAATAGTATCACCATGGTAAGTGTTGCCACAAAAGTCAGTGCAGTTTGCATTTTTCACCTCTTATGCGCACAGCCGGGGAAATTGCGTTTAGGATTTCGATATCCCGGATACTTGTAAAACCAGATGGTTTTATTCAAACCACCCATTTTTGCAATACCCTAAAAAATAAACCCACAATGCTGTAACATCGGAGGAGTCGAATATTTCTTTTTCTTTACTGCTCGGCTTTAATTTTTAAATGCATAGAATGCTTTCGACTTATTTTTTCCGTTTCCATCTCTTTTTTTGAGCTCTTGTTTTATGTTTTTTATGTTTTTTCAAAAACTTTTGTATTGTAAAATAGTCACCACTAATTTGACCACAGAAAAGATAAAACACTGCACCACCATAGCTAATTATTGCGGCGAGATTATGCCATAAGGCAGAATTGCTTCCATTTGCATCAAACACGTCTTCAACTACTAAAGGAAAAAAGATAAAAAATGTAAAAGAAAATGCAAGAACTTCGAAACCAAGAATAATTTTATCCTCTGCGCTTACTGTTCTTTTTTCCTTTTTCCCTTTGTGCAACACATAAAAATATGTAGCAATGCCGAATATCACTGCCAATATGAATAATACAGCAATGTCTTTGCCCAGTATATCAAAGCTCATAATCGTTCCTCAAAGCTCTATCCGCTTTTTTGCAATATCAAAAAAATCGGCATCCTTTTCGATGCCGATAAAATTCCTTTTCGTATTGTTCGCTGCCACGCCTGTCGAACCGCTTCCCATACAGAAGTCGAGAACGGTATCATCTTCGTTTGTGTAGCTTTTGATGAGCCACTCACACAATGCCACCGGTTTCTGTGTGCCGTGCGCTGCATATTTCTGTTTATCAGTAGCGAATGTCAGCACGCTCGTGGGAAATCGTTCGGTACTGTCATAACCTTTTGCTGTGTATTTCCCGTAATCCTCTGTCATCTTAGAATTTCGTTTATGTTCGACCGTTGAGACCTTTCTCGGATGTCCTGTTGTCTTTTGAGGATTATAGGTCGGCAGTTTCTTGTAGAAAACAAGAATGTCTTCATGTGCTCGAAGCGGCATTCGGTTTGCATTAAGAAATCCAACCGGAGTCGTCTTCTGCCAGATAAGATTGTATCTCCAAGGAATCGTAGTAGACTCCATCAATGTTTTCGTGTAAATCCCGGCCGAGAAAAGAATCACCACTCCCCTATCGGCAAGGATTCTGTCCAGTTGTGACCAAATTCCCTGTTGCTTTCTTTTATTCCATTCCTCGTTGGCGTCCTTGTAGGGAATGTTCTTTTTGAAGCAATGCAGTAAATATTTCTCATAATTGAGATTTTTTCCGTCGCATTCGATAAAATCATCAAACGGCAACACAACATCCCATGTGTTTTGCGTTATTCCGTATGGCGGGTCAGCCAGAACGAGATTGACAGAATGGTCATGAATCAATTCAAATGAATCCATGCAATCTCCGTGAATCAACATATAACTACTCATTTGGTAATCTTCCTCATTTGATGCCGTCAGCACACTCTTGCTGTAAAAAACAAAAAAATCCCTCTCGAATTACTCCGAGGGGGAATGTGCTTATATACTATTCGCTTATAATAAGTATATATCGAATGATTTTGAATTGCTATATGTTTTTCTTTACGAAATAACGAATAGATTTTTTCACAGAAAACCGATTAGCCAGCGTTGTTACCGTTCAAATCGATTGTGCCGGATGCTACAGTTTCGACTACAGCCGTCAAGTCAGAATCGTCCAACGGGTCACTGACAATGCTGATTACGCGGCCCTTGATGGATGTTTTCCAGCCAAGGATGGAATACAGGTCATCGGGCGTTACCCAATAATACTGTTTCGTCTTGGGGAACTGTGCGACACCGCCGTAAGTAGCCGACGTGCCGCCGAAACCATCATCGGAAACGAGGTACATAGTATGACCATTTTCATCGGTGTACTGGTCAATTCTGTTCTTCACGATGGGGTCGGCTTCATCGTTAGGGATGGTGTACAGACCCCAGTCGGTAGCAGCATAAACATAATCGCCGGTAACATGGCTGAACAGCGGGTTATATGCCATGGCAAGCTGAGCAATGGAGACGTTCAAATTCCCGTCTTCATCAATCATGGGGAATGCGTCAGGAATATATTCGCCATTCAGAACGATTTTCCAATCGCTGTCAGTTGACCCGTTTTCGAGATAGTTTTTGCCGATTTTGCGAAGAGCAAGGAACTCATCGCGCTTTTCTTTGCTGTCAAAGAGATACACACGTTCACTGGTTCCTTCTTTGCGAAGAATCGGATGCGTCTTGAAGGGGTCCAGCGTCCCATCGTATTCGAGCACATCAGCGCCGGAAATGATATATTGACGCTCAATACCGTTCTTGTCTGTACCAGTATAAAGCGGGTTCGTTCCAAAAGCCAGTTCAACATTACCGCCGCTCGACAGAGAGGGAGTTAAATTGTAGCTCTCCTGTCTGTCCTTCTGCATTTCAAAATACGTTTTCTGAATGCCGTAAACATAACGGTCAGTGTAGCGGAACGTAGCAGAGTTGTCTTCTTCCAGCGTGGCAAAGTCAACGAAAGCAGTGTCACTACCAGCGGGGATGTTTGCGGCGCTGCTTACAGCATCTGCATCGGTGTTGCCGCGCCTAATGTCGGTCGGAACTTCTGCTTTTTCATAGCAGAAACCCTGCAATAACTGAATGATATAACTTCTCTCTCCGGTATACGAAATCACCGCATCTCCGGTCCGCTCATATACTTTTGCACATGTAACGTACTTATCGTTTTGTAAAAAATAGAGTAAAATATCTGCCTGTGCATAAGTCATTCTGTTCTGTGAAAGATGAACTCTCATCCTTCCCGTCATTTCATGCTTAATTGAAAATTTCACTTATTCCTCACCTGCTGTATCTTCAAATTCTTCTTCTTTTGCAGCTCTTGCCTCG
>ERZ780148.2259-NODE-2259-length-11451-cov-3.622060_pt1 | contig 11451 bp, 12 predicted proteins | sample MGYA00510984_ERZ780148 | MGnify/ENA primary metagenome ERZ780148 (study PRJEB29588, sample SAMEA2160902) | human gut metagenome | biome: human gut; feature: human-associated habitat; material: faeces | place: Denmark | collected 2008/2010 ...
GCCCGGCACTGCGCAGCTTTTTCCACAGCAGCTCGGTGCCGATTATCAGGCCCGCAACGCACTCCAAAAGGTGTTCCACACTGCCGAACCAGGCCGCGTCCAGCGTCTGCTGGTCCAGCAGGTTCAGCGCATGGGGCCCCAGCACCATCCCTGCGATCAGCCAGCCCAGAATGACGGGCATTTTCAGCTTTGAAGCCAGCTTGCCGGCTCCGAAGGCCAGAACCATGACCGCCAAAAGCCGCAGAATCTGTAAAAAAATCATCCGTTTCGCTTCCTTTCAAAAAAACAGACGGAATCGTCTATAAATGGGTATAGCACGGATGCGCCGGGACAGCTGTAAAAATTTTGTGAAGGTTTGCTTGTGCGGCGAACAGTCTGCTTGCCGCAAAAAGCTCTGCTTCCCGATAAAAGAAGCAGAGCTTTTGCTGAAACTTAGCCCGCAGCAGCGGAGATTTCTCTCTGAAAACGTCGGCAGGCAGCGGAAATATTGTCCGGTTGGTTGAAGACCGTATAAATTCCGGTTACAAAAATTTGGGCTCCCCGTCTGGCGCATTCTGCGGCATGGTACATATCTACGCCGCCATCGATGGAAATGGGGATCGGCCGGTTCCCTCTTAGCTGGACCAGTTGTTCCAGCCGGGAAAGACTGTCCGACAGAAAGCGCTGCCCCGCATAGCCGGGTTCCACGGTCATGAGGACGATATAGTCCACAAAGTCAATCAGAGGCTCCAAAAGCGAGATTGGCTGGCTGGGATTGATCACGATACCGGCTTTCATTCCTTGTGCCCGAATTGCGGCAAGGCCACGACGCGCGAAGGGGGTAGAATCCAGATGAAAACTTACCCAATCGGCACCGCTTTCACGCAGTGGGGCAATATAAGTCATGGGGTCCGTGACCATCAGATGCACATCCATCTGGATGGCGGGAAAGGTTTGTTTTAACTCTTTCACCAAACGCACGGGAAAACATAGATTGGGAACATAATGACCGTCCATGATATCAATGTGAAACCATTGGCACCCTCCATCGACCAGTTGAAAAATTTGATCGCGGAAATTCAGAAAATCACAGTTTGCCAAACTGGGAGCATTGATGATTTCCATAGTCGTTACCTCCGAACAGGGTAGGGACCATATAACGGTCCATAAGTGGCGCAGGCGCGAAAATCTGCACTCATGGCTTCATGTGTACCGTACATTCGCCAGGCTGCCGGCCGGAAAATCGATTCATCCGGAAGGTTATGCATGCATACAGGAATACGCAGCATAGAGGCCAGCGTCATAAGCTGTGCGCCAATGTGACCATAGCATAAAGTGCAGTGATTGCTGCCCCAGTTTTCCATGACGGAGTAAACATTGGAAAAGGCGTCCTGACCAGTCAACCTTGGGACAAAGAAGGTCTTGGGCCAAGTGGGATCGGTGCGCCGGATTACAGCTTGCTCCACATTATCCGGAAGTTCTACGCTCTCGCCTTCGGCAAACTGCAACACAGGCCCGAGACCTTTTAAAAGATTCAGGCGGATCATGGTCAAAGGCACGCCGCCTTTGGACAAAAAGCTGGAAGAAAATCCGCCGCCGCGGAATGTAGCCAGTTTTCCCGCACCCCAGCGTGTAGCATCCAGACAACGGGAGATATCGGTCTCGGTCATCTCCCAAGCGGGTTTGATACCCGGATGGCCGTCGACGTCGGAAGCCATGCTTCCATCCAAAGCAGCGGCGCCGGAATTGGTCAAATAGATAAATCCGTTCGCGGCAGCGCCTTCCGGTACCTGACCGGCGGTTTTGGCAAGCGCCTCCGGACTCCAATAAGCGCGTACATCGCAGAACATCTGTGCCGTGCCGGTTAAAAGCGTACCCCACAACATTGTCACAGCGTTGAGGCTGTCGTTTTCTGTAGCGAGCGTATACGGGCGGCGAGGACCGTCCCAGTCAAAGGAACTGTTTAAAATTGCTTCGGAAAAATCTCCGTTGGGCATGAAGTCCGTCCATTGGCGCTGTCCCTGGAATCCTGCCATCAGAGCGTAGTGGCCGTGGGCCTCTTCTTTCCAGCCCAGCTTTTCCAGCTCAGGATTTCCCACCATCAGGTCCCGCAGAATCAGCGTCATTTTGACGATCGTAGACCACACCTCGTCCTTTTGCTGCCGGCTTTGCTGGATTTCAGGGGGATTGGGGTCCTCCATCTCTGTACAATTTGCTTTGGTCCAAGCCATAGCACGCTGATATTCATTCGGATCAAATAGATTTAACTGAAGGCGGCGCTGCACTTCGCTCATATCCACGGTTTCGGTGCGCATGCCCAAATAGCAGCGGAAAAATTCCTGGTCTACAATGGAAGCGCCGATTCCCATGCAAACGTTGCCCACAGAGAGATAGGCCTTATTTCGCATGGTGCTTACGGCAAGGGCACACTGCGCAAAGAGCACTAACTTTTTTGCAACATCCTGCGGTACAGATATATCATCTGCATCCTGTACATCCTGGCCGTATATCTTGAAGATGGGAACGCCCTTTTGTTCTGCAACGGCAACTGCGGCCGCCAGATAGACGGAGCCGGGGCGTTCGCTGCCGCTGAAGCCCCAAATTGCCTGCGGAATTTGATCGTCGTACACCATTACTTCCGCCGCATAGGCAAACGCACGGGAAATGCTGATGACCGCGCCTACGTTTTCTTGCGAAAATTCTTGCGCTACCAGCGCGGCCTCGCGCACACCGCCCACACCAACAGAACCAATTACGCATTCCAAGGGTTGTCCATCGGCATGAAAAACGTGGCTCTCCAGAAGCTCTTTGGCTTTTTGCGCCAGAGCAAAAGTCGGTGCTTCAATTTTTTCACGAACACCATTGCAGCGCCCATCAACAACCACACGGATTCCAATTTTGGGGCGGGGAATTTGACAGAATAAGCGATCGTTCATACTTGCACAACTCCCTCCTTATAAAACCAGATTGGGCAGGAAGGTGACCAAACCGGGAATGAAGGTGATCATCAGGAGGACGATCAGGAGAACTCCCAAATACGGCAGAACTGCCCGCACAATTTTTTCAAACGGGACTTTGGAGACAGAACTCAAAACGTACAGCACCATTCCAATAGGAGGTGTGAGCAGGCCGAGCATCAGGTTAAGAATGCACATGATGCCAAAATGGATGGGATCAATGCCATAGCTCAAAGCAATCGGCATGAGGATGGGGACCAGGATGGAAATAGCAGCAGCGGTTTCCATAAAGGTTCCGACAATCAAAAGGATCAGATTGATGAACAAAAGTGCGACGATTTTGTCATCAATGTGATCAGTCATCCACAGGCTCATGTTCTGCGGAACCTGCTCCACCGTAAGGATCCAGGCAAACACATTGGCAGCACCGATAATAAACATTACATTAACGGTGCTGTTGGCAGTTTCCAAAAGGAAGCCGGGAAGTTCACGAAGGCGAATGGTGCGGGTTGACAATGTCAGAATCAATGCATAGAATACGGCGATGATCGCAGCTTCCGTGGGAGTGCAGACACCCGTCATAATGCAGCCGATGATAATCACAGGGCACAGCAAAGGGAAGAAAGCTGCTTTAAAAGAATGCCAAAGGCTGTGTGCAGTGGGAAACGGCATGCGAGGATAATTTCGTTTGATACTTTGGATGCAAACAAGGACAGCCATTGCAATTGCCATGAGAATACCGGGGATGATGCCGCCGATAAACAGTTTCCCGATCGAGACACTGCCGGCGACGCCGAATAAAATGGCAGGTACGCTGGGCGGAATAATGGGCCCCAAAATGCTGGAAGCTCCGGTAATGGCAAGGCTGAAATCTTCGTCAAACCCTTGTTCTTTCATGGCTTTTAATTCAATTGCGCCCAGCCCGCCTGCGTCAGCAATGGCCGCACCGGACATACCGGCGAATACGACGGAGGAAAGAATATTGGCATGACCCAATCCACCGGGTACCCAGCCTACAACGACATTGCAGAAATCAAAAATTTTCTTGGTAATGCCGCCGGAGTTCATGATGGAGGCTGCAAGAATAAAAAACGGAACAGCGATCAGGGTAAAAGAGTTGCTGATGGCGCTTGTAAAAGCTTGAAAAGCCTGTTGAAGAGAATAGCCGCTTGTAGCCAGATAAGCGACGGAACTGCCCAACAGCGACAATCCGACCGGAGCGCCAATAATCATTAACACGGCAAAAACAACAATCAACAAAATCATGCGTTCTCCTCCTCTCCCCATACGATGCGCAGACTGCTGATCAGCAGTCGGACACAGGAAAGCGCCATGCCCAGCGGAAGAGCAGTATAAACAATGCTCATGGGAATGTGAGTGGCTGTTGCCTTCACACCCGCCTGAATGCCGATAAAGCGAAAAGAAAAGGGGATCATATAGCAAAACAGCGCGATGGTACCCAAGTTAATAAGGACTTCCAACCCGCGGCGAACGGCTTGAGGGAATAAATTTACAACCACTTCCATCCGGATATGTCCTTTTTGACGGTACGCATAACTGATTCCAATAAAACTTACATATACAAAAATAAAGCGTGCGGCCTCTTCGCTCCAGGTCAGCGGGCGGGAAAACACATACCGCATAATCACTTGTGCCAACAAAATAAGAAACATGGCGGATAACCCGAGAATAATGACCGCATTTTCAATCATTGATAAACATTTATCCACTTTTTGAATGCTGCGTTTCATAATTTGGCCATTCTCCTTTCAAAATATTGTGTGAAAGAAAGCCGCCGCACAGAGACGGGCGGCTTGTTTCGTGAGAGATTACTCGATGGCCTGCAGCGAATCATACAGACCGGCGGTCCACAGACCTTCGGCTTCGCAAGCTTCTACTACCTGAGCGGCGGCATCTACAAAAGCCTGGCGGTCAGCCGGTTCATGGACTTGCACACCTTCATCAATCATCAGCTGCAGCTGCTCCTCTTCCGCATCCAACACCAGTTGATTGACGGTATCTGTTCCGGAGACAAAGCAATCACGCACAATTTGTGCATATTCATCCGGCATTTCTTCTAACACGTTATTGCCAATGATGACCGGGCAAATGGTGATTTGATGCTGGGTGAGATTGATGTAGTTGCATACTTCGTGGAATTTCTGTGCGTAAATTGTGGGAATCGGATTTTCCTGTCCGTCTACAACACCTTGCTGCAGCGCCAGATACACTTCGCTCAGGCTCATAGGCGTGGCATTCGCTTTGAAGACGTATTTTGCGATATAGGAAGGAATGGTGTGATCCGGCACACGAATTTTCATACCGGCTGTGTCGTCAGGCGAGTCCACCGGGAAGTTGCAGGTCAAATCACGAACTCCGTAATACAAAGAAGTCAGAATGGAGAACCCTTTTCCTTTTATCTGTTCATAGTAAGGTGCCATGACGTCGCTGTTGACTGCGCGCATTGCCTGATCGCAGCTGCTGAAGACATAGGGGGCTTCATACACATTAAAATCTGTCACATATTTGCCTACCTCACCGATGCCAAGAACTGCGATATCGATGGAGCCGGACAGAATGTTGTTGATTTCGTCGGTTTCGGCGCCCAGCTGTGCGGCTGGATATACCGTGATGTTGACGTGGCCGTCGGTTTGATCGCTGATTTCCTGTGCAATTTGATTCAGGCCGACATTAAACGGATGATCCGCTGCATAGATGTGTGCCAGCTTCAGTTCGTATACCGTGTCATCCGCTTCAGCGGCACTGGCCGTTCCGGTGGAAGCCGGACTCTCGGACGTTGTTGTTCCACTGCAGGAAACAAGAGTCAGGCACATTGCAAAGGTCAAAGCGAGTGTGAGAAAGCGTTTCATAATTTTCCTCCTTTTAAATAATGCAGAATATAACCAAAAACGCATCCCCTGTTGCAGCCACTTGTCGAACACGCATGATTTGTGCTATAACTAGAAAAGGAGGATGGCCAAGTTCTCCCTTTGAAAAGCGCATTCTTTCGTTCTGCGAAGGGGTGTGCTTTTTTGATGCGAGCACAATTGTTATTTCCGTTCGGTTGCGTTCAGTCGACGGATCGATTTTTTTATGGAAAGGCGTACAGGATAGCATACCGTATTTTCCGGCCAGCTTTCTCCTTCAATCAGGCGGAGAAGCTGCCGGGCACCTTCTGCCGCCATTTCTCCGATTGGTCGGCGGATGCTGGTGAGGGGCGGATAGGAGTAAGCCGCCAGCATGCCATCGTCGAATCCAACGAGGGAGAGATCCCCGGGAATATCGATTCCGGCTTCGTGCGCTGCTCTCATGGCGCCAAACGCTACCGCATCCGATGCGGAAATTACTGCGGTAGGTTTTTGAGCGCGTTTCAAAAGAGCCTGCATACCTCGATAGCCGCTTTCGGCGCTGTAATCGCCGGATAAAATCCATTCCGGGCGGATATCGACATGGTGCTTTTCCATTTCATCCACGAATCCTGCATAACGCCGATGTGTGGATGAAGATTCCTCGTTCCCTTTCAGGTAAGCGATGTCCCGGTGGCCATTCTCAATCAAGTATGCGACCGCCTGTTGGACACCGGCTTTTTCATCACAGTAGATATTTTTGATGCCCTTGTCATCCAGCTTGCGGTTGATAACTACCAGCGGAACGCCTGCTGCCTGGATGCGCTGGATCCAAACATCGTCTTCCGGACGCTGACTTACCAGAAGAACACCATCGTAATTGGCTGTTGTAATGCGATAGTCATCGGCCAGTTTGTCGATGCCGTTGAACAGCACGTTATAGCTTCCGGAAATGCAGTCGCTCACACTTTGAATCACTGTGTAAATAAAATCAGACGAGGTTGCATGTACTAAGCTGGTAAAGAAAACGCCAATGTTATAGGAACGAACACGCACCAGTCCTTTGGCAGACAGGTTCGGCACATAGTTCATGCTCTCTGCCAGTAAACGAATCTTTTGACGGGTCTCTTCGTTGACCAAAGGGCTTCCATTGAGAGCGCGGGATACCGTTGTATGTGATACATGCGCCAGCTGCGCAATGTCTTTGATGGTTACACTTCCCATGTTCACACTCCTTTTGCACGCGTGTGCAAACGATCCTAAAAAAAGAGCACACGCTAAGAGATATCTTTGCAAAAGCAAAATGTTAACGTGTGCAATCGCTACTAGTATTGTACCATATTACTGTCGAATTGTGCAATGTCCATATTGCACAAAGATCAAATTCTTTTTTCAGCACATTGAAAACAAAAATTCGTTCGCTTTACGAAAAGCCCCTTTTCATGGTATAATAACAATGATTATGCGCCCATTACGGCGCCTTTTGGAGGAACTTTATGTTAACAGTGACCGACGTCAGTCTTCAGTTTCAGGGCAGCACCCTGTATAAACACGTGGACCTTAAATTCGCGCCCGGCAACTGCTATGGCATCATCGGCGCCAACGGCGCGGGCAAATCAACGCTTCTGCGCATTTTGTCCGGTGCGCTGGAACCCACCACCGGCTCGGTGTCCATGGTGGCGGAGCGCCGCGCTGACCTTGTGGTGAACTCCATCCTGAAATATGTCACCGATATCGACGAGGTAAAGGGTCTGGGCTTCTGCGTTTCCATCGCTCATGCCCAATTCATGGCGCGCTACTTTAATACCCACGGCATTCCATCTATGGCACTGACCGGCGACTCTCCTGACGAGGAGCGCAACGCCGCCAAGCAGCGGCTGGTTTCCGGGGAGCTCCGTTTTCTCTTTGTGGTGGACATTTACAACGAGGGCGTGGATATCCCCGAGGTGAACACGGTGCTGTTCCTGCGTCCTACCGAGTCGCTGACCGTGTTTTTGCAGCAGTTGGGGCGCGGCTTACGTCTGGCAGAAAACAAGGATTGCCTGACCGTTCTGGATTTCATCGGACAGGCCAACAAAAAGTACAATTTTGAGGAGAAATTCGCAGCACTGCTTTCCAACACCACCCGCAGCGTCAGCCGGGAGCTCAAAGAGGGCTTTGTCTCTGCACCTAAAGGCTGCTATATTCAGTTGGAGAAATATGCCGCAAAATATGTGCTGGACAATATCAGCGCCTCCTATGACCGCACCTCCGGGCTTGTGGCGCGGGCGGCTGCCTTTACCGAGGATACCGGCCTGCCCCTGACACTGGGGAACTTCCTCGACTACTACCATCTTGACCCGCGTGCAATTTACAGCAAAAAGGTCTGCTTCAGCAGGCTGTGCGTCCGCGCAGGGGCGGCATCCGATTTTGCAGAACCTTTGGAAGAGAGCATGACCAAAGCCCTTGCACGCTTTGCAGTCGTGGATTCCCGCAGGTGGATTCGTTTTTTGCTGGGGCTTCTGCCAAAATTGGATAACACCGACTTTGCGACTCTATCACCAGTAGAGAAGCGGATGCTGCAGATGTTCTATGTGACCCTCTGGGGCAAAACTGCAGAAAGCTGGGAGGATGAAGAAGTTCTCGATAACCTGTATGCTCTCTCGGACAGTCCCGTTTTGCTGGGGGAGCTGCAGGCACTTTTGCAGTATCAATATGACCGCATCGATTTTATTGACGAGCCGGTGGATGTGGGCTTTGATTGTCCGCTGGACCTGCACTGCACCTATACCCGCGACCAACTGCTGGTGGCGCTGGACTTTTTGAAGCCTGCTACCGTCCGCGAGGGCGTGAAATGGCTGCCGGAAAAGCAGCTGGACGTATTCTTTGTGACCCTGAACAAAGCGGACAAGGATTACTCCCCCACCACCATGTACAAGGATTATTCCATCAACGAGAGCCTGTTCCACTGGCAGAGCCAGAGCACCACCGCCGAAAACTCTGCCACCGGGCAGCGCTACATCCATCACCGGGAAAAAGGAAGCCGGGTGCTGCTGTTCGTGCGCGAGTTCAAGGCAGATGCCCGTTTTGGCGGTGCAGGAGCGTATACCTATCTGGGCACGGTGAACTATGTGAAGCACGAGGGCTCCCGCCCCATGAACATCACATGGAAGCTGGACCGCCCGATTCCTGCAAAGTTTCTCAAAAAGACCAACAAATTGATCGTGGGGTAACATACTATGGACGATATGCTGGCTCGCACCATAATTGAAACTCTTGCAAAAGGTATTAATCCTTTAACCGGTTGGATTCTGTCTGAAAATGATAGTTGTGCTCAGGAAGAAATTCAAGAAGCATTAAAAATCGTATTGGAACATTGCTCCATTGAATCTACCGCTGAATATCTGAAGTCTCTTCCTCGAAACAAAAAGGCAGAGCGTTATTCTCGCGCTGGAACAGCATGGTCGCAAAAAGAAGAACGTGAATTATTGCGGCTCCACCAGCAGGGGAACAGCGTCAAACGAATTTCTTTGATTCTAAAACGTTCTACAGGAGCAATCGAATCCAAATTGAGAAAACTGGGTTGTCCGCTCTATTATGAAAAATAATTCAGGAGATTTTCATGAAAATGATTCGGGTTGTTGCAGCTGTGATCTGCGACGATATTCAGACGAAACATAAAATTTATGCCACCGCCCGCGGCTATGGCGACTACAAAGGCCAGTGGGAATTTCCGGGTGGTAAAATCGAGCCGGGAGAAACCGCACAGCAGGCACTGAAACGAGAGATCCGGGAAGAGCTGGATACCGAGATCGCGGTAGGCGACCTCATCGACACCATTGAATACGATTATTCCACCTTCCATCTTTCTATGGACTGTTTCTGGTGCGAAGTGGTTTCCGGCGAGCTGGTGCTGAAAGAAGCCGAGGCTGCACGCTGGCTGACTAAAAAGGAGCTTGATTCTGTTCCGTGGCTTCCGGCGGACCAACTTCTTTTAGCGCAAATTCGTCCTGCATTATAATTTTTTATGATAAATCCCTCTCTTTAGCTTTCTCAAATTTCCATTTTTCACCCAGATATAATAATCATGATTCAAAGCCTCTGAGTCGAAAGACTCAGGGGCTTTTTCATGTCTGGAGGTGAGCATTTTGTTATTCCGCACCATCACTATCATTATTACCATCGTATTTTGAAGCGCAGCTGCGCAGAAAGGAGAAAGCATTATGAACTTTTGGTCCGAAATCGTCAAAGAGGTTGGCACCGTCCTGGTGGAAGTCCTCGTCCGCATCGCTGAAGAAATGGAAAACAACGATTGAACAAAATACATTGAAAAGGAGATTTTATGTCGTTCCCCCTTTAAACGCCCAATATGAGGAAGTACAACCCGATTTGCATTCTTTGGAGCGTTATGACTTTTCAAAAATGCCAGATCTTCCCTGGTACCCTTAATCACACTTTAAGAGTCCTATATCTGAGAAAGATATTCTTACTTTGAAGCCGCCTGTGCTTTCCATCATTTTACGAAAGGAGAGAAAAATTATGGTTAATAAGCCGCAGGATTTTCTTACATTAACAGGTGCCGCACGTCGTGCACGGAGCGAAGGTTATGATATAACATACCACAGTCTCCGCAACCTCGTAGCCGCCGGTTACATAAGCCACGTACCGAACAGATCTCGTCTCTACATATTCTACCCCAATCTGGTTAGCTTGCTTCAGAATGGTCTCACGGCTGAACAGAGCCTGGAGTACCAGCTCTCCCGCACCCGCAACTAATTCGACCATCCGCCCTCGGCATCCTCCAGATGCCGGGGGCATTTTTTGAAGCAAGTTTAAATCAATAGGAGGTTCAGATCTATGTTCTGTGAAAATTGCGGTCATCAAATCTCAGATACCGCTAAATTCTGCTCTGCCTGCGGTCATCCCGTTGGCACAGCGCCATCCCCCGGTGCAGTAGCCCCTGCCGTTCCAGCCAAACGAGAATCGCCCCGGCTGAAAGCCTCGTCTGGCAATGGCAGCATCACGAAAATGTCCGGGACACGCCGGAAACCATGGCTGCTCCGAATGCCGATTCCTGATCCTCACACTGGAATTACAGTCATGAAGGCTGTTGGCACCTACGTCACCCGTGAAGAAGCAGAAGCTGTCCGCGCCGAAATGATGAAGTGTCCGGCTACACCCTATCAGGACTCTACCCTGTAGGACTGCTTCCGGATGTTCAAAGATTCCCGTGAATATAAGGGCCGGTCTGATAAGGCTCGCGAGCTCTATGACATTGCGTGGAAATATCTCCGTCCGCTGTGGCACTTCAAAATTGCCGCCCTCTATGCGCAAGACTTCCAAAACATCCTTGATAAGATGGCCGATAACGGACTGTCTCAAAGTATGTTGGAAAAAGAGCGTATTCTTATCAGTAAGCTGTATCGCACAGCCATTAGCCGGCGTGTCGTGGATGCCAACCTTGCATCTGTCCTGAAAGTCGAAGGGCGCAAATCTCCGGAACGCGAGATTTTCACGGACGAACAGGTGACGCTGATTCTGAGCCAGAAGAACACGCCCACCGGGCAGATGGTAATTGCTCTTCTGGCCTGCGGAGTGCGTATCTATGAGCTGTTGCACTTCAAACACGAAGATTTTCATCGCACGGAATCCGGTGCTTATCTGATCGGCGGCTGCAAGACCGAAGCCGG
>ERZ780148.2266-NODE-2266-length-11421-cov-7.775735_pt1 | contig 11421 bp, 8 predicted proteins | sample MGYA00510984_ERZ780148 | MGnify/ENA primary metagenome ERZ780148 (study PRJEB29588, sample SAMEA2160902) | human gut metagenome | biome: human gut; feature: human-associated habitat; material: faeces | place: Denmark | collected 2008/2010 ...
GTTATAACTGCAATTTCCTCTATAACAGTTACCACAAGAGCAACTACATCCATTGTTATTATTGTTTTCATCTATACTGTTATCTCCATTGTCTATTACTAGGTTTGCATTTAATGTATTTGTATTAATGTTTCGCGCATTTATGTTTCTTAATGTTATTCCATTACACATAAGGTTGCATACTGCTCTAAATATTAAAGCCGTAATATATGAAATTATTGTGTATACCACCGTAAATATTAGTAATCTTATATCTCCTACCGAAAATGTAACTATTAAAAATATAGCAAAAAAAGTTGCCGCTACTAGCCATGGGCACTTGAGTATTTTCTGTAGGACAATAGATAATATAATAACAGCAAGCGGTATAGCAAAAAATAATAGTAATAAATCCATATTATATCACATTCCTCTCTAAGTTTATGTTTTATATATAATATGGGTTCTTACTATTATTCGTTACAAATTTAATTATATACAACCTGTACTAAATACAATCCGTGTGCAGGAAGTGTTCTTCCTGCTCTTTGCCTATCTTTTGATTCTATTATTTCTGGTATTTCTTCTGGTTTGATTTTTCCAAGGCCAACATCCAATAATGTTCCTGAAATTATTCTTACCATGTTGTACAAGAAGCCATTTCCAGTTAACTCTATTATTATGTTGTCTCCTTCTTTTCTTACTTCTGCTTTATATATTGTTCTTACACTATTTTTGCCACTTGTTCCGCTAGATTTGAATGCCTTGAAATCGTGTTCTCCTTCAAAATATTTTGCCGCTTCTTTCATCTTTTCTGCATCTAATTTTATTGGAAAACAGTATTGTAAATTTCTATATATAGCTGTTCCATATTCGGAATTGTTTATAACATATCTGTAAGTTTTTTGTTTTGCATTATATCTGCTATGGAATCTCTCATCTACTTCTTCTGCCTTTTTTATTATAATGCTATTTTTTAATTGAGAATTTATTGCTATTGCCATTTTTTCTATTGGCATATTAGAGTTTGTTTTAAAGTTTGCAATTTGACCTAATGCATGAACTCCAGCATCGGTTCTTCCCGATCCTATAAGGTCTACTTCTTCTTTTGTTATATTATAAATTGCTCTTTCTATTTCACCTTGTATGTTGAGCTTATTAGGTTGCTTTTGCCAACCATTAAAATCTTTGCCATCATACTCAATCGTTAACTTTATGTTCCTCATTTTCCCTCTTTATTACTTTCTTTTCTTCAAGCCTATTTGTTACTATATTTTTAATTAAAATTTGCTTTAATGCTTCTTCTTTTACATCTGCTATCAGTGTTCCATCTTTTGCAATTGAAACTTTTCCAGATTCTTCAGATACTACTATTACTATTGCATCTGATTCTTTAGAAATTCCTACAGCTGCTCTGTGCCTTGTCCCCAAATCTTTTGAAATATCTCTATTATTAGCTAGTGGTAATATACACGCAGCTGCTAAAATTTTATTATTAGCAATAACAACAGCTCCATCATGCAAAGGTGTATTTGGAACAAATATATTAACTAATAATTGTGGAGATATTTCTGAATTTAATTCTATGCCAGTAGATACTACATCATCTATTTTTATATCTCTTTCTATAACTATAAGTGCTCCTGTTTTTGTTTCAGCTAACTCCTCTACTGCTATCACAATTTTATATATATCCTCTTTCGTTCTAGTTGCAATATCTTTATCCATTCCAAAAAAGTTAGCAAATTTATTTGTACCTATTTGTTCTAATGCTCTTCTTATTTCAGGTTGGAATATTACAATTAAAGCTACCACTCCTGAAGGTAATATTGCCATTAATACGGAGTGTACAATTGTTAAATGCAATATGTCACTTAGCCATGTTGCTAATATTACTATGACTATTCCCTTTATTAATTGCATTACTTTTGAGTTCTTAGCTAGTTTTATTAATTTTACTAATACTAGAACTACTATTGTTAAATCTAATACTAAGGATACTAATTTTATTGGGTATTGGTATAATTGATTCAAATATTCCAATATTTTTTCTCCATAAATTGACATACTTGTCAAAAAGTTATTTATCATATTTTACCTCTTATTTTATTATAAATTAGTGTAATAAATAATATATTAATGTTGCTGCGACTGCTATTATCATTAATACTGCTAGTATCGCAGCCATTATTTTCACCATTATTTCTCCTATATTATGATGTTTTTTTGCCATTTTCTTTGTTCTCCCTTATTTTTTATTCTTGGATATTATACAATCAAAATCGCTAAAAATCAATACTGTAGCTATTTTGTATTAAACTTCTTATTATATTCAGTAATTGCTATTACATACATTGCATGAGCCCATCCTAGTCCTATAACCCATTTAGGTTCCAATGTTGAATTATCTACTTGCTCTGCAATGAACCCTAAATGATTAACACTTTGTGTAACGAAATCAATGCATTCTCTTGCTTTATTTTTGCTGCCTATTTTTATATAATACAAAGCCATCCATAGTGTTGCAATTGGCCATGGATTATGCCCTTGCATGTAGCTATCATCCTCAAAGCGAATATATCCACCAGTATAAGTCCTTAATGTCATATTTATTCTTTCTATAGTATTTTTTATTTTTTTCTCTTCTGGTTGGAATACCGCAAAAGGCTCTATTGCTCCAATAATGCTTATATCCATTCTTGAATCTTCACAATTTCTTTTTAGTGTTTTTGTGTTTTCATCATACATGTTCTTAGCTATGTATTTCTTTATTTTTTCCTTTTCTTCCTCCATCTTCTTTAATAATTTTGATATTTGCTCTAGCTTTAATCTATTGTTTTCATATTTTGGCTTTACAATATCATACATTTTTTCCATTGCCTCAAAAGATGCATATACTGCTGCTAAAGAGTAAAGGTGAACACCTTCATTCATTTCCCATAAATCATAGCTTACATGCTTGTACAATTTATCTGTTTGTCTTCCTTCTTCTTTTGCCCAGTCCTCTATTTCTTTTTTTACTATATCTTCTTCCTCTTTCTCTTCAAACACAACGGATAAATATTTTAGCAATGCTTTTGTTGCATTTTCGCACATTTTCAAATTAGCTGTTAAAAACTTTTCGTCTTGCTTTATTTTATAATGCTCATATACGCCATATACCACACTAGCTGTTTCATCTATTTGATAGCCCCAGCATGGAGCAAGCCTTCCATCTGTGTAAAACCTTTGCTCCCACATACCATCTGTTCTTTGAGTGTTTTTACAGAAGACCTTATAAAATTTTTCTGTTTCCTCATTCATTTTTAATTCATCCATTGCTCTAGTAACAAACACTGCATCACGTGGCCAGCAATATGAATATCTTCCACTATTTTCTCTATTTTCATCCACTTCCATTGCAGCTGCAATTCCACCTGTTTCACTATTTGTTAACAATGGAAATAATAAAATAGTACGTGTATATATTTTTTCAAATTCTTTTAACTCTAAATTAGTATGGGCTCTAACATATTTATTCCAATATCTCTTTGCATTATTATATTCTTTTTCTGCGTCTATTTTTTTAGCCTTTTCTATTTCATTATCTAAATCTACTGAACTTTTTATTTTGTCATTAATTAAAATATAAATTACAAATTCTTTTTCTTCTCCGGATTTTATTTCTCCAATATTGTAGCTTATTGCTGATTCTTCCGACATTCCAATGTAATCTTTATCTTCTAAAATTCCTGAATTGATATGTTCTTGAACATTATTTATTCTGTGTCCATTTATCTTAGTGTTTGATAATGTAATTAATGTGTTATCATGTGAATATTGCATTAAGCCATTATCAAGCACTTTTCCTGATACCATATTGTTTTCATCCGTAAGTAATTTTGAATCTATTAATAAGCTTATATTTAAATCTAGCTTATTATTGTTTTTTACCATGTATTTACGAATCAATACATTTTCTTTAATTGAAACAAAATCTGTTTGTTTTATTTGCAAATTAAAATATGTATTTTCTATTTCAGTATTAAGAATGTTTGTGTTTTCTGTATAGTATTGATTATATCTATTGTTTATATCTTCATGTAAATATATTATTCCTGAATCGTTTATTTTTACGCCCACTCTATAAAAATCTATAAATTGCTTAAAATCCACGCTTGGATAATATAACCTTAGCAATTCACCTTTTTTACTAAATGTTGCTCTTATATTTTTATTACCTATTATCGCATCATTGTAATATTTTTGATTCATTTGTTTTCCCCTTTTCTACTTATTCTCTATAATCTCTACTATCTTATTTTCAAGTTCTTTTATTCTTTTATTCAACTTATCTATTTCATCATCATTTTCTTCTTTACTTAAGAAATCATCTTTTACAATATTCTTCATATCTTCAATTTCTTCTTGTAAAGTTTCTAATCTATCTAAGACTTGAAGTCTTAAATATTGTTTATCTATCTTCTCTTCATATTTCTTTTCCATTGTTAAATTATCATCTAGTGTATATTTTTCTCCATATCCCGGTATTGTTACCGGAATCTTTGTGCTATCCAGTATTTTTCCTTTTAGAACTAATTGTCCTTTAGGCTCGCCATGTACCAAGAATATATGCTTTGGTTTTTTTATAAAAGAATAAATAAAGTTTAATAACCATTGTTGGTCTGCATGACCTGAATATCCTTCTATATACTCTATTCGTGCATTCACACTAAATTCTTCTCCGAATATTTTAACTCTTTTTGCGCCATCTACTATAGTTCTGCCAAGTGTTCCTGGTGCTTGGTATCCTACAAATAATATAGTGCTCTTTGGATTCCATATATTATGTTTCAAATGATGTTTTATTCTTCCTACTTCACACATACCACTGGCAGATATTATTATTGATGGTATATCAGACTCATTTAATGCTTTTGATTCATCTGCCGTTCTTGTGAATTTTAATCCCGGAAATTCCAATGGATTATCTCCGCTTTTTATTATTGCTTGTGTCTCATCATCAAATAAATCAGCATTTTCTTTAAAAACTTCTGTTGCCGAAATTGCTAGTGGGCTATCAACATAAACTGGTACTTTCATCAATTCTTCATATTCTTTTGCAAATTTAGGGTCTTTCATCAACTCGTCTTTTATCATATTTAATTCATATAAAATTTCTTGTGTTCTTCCTACTGCAAATGACGGAATTACTACAGTTCCCCCATTCTCTAGCGTTTCTGATACTATATTTAAAAACTCCTGTGCTTTATTTTCAGTTCCTACATGTAGCCTATCCCCATATGTTGATTCCATTACTAAATAATCTGTATCATCTATCATTGTAGGCGAGCTTAGTAACGGGATATCATTATTTCCTAAATCTCCTGTAAATACTACTTTTGTTTCTTTGCCATCTTCCTTTACCCACACTTCAACAACTGCAGAGCCTAGCATATGACCTGCATCATTAAACCTTATATGTATATTTTCGTCTATCTCTATTATCTCGTCATATTTAATTGGCTTAAATACTTCCAAGCATTTTGTTGCATCTTCTGCTGTGTATAATGGTGGTATCTGTTTTTGCCCTTTTCTTGCTCTTTTCTTATTTTTCCATTGGTTTTCCATTTCTTGTATATGTCCACTGTCTGGCAGCATTATTGCACACAAATCACAAGTTGCTTTCGTAGCATATATTGGATTTCTATATCCTTCATTATATAATTTTGGTATTCTTCCAGAATGGTCTATATGGGCATGTGTTAATATCATAAAATCTACATCTTTTACATCAAATAAAAATGGAGCTTCATTTTCTAACTCAGCTTTGCCTTGAAACATACCACAATCTACTAAGAATTTTTTTCCCGCTCCTTCCACTAAAAAGTTGGAACCTGTTACGGTTTTCGTTGCGCCTAAAAAGGTTATATTCATTGGTTTCCTCCTACTTTAAAATAATAGCTATTTTTTTATTTTGCTTAATATTTAATTGATGCAAATTATTTACTTTTTCCCTATGAATCTCTTCTGCATCTTTACTATCATACAAAATTATTGATATATCCGCTATTTTATCTTCTTCCTTGTTTTTCACTATTTTTATATTTACTTTTTCCAAGTCTATAATCTTGCATTCAAAAATATATTTAAACGTATTATAACATAAGCTAATGCTATCTGATATATTCTCTAGTACTTTTTTATCAATGCCTTTATCTACAATCACATTAATAACTTCTTTTATGCTTTCTTTTAATTCTGGTACATCTTTAATTGCTTGTATTTCATTTATTGGTAATAGGCAATAATATCTTAATTTATATATCAATTCTAATATTTCTTGGTTTGTTTCAGCTTCTTCTACAATTTTAAGAAAAGACTTTAAAAATTCTTTTTGTATTTCTATTATTTCTCTTTCAAATGCATCTTTTTCAGTTGCATTAAGTATATTTTTTATTTCTTCATATTTCTTGCCAACTAATTCTTTTTCTTGTACATAATTTAGTGGTTCCATTAATTTATTGTATTTTTGAATTTCTTTTAAGCATTCTTCTCTTTCTTCTTCAAGCATGTTGGCAAGATGGCTGATGCTAAATATTTTATCTTTGTTTGCTAATTTTGAGTTTCTTTCATCATACTCTTTCTTCATTCTCTCTTTATCATTTAGCATTTCATCTATTTCTTTTATTTTTCTATTAAGCTCTTTTTTATTTTTTGTAACATCCTCCAAGAATGCTTTATTATCGCTCATTATATCTAGCTGTTTTTTTCTTTGTTTTTCTATTGCTTTTAAAGATTTTTCTACATTTTCATCTTGTTTTGCCAATACGGCTAATACAATATTTTTTATTTTTGTAAAAAGCTGTTCATTATCGCATTCTAAGCGAAATACTTTTTCTATTATTTCATTATATTCCATAAATTCTGATTTTATAGGTGAATGCTGTAATATCGCTATATTTTGATACAATAAATTATAATTTATATTTTCCATGTCTTTTATATTAGCATTCCATGACCAACCATTAAAATCTCTTATTATCTCAGATACATCCATTGCAGCGCCTGTGAGAACGAATTTCATGATAGCATCATTTTGCAATTCATCATTTTTTATAAAGTACGCATTCTTATTTGCATATAAAATATATTTTATATCCATCTCACATATGGCATATAGTAAATCTTTTTCATTTGCATATACTAATATTGTACCCATCTTTTCATCTACAATACTGTTTACTCCTTCGCTTTCTAGTGCTTTGCTTTCTGCTGTGCTTGGAGTAACAGTTTTTATATCTTCACATTTTTTGTCTATTATATCTATAATTTTTTCTATAAATTCTTCTTTTGTAAATCCCTTCCCTTTTACTTTCTGATAATCAGCAAAAGATATTTCTATTTTGTAAAGCATATTTAGTAAAAGATTTTTTGTTTCACTATCATAATTCTTGCTTTCTAATATTTTTTCTAGTTTATCATTATATGTACTAACTTTTGAGAATAGTCCCATAAAATTTTCTCCTTTGGTTTAACTGTTTAACTCTTGCCAACGTTCTTTGCTCATTAAAACTTCACGTGGCTTACTTCCTTGGTAACCAGAAATTACTCCTCTTTCCTCCATTTGGTCTATTATTCTACCTGCTCTTGCATATCCTACCTTAAATTTTCTTTGTATAAAAGATGTTGAAGCTTGGCCTGTTTCTATTACTACCTCTATTGCCTCCGCTAAAAGTGGATCAGTTTCATCATCATCTAAACTTCCTTCTTCAATTTCTTTATCCGTGCTGTTAGCCTTTTCTATACTTTCTATTATGTCCTCATTATATGAAGCTTCTCCATTTGCCTTAACAAAGTTTACAATTTTTTCTACTTCTTTATCAGATATAAACGAACCTTGTATTCTAGTTGGCTTTGGTGCTCCTGTTGGGAAGAATAGCATATCTCCTTTACCCAATAATTTTTCAGCGCCAACTTGGTCTAATATAGTTCTTGAATCTACTTGTGATGAAACCGCAAAAGCTATTCTTGATGGTATATTTGCTTTTATTAATCCCGTAATAACGTCTACAGAAGGTCTTTGTGTTGCAATTACTAAGTGCATTCCGGCAGCTCTAGCCTTTTGTGCCAATCTGCAAATTGCATCTTCTACATCACCTTTAGCCACCATCATTAAATCTGCAAGCTCGTCTATTATTATAACTATATGTGGAAGCTTGCCTAATTCGCCTTTTTGCTCCACTGCTTCGTTATATCCTTTTAGATCACGCACTCCTTTTGATGCAAACATTGTGTACCTATTTTCCATTTCTTGAACAGCCCATGCCAATGCTCCTGCTGCTTTTTTAGGATCTGTTACTACTGGTATTAATAAATGTGGTATTCCATTATATACTGATAACTCTACTATCTTAGGGTCTACCATTACTAATTTTACTTCACTTGGTTTTGCTTTATAAATAATGCTAGATATTAAAGTATTTATACAAACGCTCTTTCCTGAACCTGTTGCACCTGCTATCATTACGTGAGGCATTTTGGCTATATCTGCAACAACTGCTTCACCTGATACATCTTTTCCTAGAGCAAATGCTAATTTTGATTTGCTATTTGTAAATGCATCTGTTTCTAGTATTTCTCTAATATGTACCATTTCGCTCTCTTCGTTTGGTACTTCTATTCCAACAGCTTGCTTTCCTGGTATTGGTGCTTCTATTCTTATTGTTTTTGCTGCTAAGTTTAATGCTATATCATCTGCTAGGTTGGCTATTTTACTTACTCTTACACCTTCTGCTGGTTTTAATTCATATCTAGTTATAGCTGGGCCTACAGAAACATTTTCTACTTTTGCTGAAACTCCAAAGCTATATAATGTTTTTTGTAACTTAGAGGCTGTATCTGCCAATGCTTTCTTGCTTCCTTTTATTCCTTTTTTATCGCCTTCGCTAAGTAACGTTATAGGTGGAAATTCATAATTTTCATCTTCTACTGTAACAGTATGCTCTAATTGTAATACCTCTTTTGTTCTTTCTTCTTTTTGTAGTTGTTCTTCCTTAAATAATGGATTCTCTATAAATTCTGGTGATTGTTTTTCTTCTTTCTTTGCTCCTTTTCCGAATTTTAAGAAACCACCTTCTCTACTTTTTTCTTCCTTGTCATTCAAATTTATTTTTAATTGTTCTATATCTAATGCAGCTTGCTCTTTTTCTTCTTTCTCTCTTTGTCTCTTTTCTTTTTGTGTTTCTTTCTTTTCTTCTTTTTCTGGTGTTTCTATTTGTTCCTTATTTTTTTTATTCTTTGCTTTATTCGCCCTTCTTTGTGATGATTCATCTATTATTGCTGATATATTATTAACTAAGTCTATTCCAAATATTGAAACAGCTAGTCCTATTATTATTCCTATTGATACTATTATTGTTGCTGTATTGCCCAATAAATTTATTAATGGAATTGCAATAATCATTCCAATTGCTCCACCACCAATATTTTTAGTTCCTAAGTCATATGAAGCTTTTACTATATTTTGGAATTCTTCGCCTTCAAAGGCTATATTCCTCTTTGAAATTTGGTATACGTTCATTATTACCGCAATTGCCAATAACATTATTGAAAATTGTATTATCTTTGCTCCCCAATTATTTTCTTCCTGGTATGCAATATATATTGCCATAGCAAAAATCCCAATCGGCAATATGTATTTTACATACCCCATTATTCCTCCTAAAAATGGACTTAAAAATTCCCCTATAGTTCCTGAATTTGTATAAATCAATACTCCTAAAACAATACTTGACATTATTAATCCTGCAACTAATATATTTAGATTCGTCTCTTTTTTCTTTTTTCTTCCTCTTTTTGCCACCTTTATTTCCTCCCTTGTTGTGTTTATAATTTGTTATAATTTTATATCAAATAGAAAAAAAAGTATAGGGTTTTTACGATTTTTTCTTCAAAAAAAAGTGGCAAAATATTTTACCACGTTTCGTTATTGTATTATATGGTTCTTCATCAAGTTAGTTGATTTTTACTAAGATTTTTAGTAGTAGTAAATCAAAACTGCATCTACCATACATTATTCTTTTTATAACTTTTTAAATACTCCTCTAAGCTTTTACTTGTCTCTCTGCATCTTTTGAACTTGTTTTTAATCCTATTTTATTTATATAATTATCTAATCTTTTAGTTCTGATTGCATTGTCTTCTATGAATTCTAAAGGCTCTGCAAATGTTGTATGTTGACATTTTGAATTGGTAAATCTGAAATTGCTCTCTTGTATGTACTATGCACGCTCTCGCTTTCCTGACCACAATATTTGCATTTTGTTTTTTGCTTTTGCGTATCACAATATATATACATTATTCCGTCTATAATTTCTTTTTTCATCACTATCAATTTGGGGTCTAATTCATTTAATTCCAATATTTTATCCTCCGTATTTTATACGAAGGATATTTTATCAGATATTATTTTGCATACCAACTAACTTGACAAAGAACCACTAATATTGACAAGATCTACAATATCATAAGAGTTTATATTTTACACAAACTTTCCGATATCTCTTTCTATTTTACTATTAAAGTAGGTCGAGTGCCGTAGAGTGCTAGCAACAATGCCACCAATGCCACCAATGCCGAAGTCGTTACGCATATTTCTATGCCCGTCAGAAGGCGCTGAATCACTTGTGCCATCCGAATTATAACTAGAGCCTCTGTACATGCGGAAATCGTTTCTTCCTGCTTCTTGGCTCCATTCATTACAGTTTCCAGCTAAATCGTATATATTATTGGCTTTCCAATATTCACTAAATCCTGTGACTTGTTTACTTCCGTATTTTTTTGTTTCTCCATCCATTACTGCTGCATTTCCGCTACTATTGCTATAATTTCCCCAAGTTGTAGAATTTGTGATACTTTTTTGCTCTCCTTTTTTAGATATGAAATCACATACTAAATCCCACTGTATTCCCCATATCATTTTGCTTTCTACTTTTCCACTTGCATTTAATGTCATACATTTTTTATATAATTCATACCAATTTTTATTGGTCAATGTTGCTTTTTCTTTTTGTACTCCTTCATTTGATAACTCATATCTTCCGATATAAAATCCTCCATATTTTTTTATGCTACTTATCATATTTGCATAATCTGCTGTAAATGCTTCTGCCATTGCTTTTGGAGTATCGAATCCTAATATTGTTTTATAATATGCTTCATCTTTATCGTAATTAGTTACTAAATCCGGCTCTCTATAATCTGTTGTATTTGGTGTACTTCTTGGTATAGTTTTTGTATCTCCAGTTCTTCCTATTGTTGTTGTTTTTGTATGCATTTTTGTTGTTACTCCAACGTCTCCTGATAATGCTATTCCTTCATTTGAAGTTGCATACATACCTGAAAGCACACTTGCTTCCACTGGAATCCATACCCATTCATTATTATTATCATCTTTTATTA
>ERZ780148.2271-NODE-2271-length-11398-cov-243.023980_pt1 | contig 11398 bp, 9 predicted proteins | sample MGYA00510984_ERZ780148 | MGnify/ENA primary metagenome ERZ780148 (study PRJEB29588, sample SAMEA2160902) | human gut metagenome | biome: human gut; feature: human-associated habitat; material: faeces | place: Denmark | collected 2008/2010 ...
TAATATAAGTTATTGATTTATAGACGATTAAATGTTAATTTAACGCAGTATTGATAGAATAACTGTTATTTTTTACATCGAAGATGTTTTCTGGAGAAGAATTTGAAAATATGGATAAGAATAAAAAAAAATACAATGAAGAAAATAGTACAGACAGCAGGGCGCACCCAGCTGGGTGAGTTTGCCCCGGAGTTCGCCCACCTCAACGACGACATCCTCTTCGGAGAAGTATGGAGCCGCAATGACCTGCTTTCATTGCGCGACCGCAGTTTAGTAACAATCACTTCGCTCATCAGCCAAGGAATCACCGATAACTCGCTGAAATATCACTTGCAGTCGGCAAAGAATAACGGAATTACCCGCACGGAAGCGGCAGAGATTATTACTCACATCGCCTTCTACGCAGGTTGGCCAAAGGCCTGGGCTGCCTTCAATCTGGCAAAGGAGGTATGGAACGAAGATGTGAAAGGAGAAGACGCTAAGTCTGCTTTCCTGCGCGAGATGATATTCCCTATTGGCGAACCCAACACAGCTTACGCCAAATACTTCAAAGGCAACAGTTATCTGGCACAAATATCTGATAGTCAGATACCTTTCTTCAACGTTACCTTTGAGCCTGGCTGCCGTAACAACTAGCATACGCACCACGCCACAAAGGGTGGCGGACAAATGCTGGTAGGTGTAGCCGGACGTGGCTGGTATCAGGAGGAAGGCAAGCCTGCGCAGGAAATCCTCCCCGGCACAGTCATCCACATTCCTGCCAACGTGAAGCATTGGCATGGTGCCGCAAAAGACAGCTGGTTTGCCCACCTCGCCTTTGAAATACCTGGCGAGAACACATCCAACGAGTGGCAGGAGGCTGTAAGCGATGAGGAATATAACAAGATAAAATAACAATAAGATTTATGACTTCACTTCAAGAAAGACTGTTCACCATGCAGGATAAGCAGTATGCTGCTTTCCATGCGAAACTGACACCGGGAGTGCCTATGGAAAGTTTCATAGGCATTCGTGTGCCTGTGCTCCGCAAGTTCGCAAAAGAATTTACAAAGGAGAAAGAATGCGAGGAGTTCCTTCAGCAGCTTCCTCACGAATACTACGATGAGAACATGCTTCACGGTCTCCTCATTTCCGAGGTAAAGGACTACGAGGAATGCATTCGTCTTACAGACAGTTTCCTGCCATTCGTGGACAACTGGGCTGTTTGCGACATTATGTCTCCGAAGGTGTTTGCCAAACACAAGAAGGAGCTATTGGCGAAGATCAAGACTTGGAGTAAATCGTCACACGTTTATACTTGTCGTTTTGGAATAGAGGCGCTTATGTCTCATTACCTGGATAAAGACTTCAAGGCAGAGTATCTTGAAATTCCTGCATCAGTAAGGAGCGAAGAGTATTACGTAAAGATGATGGTAGCCTGGTTCTTCGCCACCGCCCTTGCCAAGCAATGGGACCAGGCGATTCCCTACATCGAGCAACAACGCCTTGCTCCCTGGACGCACAACAAGACCATCCAGAAGGCCATCGAGAGCTACAGAATCACGCCCGAGCAGAAGGAATATCTGCGGACATTGAAGATAAAATAATTATGACACAAGATACATCTACATATTACGTTTGGATAGGTGGCTCATGTGATTATGGTCATAAAGAGCGAGCTGGTGGTGCTGCCGTTGTGATTGAGCATAACGGCAACATCATCAGCCGTGATGCAATCAGCGACTTGCACACCACGGAGTTCCGCATGATGCTAACCCTCATGGTGAAGGTAATGCAGGAAATACCGGAAGGTTCCGACATTCTCTTCCTGACCAATGCCGCCTATATTCAGAACTTTGACAAGACTCCAACGGCTAAATCAGCCAACCGAACGAGCAGCGAGAGCAAAGATGCAAGCTCGCTTGCAATCTCTGCCGAGTCGCGAGGGAGGAAGGCGAGAGCCAACTCCGACTTGATCATTCAATGCATCGAGGAAAAGAAAAGGCACAACTCAGTCGGGGTCAAGATTGTGCAATATCACAAGAGTCCACTGCTGATAGAAACCCACGATAGGGCTACGGAAGCAATGGCAAAGACAAGAAAGGAGTTTCATCTGAAAAACAAGTAAATGTTTAGGAGCTATTTCCGGTCATTAAGGTCACGGTCATTATGGTCATTAAGGATTTCAACTTCTCTATTCTGGTAACACATTAGCGCTTTTTGATAACACATTTGTAACACACATGGATGATTTCTCAATACACCAAATTCATAACATATTGATTAGCAGCTATTTATGAAAAGAGTACATAAAAGAGGAATAAGTGATAAAATATATTTAAAAACAAAAAAGAACAACAGAGATAAGTGCCTATAAATAAGCAGCTTACTACTATTGTTCTCTCACGCTATTTTTGTACAAATAAGTTTCATTTTGCTTATTATAGTGATTCCGTTGGGGTTCGAACCCAAGACCCACAGCTTAGAAGGCTGTTGCTCTAATCCAACTGAGCTACGGAACCAACACTTTTAAATCGCAAACCAGCTAACCAATAACGCAATCAGCCACTTTTCTTATTTGCGGCTGCAAAGGTACATATATTTTTTGAATACACCAAACTTTTTCTCACTTTTTTCTTTTTTTATGCTTAAATATCGCAAAAAATAACTACCTTTGCATCCGTTAGGAGCAAGAAACTGCATTCTGACCCCGAAAGAGAAGAGATTTTTATAACGCATATTCAAACATAAAACATACGCAAATGAAAAAGTTAATCTTTTCAGTAGCCCTGCTCTCAGCAGCACTCTCTGCCAGCGCAGAAGAACATCCGCTCTGGATGCGCTACCCAGCCATCTCGCCCGATGGCACTACCATCGCCTTCGCTTATAAAGGCGACCTCTACAGTGTTTCTGTCAACGGCGGTGAAGCACGACAGCTCACAACCCATGCAGCCTTCGATTCGCATCCTGTATGGAGCCCTGACAGCAAGAAAATTGCCTTCCAGTCTAACCGCGAAGGAAGTCTCGACATCTTTGTAATCGATGCAAAAGGCGGTGCTCCTACCCGACTCACCACCAACAGCGGCAGCGAAACACCTATCGCCTTTGCAGACAACGACCATGTGCTCTACTCTGCCAGTCTGCAGCCTACAGCCCAGAGCATCATCTTCGGCGACAACACATTCCCACAAGTATATAAGGTAAGCACCAAGGGCGGAAGACCAGAACTCTTCTCTACCCTCACCATGGAGAATATCAGCATCGCCAAGAACGGCGACATTCTCTACCACGACAAAAAGGGATATGAAGACCCTTGGCGCAAACACCAGAAATCACCTATCGCACGCGACATCTGGCTGAAGAGTAACGGAAAGTTTACCAAGCAGACTACCTTTGCCGGCGAAGACCGCTCGCCAGTATGGACATCAGACGAGAAATCATTCTTCTATCTGAGCGAGCAGGACGGCACATTCAATATCTACCGCCGCAGCCTCAACAGTTCAAGCGACAAGCAGATTACCCACCACAAAGGCAATCCGGTAAGATTCCTCACCGCATCCAGCGCCGACCTGCTCTGCTACGGATATGATGGCGAAATCTACACCGTGAAAGAAGGTGGAGAGCCTCAGAAGGTGAACATCTCCATTACAACAGATAATGACGCTCCAAGCCTCGTACGTCAGATTAAAAGCTGGGGAGCTACAGAGATTTCCGTTTCGCCAGACGCCAAGGAAGTGGCTTTCGTGATGCATGGCGACGTATACGTAACTTCTGTAGAATACACCACTACCAAGCGCATTACCGACACACCGCAGCAGGAGCGCGACCTGAGTTTCTCGCCAGACGGCAGAGCCCTGGTCTATGCAGCCGAGCGCAACGGCGTATGGCAGATTTACCAGTCTAAGATCAAGAACGAGAAAGAGAAGAACTTCACCTACGCTACCGACATCGAGGAAGAGCAGTTGGTGAAAACAGGCGTTACATCACAGTATCCACAATACTCTCCTGACGGCAAGGAAGTGGCTTTCTTCGAAGACCGCGCTGCACTTCGCATCATCAATCTGAAATCGAAGGAAATCCGCACCGTGCTCGATGGCAAATACGTCTACTCTTACAGCGATGGAGACATCGCTTTCGAATGGTCGCCAGACAGCAAATGGCTCCTTTCAACCTATATCGGCAACGGCGGCTGGAACAACCAGGATATTGCACTGGTAAAGGCTGACGGCAAGGAGGTTCACAACCTGACCAATTCCGGCTACAGCGACAGCAACGGCAAATGGGTGCTCGACGGTAAGGCAATGCTCTTCCAGAGCGACAGAGCCGGCTACCGCAGTCATGGAAGCTGGGGAGCAGAAGACGATGCCTACATCATGTTCTTCGACCTGGATGCCTACAACCGCTTCAACATGAGCAAGGAAGAAATAGAACTGTCTGACGCCAACAAGGACGAAAAGGAGAAGAAGGAAGACGAGAAGAAGGAAGAGGCTAAAAAGAAGGCTGACGAAAAGCAGAAGAAGACCGGAAAGATAGAGGTGGAAAAAGTGAAGCCACTGGAACTTGACATCGAAAACTGCCGCGACAGAATCGTACGCCTCACCGCAAACTCTTCGCACATGGGCGATGCTGTGCTCTCTAAAGACGGCGACAAGCTCTACTACCAGGCAGCCTTCGAGGATGATTACGACCTCTGGCAGCACGACCTGAAGGACGGCTCTACCAAGCTCGTGATGAAGGGCGTAGGCCAGGGCAACCTGCAGACCGACAAGGATGTGAAGAACCTCTTCATCTGCAACGGAAGCAGCATCAAGAAGGTGGATCTGAGCGGATTCAGCACCAAGGACATCAGCTTTGAGGCTAACTTCAACTATAAGCCAGCCGAGGAGCGCCAGTATCTCTTCGACCACATATGGCGACAGGTGAAAGACAAGTTCTACGACCCTAAGATTCATGGTGTTGACTGGGAAGGTTACCGCAAGACCTATGAGAAGTTCCTGCCTTACATCAACAACAATTTCGACTTCCAGGAGATGTTGAGCGAAATGCTTGGCGAGCTGAACGCTTCGCATACAGGAGCCCGCTACTACGCTTCGAACAGCGCGCTTACCACCGCCAATCTGGGAGTATTCTTCGATCCTCAGTATCAGGGCGACGGCCTGAAGATTCAGGAGATTATCAAGCGTGGTCCTTTCGATGTGAAGAATACGGGCGTTACAGCCGGCAGCATCATCGAGAGCATCGACGGCGAGGAGATTAAAGCCGGAATGGACTACTTCCCATTGCTCGACGGAAAGGTTGGCAAGAATGTACGCCTCGGCATCAGAAACGCCAAGGGTAAGAAGATGGAGGTTACAGTGAAGGCTATCTCTCAGGGCAAACTCAACAACCTGCTCTACAAGCGATGGGTAGACCGCAACCGCGCTTTCGTTGACAGTATTTCGGGCGGACGCATCGCTTATGTTCACGTTAAGGCGATGGATTCGGAGAGTTTCCGCACCGTTTACAGCGAACTGCTGAGCGACAAGAACCGAAACAGAGACGCTGTAATCGTAGACGAGCGCCATAATGGTGGCGGCTGGTTGCACGATGATCTCTGCACCCTGCTCAACGGCAAGCAGTATCAGGAGTTTGTACCTCACGGCAAGGTAGTTGGCCGCGATCCATTCAACAAATGGGTGAAGCCATCTTGCGTCATGATCTGCGAGAACGATTACAGCAACGGTCACGGTTTCCCATGGGTTTACAAGGAACTCGGAATCGGTAAGCTGATCGGTGCTCCTGTAGCAGGAACCATGACAGCCGTATGGTGGGAAACGCTGATGGACAACACGCTAGTATTCGGTATTCCTCAGGTAGGCTGCCGCGACATGCGTGGCGTGTTCGGCGAGAACACCCAGCTGAACCCAGACATCGAGGTTTACAACAGTCCGGAAGATTTCATCAATGGCCATGATACCCAGCTCGAAAGAGCCGTAAAGGAAATGATGAAGAAATAAACAGAACGCCCTGCAGGGGGTCCAAAAGCCAAACCGCTTTTGTCCTTTGCAGGGCGATTTGTTTTTATATCTGACAACATTATTTATTAAACCTTATTAACCCACAATATCGGCGAAAACCCTTCTGTCATGACATAAAACCCTCTAAATCTTTACTTTTTTTCTTGAAAAGGGCGAAAAAGCAAGTGAAAAAGCCATAAAATAAAAAAAAATGAGTATCTTTGCAGAAAATAAAAACAAGATTATGGGATTATTCGGATTATTCAGCAACAAAAAGAAGGAAACTCTCGATAAGGGACTTGAAAAAACCAAGGAGAGTGTGTTTGGCAAACTGGCGCGCGCCGTTGCCGGAAAGTCTACCGTCGATGATGATGTGCTCGACGATCTCGAAGAGGTACTCATCACTTCAGACGTAGGTGTAGAAACCACGGTCAAGATTATCCGCCGCATCGAAGAACGTGTGGCCCGCGATAAATATGTTTCAACCAGCGAGCTCAACCGCATTCTGCGCGAGGAAATCGCCATTCTCCTCTCCGAGAATCACAGCGATGACCTGGCAGACTGGGAACTTCCTGCCGACCATAAGCCTTACGTTATCCTCGTAGTAGGCGTAAACGGCGTGGGCAAGACAACCACCATCGGCAAGCTGGCTTACCAGTTTAAGAAGGCTGGCAAGAAGGTTGTTCTGGGAGCTGCCGACACCTTCCGTGCCGCTGCCGTAGAGCAGATTTGCATCTGGGGCGAGCGCGTGGGCGTGCCTGTAGTGAAACAGCAGATGGGAAGCGACCCGGCAAGCGTGGCGTTCGACACCCTGCAGAGCGCCAAGGCAAACGGCGCCGACGTGGTGCTCATCGATACGGCAGGCCGACTGCACAACAAGGTAAACCTGATGAATGAGCTCAAGAAAATAAAGGAAGTGATGAAGAAGGTAATGCCTGAAGCACCAGACGAGGTAATGCTCGTGCTCGACGGAAGTACCGGACAGAATGCATTCGAGCAGGCTAAGCAGTTCTCTGCCGTTACCAACATCTCCTCGCTCGCCATCACCAAGCTCGACGGAACCGCTAAGGGCGGCGTTGTCATCGGCATCAGCGACCAGCTCAAGGTGCCTGTAAAATACATCGGACTGGGCGAAGGTATGGAAGATCTGCAGCTCTTCAACAAGACAGAATTCGTAGACTCGCTCTTTAAAAATTAGAAAATGAAGAAAAATCAGATAGATATTATTACCCTGGGCTGCTCGAAGAATCTCGTAGACAGCGAGTTGCTGATGAAGCAGTTTGAGGCAAACGGCTACCATTGCATTCACGATTCAAAGCGCCCTCAGGGCGAGATTGCCGTTATCAACACATGCGGTTTCATCGAGGATGCAAAGCAGGAAAGCATCGACACCATCCTGGAGTTTATCCAGGCTAAGGAAGAAGGCCGACTCAGAAAGCTCTACGTAATGGGCTGCCTCTCGCAGCGCTACCAGAAGGAACTGGAAGAAGAAATGCCCGAAGTGGATAAGTTCTACGGCAAATTCAACTACAAGCAGCTTCTGCAGGAACTCGGCAAGGCGGAAGTTTCATCCTGCAACGGCCAGCGTCATCTCACCACTCCGCGCCATTATGCCTACATCAAGATAGCTGAGGGCTGCAACCGCCACTGTGCCTACTGCGCCATTCCTATCATCACCGGCAAGCACGTTTCCCGTCCGAAAGAAGAGATTCTGCAGGAGGTGCGCGAACTGGTGGCAGAAGGCGTGAAGGAGTTTCAGATTATCGCTCAGGAACTCACCTACTATGGCGTAGATATTGACGGCAAGCATCATATTACCGAACTCATCAGCGAGATGGCTGATATTCCGGGCGTGAAATGGATTCGCCTGCATTACGCTTATCCAAACCAGTTCCCTATGGATCTTCTGGACGTGATGCGCGAGAAGCCAAACGTATGCAAATATCTCGACATTGCCCTCCAGCACATCAGCGACCACATGCTCACCAGCATGCATCGCCACGTAACGAAGCAGGAAACCATCAATCTGCTGAAGGCCATCCGCGAACGCGTGCCAGGCATTCACATCCGCACTACGCTGATGGTTGGTTTCCCAGGCGAGACAGATGAGGATTTCCACGAGCTCCTCGACTTCGTACGCGAACAGAGATTTGAGCGCATGGGCGCTTTTGCCTACTCTGAGGAAGAAGGAACCTACAGCGCCACCCACTACGAAGACAACGTGCCTGCCGAGGTAAAGCAGCGCCGGCTGGACGAACTGATGATTCTGCAGCAAGACATCAGCTCTGAGATTGAGGCTGATAAGGTGGGCAAAACCATGACCGTTATCATCGACCGCAAGGAAGGCGATTACTACATCGGACGAACAGAGTTCTGCTCTCCGGAAGTAGACCCTGAAGTTCTGATCCGTGTCGATGAGAAGCGTCTGCGCGTGGGTTGTTTCTATCAGGTAGAAATTACTGCAAGCGAGGAATTTGACCTCTATGGCAAGGTGGTGAAATAATCATTCTCTCCCCCATAGCCTGGAGTTTTAGAAATTTTGACTACATATTAAATAAATATGAACAATAAGGAATACATCGCTGAACTGGCTCAGCAAACCGGCTATTCGCAGGAAGACACCCAGAAGTTGGTGCGCAAGGCGATAGACGCTATGATTGCCGAGTTTGAGGATGGAGAAGCTGTCTCTATCCCCAATTTTGGCACCTTCGAAGTGAAGAAGCGCATGGAGCGAGTGGTGGTTAATCCTACTACCAAGAAGCGCCAGCTGGTGCCGCCTAAGTTGGTGTTGGGTTTCCGACCGGTTGCTTCGGTCAAGGAAAAACTAAAGAATGGAGGGGATGAGCAATGAGCAAATTCAGTTTAAATACACTCGGAAAACTGCTTGCTGATAAGAGCGGTCTGAGCCAGGTGGAAGCAGAACTCTTCATCCGGAAAATGTTTGATGTGTGCAACCAGGGACTCGATGCCGACAAGCAGGTGAAGATAAAATGGCTGGGCACCTTTAAGGTACAGGCCACGAAAGACCGTGAAAGCATCAATGTGAACACGGGCGAGCGCTTCACCATTGAAGGCAGAGACAAACTCACCTTCACGCCTGACAACATCCTGAAAGAAATCGTGAACAAGCCATTCGCCCAATTTGAAACGGTGGTGGTAAATGACGGCGTAGATTTCGATGAAATAGATGAGAAGTTTGGAGAAGAACAGACAGAAGATGCTCCTGAACAAGTAATCGATTTTCTGGACGAAGAAAAAACTGCAACTCCAAATCCGGAGGTTGTCGTAACTGAATCTGAAAAGGAAAAAGAAGACGAACAGGCAAAGCAAATTGCTATTGAACAAGCTAAACTGGAAAGATTAAAACAAGCCCAACTGGAGCAGGAAAGAATACAGAAAGAAAAGCAAGAGCAGGAAAGACTGGAGCAGGAGAAGCTTGAATTAGCCCAGCAACAGCAAGCCCTGAAAGCAGTTGTTGAACCAGCAGTACCTGCATCAGATGAATCTGAAGAAGAAGAGAAGGAAGAAGAAGAATCTTCCAATTCTCATCATATTGTTATTCCTCGCTATCTGGTCGTTGCAGTCTGTCTCATCGTAGTAGCTTTGATTGGCGGAATGGGATGGTTTGCCTTCAACTATGGTCAGATGACTGCCCAGCGCGATCATCTAGCCATGCAGCTAAACCAGTATCATCAGGCTCCAGCCAAGAAAGTCCCAGCCAAACCAGCTGCCGCCCCACTCTCTCAGGAACAGAAACTCCGCCAGAAAGCGATGGAAGACAGCATCCGTATGGCTAAAACTGCAGAAGCAGTAAAACTGGCTGAAAATTCGGATGAGGAAAGTGCTAACGCAGAAAAGGCTAAGCAGGCTGAAGCAAAGGCTAAGGCAGAAGCTAAAGATAAAGTCGAAGAAAAGGCTGCTTCGAAAATAGCATCATCCCAGTATGATAAGGACGCTCGCGTACGCACGGGAGCTTACCGAATCATAGGAGTTGCCCAGACCGTTACGGTTGGCGCCGGTCAGACCCTCGAACAGATTAGTACCCGCTATTTAGGTTCCGGCATGGAATGCTACGTAGAAGCCCTGAATGGTACAAGCACCGTAAAAGCCGGACAGAAAATCAAGATTCCGAAACTGGAATTGAAAAAGAAAAAGAAGTAAAGTACTGAACAAACAAAAATCGCCCTGTAAGAGCAAATATAATTTTGCACTTACAGGGCGACATTGTTTTATGTTAACATTACTTGCCCAACACTTCATCAAGCAATGTGTAGAAAGCAGGATCCTCACCAACAATAGTCTTGATAATCTTACCATTAGCATCAATCACAATCTTTGTAGGGAAACCCTGAACAGCATAGTCGCTGAGAACCTTGCTGTCCTTCGGATTGTAAACATGAATCCATGGCAACTGGTGCTTCTCAACAGCAGCCTTCCACTTAGCCTCTGTATCATTACAATCTACACCAAGAATTTCAAACTTACCCTTGTACTTCTCGTAATACTCCTTCATCTTAGGCATTCCCTTGATGCACCATCCGCACCATGAACCCCAGAAATCGAGTACGACAATCTTGCCGCGAAGGCTGGAAAGCTTAAAATCATTTCCCTTAATATCCTTCAGCGTAAAGTCAGGAGCCTCAACACCGGCAGCCTGCACCTTCTTAGCCTTCTCCTCAGCCTCAGCACGCTTCTTAGCCATATCAATCATTGGCTGGTAGAAAGCCTTCATTCTGCCGTTCTTCACATTCTCAGAGAGCAAGCCCAGCAGTTTCTCCATCTTGCTGACATCATCAAACTGCTCGAAGATAGTAGCACAAGACTCATAATCAGGATGCTGTTTTACGAAATTGAAAATCTTATCGTCCTTTGCCTTTTGCAGGGCAGGAGCCTTCTGCTCATACTCTGCCATGATGGTCTGCTGGGTCTCACCATTCTTGATTCTCTGGTTCAGGGAAGCTTCGTAATCTCTCAACTCCTTATTAGCATTCTCCAGCAGAACATCTACTTCATGATACTGCTGATAGAACTTAGAACCCGAAATATCGAAGCGGGTCTTTGCATCGCCCTTAACTTCAGCCTTCTCGCCAGGAACACAAGGCAGGTTGAACATAAACTGACCTGCACCACGATAAGCTTCAGGTGAGAGGAAAACGTATCCGGCTGCCTTATCAAGGTTTGCAGAATAGGTAAACTTGCCATTCTTCACCAAAACCGTATCCATCTTAACATTTCTGCCCTTGTAAACAAGTACAGAATCGGAATTGAAATTCTTCAAATCCACCTTCAACTGGAAGTTGCTCTTCTGAGCCATTGCAGCGGTTGATGCAAGCATCAGAGCCGCAGATAAAATCGCTGTTTTCATTTTTCAATACTGCGTTAAATTAACATTTAATCGTCTGTAAATCAATAACTTATATTAA
>ERZ780148.2272-NODE-2272-length-11397-cov-3.323135_pt1 | contig 11397 bp, 7 predicted proteins | sample MGYA00510984_ERZ780148 | MGnify/ENA primary metagenome ERZ780148 (study PRJEB29588, sample SAMEA2160902) | human gut metagenome | biome: human gut; feature: human-associated habitat; material: faeces | place: Denmark | collected 2008/2010 ...
AGTTGCGACAAATCTCTATGCGACGACCGATGATGGTTCTTATGGATTCCACGGTATGGGAACTAATCAGTTACAGGAACTCTGGGATGCAGGAAAACGCTATGATCACTGTGTAGCGATCGGACCGATGATCATGATGAAATTCGTATGTAAGCTGACAAAAGAGCTTGGAATCCCGACCGTTGTTTCCATGAACCCGATCATGGTAGACGGAACCGGAATGTGCGGTGCATGTCGTCTGATAGTAGGCGGGGAAGTAAAATTTGCCTGCGTGGACGGACCGGAGTTTGACGGGCATCAGGTTGATTTTGACCAGGCGATGAAACGTCAGGCACAGTACAAGACAGAAGAGGGAAGAGCGATGTTAAAGCTGCAGGAAGGTGATACACATCACGGCGGCTGTGGCAACTGTCAGTAGGGTTGAGCGTTTGAAAAGGAGATAGAGAGAATGGACGTATTAAATAGAGTACCGGTTCGCGAGCAGGAACCACAGGTTCGTGCGGCTAACTTTGAAGAGGTATGTTTAGGATATAACGAGGAAGAGGCAAAAGCTGAGGCAGCACGCTGCTTAAACTGTAAAAATGCGCAGTGTATGAAGGGCTGTCCGGTATCTATCAATATCCCGGCATTTATCGCACAGGTAAAGGAAGGAAACTTTGAGGAGGCATATCACATTATCAGTCAGTCTTCCGCACTTCCGGCAGTCTGCGGACGTGTCTGCCCACAGGAGAGCCAGTGTGAAGGAAAATGTATCCGCGGAATCAAGGGTGAACCGGTTGCAATCGGTAAATTAGAGCGTTTTGTTGCGGACTGGGCAAGAGAACATGGCATTAAACCGAAAAAGGCAGAAAAGTTAAATGGACATAAAGTAGCAGTGATCGGCTCAGGCCCGGCAGGTCTTACCTGTGCAGGAGATCTTGCAAAGCTTGGTTATGATGTGACGATTTTCGAAGCATTACATCAGGCAGGTGGTGTGTTAGTTTATGGTATCCCTGAATTCCGTCTTCCAAAGCAGAAGGTTGTTGCCGCTGAAGTGGAAAACGTGAAAGCATTAGGGGTTAAGATTGAGACCAACGTTGTCATCGGTAAATCCGTTACAATTGATGAGTTGATGGACAACGAGGGCTTTGAGGCAGTTTTCATTGGTTCCGGTGCAGGACTTCCAAGATTTATGGGTATTCCTGGTGAGCAGGCAATGGGTGTATTCTCAGCCAATGAGTTCTTAACAAGAAATAACCTTATGAAAGCGTTCTTAGACAATTACGATACACCGATCAAAGCTGGTAAGAAAGTTATTGTAGTCGGCGGTGGTAACGTGGCAATGGACGCTGCAAGAACAGCAAGAAGACTTGGCGCAGAGGTACATATCGTATATCGTCGTGGTGAGGAAGAACTTCCGGCACGTAAAGAGGAAGTACACCACGCAAAAGAGGAGGGTATCATCTTTGATCTTCTCCAGAATCCAACCGAATTATTAGTGGATGAAAACGGTTGTGTAAAGGGTGCAAAAGTGATCAAAATGGAACTTGGCGAACCGGATGCTTCCGGAAGAAGAAGTCCGGTTGAGATTCCGGGCTCTGAATATGAGATCGAGGCAGATACTGTGATCATGTCACTTGGTACTTCTCCAAACCCTCTGATCTCATCCACTACAAAAGGTCTTGATATCAACCGCAGAAAATGCATTATTGCGGAAGAAGAGACCGGTGCAACTTCCAAAGAAGGTGTTTATGCCGGTGGTGACGCTGTGACAGGTGCAGCAACTGTTATCCTTGCGATGGGTGCCGGTAAAGCAGCAGCTAAGGGTATTCACGAATATCTCAGCAACAAATAAAAACAGACAGGACAGGGCAGGTGCTGAATGGATCATATATTTGGCACCTGTTTTTTTCTGTAAGTATTCCAAAGAAAACCCAAAGTTTTATTAATATTTTATGAAGAGGGTAGCAAAATTGCAGGGTTTATGTATATAATAGAACACGCTACGCAAGAAAGAAATACGAGAGAGGTTACCGATAGATGAAGGAGCAGAATCAGCGCCAGATACAGAATCAGACAGAATTAGACGAAAGAAGACTGAGACAGAAAAAGCTTGTACGGAAAAGAAAAATCGTTTTGAGTGTAATGCTTTTGACATCTTTTTTACTGGGATGTGTCTGTGGAAGATATTTTCCTGAGATCAAACTTGGAAAAACAGAAGAAGTGCTGGCATCAGCGCAGGATAACTCCGATGAAGAGAAAAAAGAAAATCAAATTACAAATGACGTAGATAATGGAACAACAGCAGATGGAACGGAAAAAGAGGAACAGTCTGCTACAGAAACTGTCGAAGAACCGGCAGACAGCGAAGAAACGAATGATCCGTTTGCGGAGATTCCACAGGTTGTGTTATCAAAACCGGTAGATTATTCCTTAAATCAGGCAATCAGACAGTTAGAACAGATGGAAGCGTCAGATGAACGCTACGCACAGATCGTGGAAAATGCAGAGAAATATCCGGAAAAATTACTGATCAATCTGGCAAATAATCCGGAAATGATCGCATTTGTAGCTGATTACAAAGGGAATACAAGGGATTATGATAAAGCAGAACTGACAGAGAAAGAGTTACAGGAAGAATATCCGCTCTTTTTACAGTGGGATAAACGCTGGGGCTACCTTGCATATGGGGATGACAGCAATGTCGCGGTCAGCGGATGCGGTCCGACAACACTGGCGATGGCAGTAGTTGCGCTGACTGGAAACGAGGAGGCAACTCCGGCTGCAATCGCAAAATTCGCCATGCAGGAAGGTTACTATATGTCCGGCACAGGAACGATGTGGTCGCTTATGACAGAAGGGGCGGCAGCTTATGGTGTCCGCTCCGAGCAGATCAATATCAGCCAGATTGAGATCAAACAGCACTTAGATCAGGGAGACATCGTGATCTGCTCCATGCGGCAGGGAGATTTCACTACAGGGGGACATTTTATCCTGCTCTATGATTATGATGATGAAGGATTTTCCATTAACGATCCGTTTTCTTTATACCGCAGTGGTCAGAAATGGGACTATGGAAAAATCAGAAGCCAGATCAAAGCTGTCTGGGCATTAAAAGCAAAATAAAGAACAATTAGCGATTGTTCAAATAGTTTAATAAAAAACAGGGCATACTAAAGCATCATAAAGTGAGATGGAGAGATGCAGAATGTGCCAGAATATGAGTGGACTGTCCACTGCTGAAGTGGAATTTCGGAAAAAGGCAGGGTTGTCGAATGAAAGCGTAGATTCTTCCACAAAGACAGTGGCACAGATCATCCGCTCAAATGTTGTAACTTATTATAATCTTATTTTTTTGATCATTACGATCCTTCTGATCGTAGTGGGATCTCTTCGGGATCTTACTTTTTTACCTATTATTATTGCAAATATGTTGATCGGGATCATCCAGGAGCTGCGTTCCAAAAAAATCCTGGATGATCTTACAATATTAAACACACCGAAAATTACGGTCCGGCGGGATGGAAGTGAGCAGGAGGTTTTGGCGGATGAACTGGTGCAGGATGATGTGATAACGCTTTCGGCGGGGGGACAGATCCCGGCGGACGCACTGGTGTTATCCGGCAATATCACGGTCAATGAGGCTTTGATCACAGGGGAGGCCGATGAGATTATAAAAAAAGAGGGAGATCCGCTTTTCTCGGGGAGTTTTGTGATATCGGGAGAGTGCATGGCAAAACTGGAAAAAGTGGGAAAAGATTCTTATATTTCAGGACTGATGTTACAGGCGACGCAGACAAAAGAGGGCGAGCAGTCGGAGATGATCCGGGCGTTGAACCGCCTAGTGCAGACTGTGGGCGTGATCATCTTGCCGATCGGGGCGATCCTGTTTTTACAGCAATACTTTTTTTCCGGGGCGACGATGAAAGATAGTGTGACAGGCATGGTGGCGGCCATTCTCGGAATGATCCCGGAAGGCCTGTACCTTCTTGCAAGTGTGGCGATGGTGGTGTCGGTGATGAGGCTTGGAAAACAAAAGGTACTGATCCATGACATGAAATGTATCGAGACACTGGCGCGGGTAAATGTGCTGTGCGTGGATAAGACCGGAACCATTACCGTGCCGGAAATGGAAGTGGCACAGTTTATCCTTGCAAAAGACCAGAACCTTGCAGCGAAAGAACAGGAAGCAGACCAGCAATCGGAAGACAAAAATAAAATTGCAAAGCTGCTCTCTGACTGTGTGCGTGCCCTGCCGTGCGACAATGCAACGATGGAGGCATTGCAGCAGTATTTTACGGAGCCGATGGAAAACAGTGCAGAAAAAATCGTCCCGTTTTCGTCTGCCACAAAATACAGCGGAGTGGTTCTGGCAGGAAAAGCTTATGTGGTCGGCGCACCGGAATTTGTGCTGCGGCAGGATTATGCGGCTGTTCAGGGAACAATCGAAGTATTTCTGGAAAAGGGATATCGTGTGCTTGTATTTGCAGAGTATGGGGGGAATCTGGATGGAAAAGAACTGACAGAAAATGCAACTCCCATTGCATTTATCCTGCTCAACAATGCAATCCGGGAGGGGGCAATGGATACATTCCGTTACTTTTCCAAGCGGGGAGTGGAAGTGAAAGTGATCTCCGGGGACAATCCGGTCACGGTATCGGAGATTGCAAAGAAAGCGGGAATCCGCCATGCGGAAAAACAGGTGGACGCAGCAACGTTGAAAACAGCGGAGGCAGTGCGGAAGGCAGCAAAAAAATACACGGTGTTCGGCAGGGTGACACCGGAGCAGAAACGTCTTCTGGTGCAGGCATTAAAAGAGCAGGGAAAGACCGTGGCAATGACCGGAGACGGCGTGAACGATATTCTTGCGTTAAAAGATGCAGACTGCAGCATTGCGATGGCATCAGGCAGTGAGGCGGCTTCGCATGTGGCACAGCTTGTGCTGCTCGATAACGATTTCAATAAAATGCCGGCGGTTGTCATGGAAGGGCGGCGGGTGGTGAACAACATCGGGCGCACTGCCAGCCTTTATCTGGTCAAGAACATTTTCTCCATGCTCTTAGCCGTATTTTCCATGCTGTTTCTGATCGATTATCCGCTGGAGCCATCGCAGGTGTCGCTCATCAGTGTTTTTACGATCGGGATTCCGTCATTTTTTCTGGCGCTGGAGCAGAACCGGAATCAGATCCATGGGCATTTTCTTACCAATGTCCTGATCCAGGCGCTTCCGGCTGGGATTACAGATTTTATCGTGGTGAGCGGTCTGGTGATTTTCTGCAGGGAGTTCGGAGTGGAAAAAGAGTGCGTTTCCACGTCGTGCACGATCCTGATCGCAGTTGTCGGCTTCATGATCCTTTATCATATAGCAAAACCGATGACAACACCGCATGCGATCCTGATCGCAGCGATGGTCATCGGCTGGTTATTTTGTATGCTGTTTTTCAGTGAACTGTTTGCGATCACGGCGGTCACAGGAAAATGTGCAATGCTCATGATTGTGTTCGCAGTCATCACGGAGCCAGTGTTCCGGTATCTGATACAGCTTGTGGAGACTGTTCAGAAGTGGGGTGGAAAACTAAAATTTTAGTCCGATGAACCGGAATGTTTTTTCCGGCTCTGTTTTTCCCAGATAAAATACGTTACGATCAGAAGGATTCCGGTGAACAGCCATGTGATCGGGCTTGCCAGACGGACTGCCCAGTAACCGAACGGATTTAAGGTGACGGCGATCACGATAATACGGCACACCATTTCCACAACACCGCTTAACATTGGAACAAGTCCGCGGTTTAAGCCCTGCAGGGCGTTCCGGTAAAGGAAAATCCATGCGAGCGGCAGCATGAAGAAACTGATGGTGTTCAGATACTGCATGGCATAGTCGAAAATTTCTTCAGAAGGATTGCTCACAAACCAGCTCACAATAAAACGTCCGCCGAATACGCAGATGGCAGAGGCAGCAAGCGAGATAAAAATGCAGATGAAAAATCCTTTGCGCATTCCCTCGTAGATACGTTTGTATTTTCCTGCGCCGAGGTTCTGACCGCAGTAGGTGGCAATCGCAGTGCCGAGTGTCGGCATGGTCTGGGTGGAGAGGTTTTCCACTTTGGAGGCGGCAGTGAAGGCAGCCACAACACTGGAACCGAAAATATTGACTGCACCCTGCAGGATCATGGTTCCGATAGCGGTGATGGAATAGTTGAGCGCCATCGGAATACCGATGGAAAGCATATTGAACACACCGTATCCGTCGAGATAGTAATCTTCCCGGCTGGTTTTTAAAATGTCGAATTTGCGGAACATATAAATAAAGCAAAGCAGTGCGGAGACACCCTGCGCAATGATCGTTGCATAGGCAGCGCCTGCGGTTCCAAGTTTTACGACGACGATCAAAAACAGGTCGAGCACAATATTTAAAAAGGAAGAGAGAATCAGGAAATACAGCGGTGTTTTGCTGTCGCCGATCCCTCTTAAAATACCGGCGGCAACGTTGTAGGACATCGTGAGCAGGATACCTGCGAAAATGACTTTAATATAAGAGTCTGCGAGTCCTAAGATATTGTCCGGTGTTTTCATTAAAATAAGAAACTGTCTGGAAGCTGCCACCGTAGGGATGGTCAGAAGTAACGATACAATGGCAGTCAGTATCAGGGAGAGTGCGACATAATGCTTTAACAGCTTGAAATCTTTTGCACCGAAGGCGTGGGAGACCATAACGCCAAATCCCTGCGCAATACCATTTGCAAATCCTAATACAAGGAACATCAGACATCCGGTAGAGCCTACCGCAGCCAGAGCATCCTCACCAAGATACTGCCCGACAATGATCGTATCCACCATGTTATAAAACTGCTGAAAAATATTTCCCAGTAAAACCGGAACGGAAAAAAGTAAGATCATTCTGAGCGGGCTTCCCATTGTCATGTCTTTTGTCATAATCTGTACTCCTTGATTTATAAAATAGTTAAAAACCTGTCCGTGTTTTTTAGCCTCAACACGCATATTCTTTACGTTTCAGCAACTTAGTATAAGGCATGGACCGCAAAAAGACAATGTTTATTTTTGCGCAAAAATATAATTTTTTTGTTTTCGCAAAAGAAAAGATTTTTTCGTGGGAAACTGTTATAATAAGAAAGCAATTATTTGCAAGTTACAAGAAAATCACGGAGTAAAATAATGCAGACAAACCTCGAATACTACAAAATTTTTTATTATGTATCCAAATACAACAGTATCTCCCTCGCAGCAGAGGCACTTTCCATCTCACAGCCGGCAGTCAGCCAGGCAGTCAAGCATTTAGAAAGTGATCTTTCCTGTGCTCTCTTTGTGCGGACATCCAAAGGCGTGCGCTTGACAAAAGAAGGCGGACTGCTTGCGGAATATGTGAGAAAAGGATATGAGACAATCCTCACCGGGGAGAAAAAACTCTCGGAGATGTTAAACTTGGATGCCGGAGAAATCTGTGTGGGTGCCAGTGACATGACGTTGCAGTTTTATCTGCTTCCTTATTTAGAAGCGTTCCATGATGCATTTCCGCAGATCAAAGTGACTGTGACGAATGCCCCGACACCGGAGACGTTGAAACATTTGCAGGACGGAAAAATTGATTTTGGAATTATCAGTACCCCGGTGAACAATAAATATGATTTTAAAATGACACCTGTCCGCAAAATTCAGGATGTCTTTGTGGCGGGAAAAAAGTTTGAGTATTTAAAAGGCGGAAAATTAAGCTATAAAGAGCTTGAAAATCTTCCGGTCATGTGCTTAGAGGGCAGTACTTCCACAAGAAAATATGTGGAAGATTATCTGGCAGAACGCGGCACATTTGTCCGGCCGGAATTTGAACTTGCGACGAGCGATATGCTCATCCAGTTTGCAGTGCGCAACCTCGGTGTTGCCAGTGTCGTGTCGGATTTCGCAGAAAAATACATTGAAAATGGGGAATTATTCGTATTGAAATTTGACAGGGCGATACCGGAACGCGAGTTTTGCATTGTCTCAAACGAGCGTGCGCCGATGTCGGCAGCGGCAGAAAAATTATATGATTTTCTGCTTGTTCCGTAGTGAAAAAATGTCAGAAAAAGTTCATCAATTCTTCATCAATCTTAATAGAATATCAATGGGATTACGGGCAGGAATATGATAAATTTATATGCAGGATCAGGATATTTAGGGGGGAAACGTTAATGATGCGTTTATTATCAATCGGGATAGATTGTGTCTCAGCTGCTATTTTTGTGATTCCTGCTTTGGCTATTTTGCAGTGTACAATCTACAGGAAATGGGAATTTAAATCATTTTGTGTAAAACTGATATTTGCATTTTATGCGATTGCTTTGTTTTCAGTTGTGGGTGTTCCTACCGTTGGGATATTTCAGATGGATTTTGGTCTGAATCTGATACCGTTTGCAGACATTGTAAATAGTCCGTTTGCATATATGAAAAATACGATTTTGAATATCATTTTATTTATACCGATGGGATTTTTTGTACCTGCGGTCTGGAAGAATTTCCGGTCTTTCAAAACTATGTTTTTCATGGGACTCGCGGTATCACTGGGGATTGAACTATTACAGATATTTACATTCCGGCTTACGGATATTGATGATCTGATCACCAATACGGCAGGAACTGTGATAGGATATGAAATAAGCAGAAAATTCTCTTTTCCGTTCTCTTTAAAATCAGTGGATTCGAAAGAAAGTTTAGTACGATATGAACCTGTCCTGATTCTTGCGGTTATGCTTTTGATTTCCATGTTTCTGAAACCAATCGTGTCTGATAGCATATGGAATATTATAATATAATGAGCGCAAGTGAGAAGAATGCATTTATGCATTCGGCGAACGGCGAATGTCGATCATGAAGCTTTGCTTCATGATATAATAAACAATTATATCAAATATAATGAATATTAATTTTACTTATGACATATATTCGTGTATAATCATAAAGTAAAAACAGGAAAGTGTGATGGTTTTTACAGACCATCACTTTTTTTATGCAGGAGGAAAATCAAATGGTTACAGCAGTAGTAGGCGCTAACTGGGGCGACGAGGGAAAAGGAAAAATCACAGATATGCTTGCAGATGAAGCGGACATCGTTATCCGTTTTCAGGGTGGAGCAAATGCAGGTCACACCATCGTAAACAACTATGGTAAATTTGCATTACATACATTGCCATCCGGTGTATTCCACAGCCACATCACCAACATTATCGGAAACGGTGTTGCACTGGATATCCCGAAGGTAATAAGTGAGATCAAATCGATCACAGACCGCAATGTGCCTGCACCAAAAATCATGATTTCAGATAGAGCACAGATCGTTATGCCATACCACGTTCTTTTCGATCAGTATGAGGAGGAGCGTCTTGGAAAGAATTCTTTCGGTTCTACCAAGTCCGGTATCGCACCATTTTATTCAGACAAATATGCAAAGATCGGTTTCCAGGTAAGTGAGTTATTCGACGAGGAATTATTACAGGCAAAAGTAAAACGTACCTGCGAGACAAAGAACATTATGCTTGAGCATATGTATCACAAACCATTATTAAAAGAAGAAGAGTTATTAGCTACTTTGCATGAGTACAGAGACATGGTCGCTCCATATGTCGGAGATGTTTCTTTATTCTTAGACAAAGCGATTAAGGAAGGCAAAAAGATCTTATTGGAAGGCCAGCTTGGTACTTTAAAAGATCCGGATCACGGAATTTATCCAATGGTAACATCTTCCTCTACTTTAGCAGCATACGGTGCGATCGGAGCAGGCATCCCACCATATGAGATCAAGAAGATTGTAACAGTAAGTAAAGCATACTCTTCCGCAGTAGGAGCAGGAGCATTCGTTAGCGAGATCTTTGGAGACGAGGCAGACGAACTGAGAAGACGCGGCGGAGACGGCGGTGAATTCGGAGCAACAACCGGACGTCCAAGAAGAATGGGATGGTTCGACTGTGTGGCAAGTAAGTATGGCTGCCGTATGCAGGGAACAACAGATGTAGCATTTACAGTTCTTGATGTGCTTGGATACCTGGAAGAGATTCCGGTATGTGTAGGTTATGAGATTGACGGAGAAGTTGTAAAAGATTTCCCTGTTACAACAAAACTTGCAAAAGCAAAGCCTGTATATAAAGTTCTTCCAGGATGGAATTGCGATATAGGCGGCATAAAGGAATATGACAAACTTCCTAAAGAGTGCAGAGATTATATTGAATTTATCGAAAAAGAAATAGGTGTTCCAATTAAGATGGTATCAAACGGACCAAAGAGACATGATATCATTCACAGGAAATAATCTCAAAGTAAATATGATGCAATGGAGCAATCCGTGGCATTAGTATAAATATATACGGGTTAGTTGATTTTCGAGTACATTAAGATGTTTTTGAAAAACGATTAGCCCGTATAGCTTTAAATGGAAAGGAAACAATGAACTACGGTAAAAAAGAAATTGACAGAAAAATTAAAACTTTAAATTCGTCCAAAAGAAAAGTTTTAAATAAGATAAAGCTTAATTTAAAAATTATTGTTGTTATTGTTATTCTTACGTCTGTGCTGTGTACGGCATTCAGCGTAGTGGGCGTTGTGAGGGGACTTGCAGACAGTGCACCAAAAATAAGTGAGGAGAGCATGATTCCGGACGGGTATCCGTCTACGGTGTATGATTCAAACGGAAACAAAATCCAGACACTTATGGGTTCAAATGCGAATCGTGTGTACAAAAAGATTGAAGATATTCCGATATGTGTGCAAAATGCATTTATTGCAATAGAAGATGCGAGGTTTTATAAGCATAGCGGAGTTGATCTTCAGGGAATTATAAGAGCATTGTATTCTTCTTTGTCTGATGAGAAAATGACGCAGGGAGCAAGTACGATTACACAGCAGTTATTGAAAAACCAGATTTTCGGTGGCGGAAATGAAAAAACTTTTTTCGGCAAATTATCAAGGAAGATACAGGAACAGTGTCTTGCTATCAGACTTGAAAATAATATAGGCAAAAAAAAGATTCTTGAATATTATCTTAATACAATAAATTTAGGACAGAATACGATGGGAGTGGAGACTGCCAGCAGAAGATATTTTAACAAATCAGTATCAAAACTGAATGTATCTGAAGCTGCGGTTTTGGCAGGAATTACGCAAAATCCGACGGAGTATAATCCTATTACAAACCAGCAGAACAATGAGGCAAAAAGAAAAATTGTGTTGAAAAACATGCTCGACCAGAAATATATAACAGAGGATGAGTATGAGGATGCGCTTGGTGATGATGTATACAGTAGAATCAAAAGTGTAAATGAGCAGAAGATTTCAGGCAAAAGCATGATTAATTCTTACTATGTCGATGCTGTTATAGATAACGTAATAAGTGATCTGAAACAGAAACTCGGCTACACGGAAACACAGGCATACAAT
>ERZ780148.2276-NODE-2276-length-11386-cov-2.678669_pt1 | contig 11386 bp, 6 predicted proteins | sample MGYA00510984_ERZ780148 | MGnify/ENA primary metagenome ERZ780148 (study PRJEB29588, sample SAMEA2160902) | human gut metagenome | biome: human gut; feature: human-associated habitat; material: faeces | place: Denmark | collected 2008/2010 ...
TACAGGGTCAAGGAGACCGATGAAATATTTTCGGCGGCGTATACCGAATTCGCGTTGGGACTGCTGTGCGCCGGTCTTGAGGACGGAAAAAACACGCTCGTGTCGCCGCTTTCGGTCATGGAGGCGCTTGCAATGGCGTCAAACGGCGCTTCGGGAAGGACTCTCGACGAATTGATGAGCGTTATCGGCGGCGGGATCGGCACGGACGATCTGACAGCGTACCTGCGCGGGTTCAGTCTCGACAGCGACCTGGTGCGGATGGCAAATTCGGTATGGATACGCGACGGTTTTGCCGTCAGAAAGAGCTTTCTCGAAAAAAACGGCGGACTTTACGGCGCGGGCGTGTTCACTGCTCCGTTCGATGATTCGACCGTCGATGCCGTAAACGCATGGATAAACGCGGGGACGAACGGTATGATCGGCAAAATGCTTGAGCGCGGCGCGCTAAACGACAGTGATATCTGTCTCTGCAACGCCGTGTTCTTTGACGGCAGATGGGTGCAGACATACAAGGACGAAAACATCGTTGACGGTCTGTTCAGGCGTGCGGACGGCACGACCGACAGAGTGACGATGCTCCGTTCGGAGGAGACGAGTGCGCTCAGCGTGCGCGGCGGCGTCGGTGTGCGTAAAATGTATGACGGCTTGCGGTATGAATTTATTGCCCTTATGCCCGACGAGGGCACGAGTCTCGGCGATTTCGCGGCATCATTTGACGGCGCGAGCCTGCGCGCGACTGTCCGCAGCTTTGTCCGTGCGGATGTTGAGCTTGAAATGCCGGAATTCAGGGCGGAGTACTCTGCCGATCTTACCGAAACACTCAAAAAAATAGGGATAAAAGAGGCGTTCGAGGCAGGGCGTGCGGATTTTTCGGGAATAGCGGACGGCAACATCCACATCTGCAGCGTGCGTCACAAGACGGCATTCACTCTTGACCGCAACGGCACGCTTGCTTCGTCGGCGACCGTCATAGGCGTGCCGGGATCGTCGGAGGTTCCGTCTCCAAAAATGAAAGTTACGCTTGACCGTCCTTTTATTTATATGATAGTAGATTCGCTGACCGCGCTGCCGGTATTTATCGGAGCGCTCGAGACTGTGGGCTGAACGCGGCGGAAGATCGTGTCATAAAGCAGGATGCTGCCGTTGCGAAACGGCAAGGGAGGAGCTTATAATAATGAAGAAAAGAAGGATCGTTGCATTTTTATCGGCGCTCATCATGCTTGCGGCGGCGCTTGCTGGCTGTCGCGCGGGAGCAAGTGACAAGCGCGCGGATCTGATCTCAGATGGCGGCGCGGTCGCGCCTTTGTCTCCGAATGCGGGATTTTCCGCCGCATATACCGATCTTGCGCTGAAGCTGCTGAGCGCCTGTCTTGAGGACGGAAAAAATACGCTCGTGTCGCCGCTTTCGGTCATGGAGGCGCTTGCAATGATGGCAAACGGCGCATGTGGCGAGACGCTCGGGGAGATGGAAAGGGTGATCGGCGGCGGCATTCCGGTATCCGAGCTTGCAAGGTATCTTGCGGGCTTTGCCGCCGGCGGGGAAGAGCTGTCGCTTGCAAATTCGTTGTGGCTGCGCGAGGGCTTTGACATCGACGAAGAATTTTTGCGGAAATGCTCGGCTTTTCAAGGCGCGGGTGCATACCGCGCGCCGTTTGACAGGCATACCGTTGATGATATCAACGATTGGGTGAGCGAAAATACGCACGGGATGATAAAGAGTGCCGTTGACTACGATACGGTGCGGGCATCCGAGCTCTTACTTTGCAATGCACTGTATTTTGACGGCAAATGGGAACGCAGATACAGTGACGGCGATATAAGCGACGGATATTTTACCCGCGAGAGCGGCGCACGGGACGAGGTGAGGTTCATGTATTCGGAGGAGCACAGCTATCTTGACGACGGCAAGGCAACCGGTTTTATTAAACCGTATAAGAGCGGCTACAGCTTCGTTGCACTGCTGCCGAACGAGGATGTTTCTCTCAGCGACTATGTTGCCTCAATGACCGGCGGAACCTTTATTGGTATGATAAAAAATGCCAAGGATGTTCCCGTGGAAACGGCGATACCGAAGTTCTCCTACGATTATGACATTGAAATGAGCGGTGCGCTGAAGGCGCTCGGTATGACAAAGCCGTTTGATGCGGCAAAAGCGGATTTTTCGGCGCTCGGTTATTACGAAAGCGGAAATATATTCATCAGCCGCGTGCTCCACAAGGCGTATATCACCGTGGACGAAAAAGGAACAAAAGCCGGTGCGGCGACCGCTGCGGATATTAAAGCAACCTCTGATACAGGGGGGTTATACAGCGTTACGCTTGACCGCTCATTCGTTTACGCCGTTATAGACGACGCTTACGGGCTGCCGGTATTTATCGGCGCAGTCACGGACATCGGAAAGTAATGTACGGCAAGCGGCTGACCGAAAGCGTCGGAGGACGCGATTTTGTTTCTGCTTCCGATACTGATAAAAAGAGGTGATCGTAAATGTTGAAGCGAAAAGTTTCTGCCATATTGGTCTTAATTCTTGCCGTAATAACCGTGGTTGCCTGCGCATTCGCTGCGGATACCTGTATCCGCCGTAACCGGCAAATGTCAGCACCGAAATCAAAAGAGATCGGCAAGTTCCGTTTTCTGAATGACAAAAGCGATGCCGAGGGCGTAAGCTTCGAAGTTATCGGTGTCCGTGAGGTCGGCTCGGATGTTGTTCTGGATTTGCTGTGGGTCAATAATTCCGGAAACCCCATTGAGTACGGCAAGGCATATGAGTTGTATCGACTGAAGGAGGAAAATTGGAAAGAAATTGACACGGAGCTCTTCTTTCCCGATATATGCCTCAGTATAAACAGCGGATCTGTCGGAGGGGTTTCTTATACAATACCGGGTCATGTCGATATGACAGCAGGTGAGAGATTCCGTCTTCAGACCGAATTTCGATTCCAATACGGGGACGAATATTGCGAACCGTTGAAAAATCTGCTGGAATTTGAAATTGTGAAAGCTGCGGAGTACATTCCGAAGGAGTCTTACACCTACAGATCCGAGCACGACTTTGCAACGCTGTGTCTTGATCCGGACAACAAAACCTTTTCTCTCGTCTTGTCTTTGCTCAGCTCCTATTGGCCTCACGGCAGATATACCGAGACGGACGGGTACATTGTATGCAAAGCCGATGATGAAACGGGAAACACCTACATATTCCGCAGAGAGAACGAGACGTTGGTCTTTGAAGCCGGACGTTCGTCACAAGTCCCCGTGTACCGATACGGACTGACAGATAAAACTGCTGACAGATGTGTTCCGGACGGCGCGGTGTTCCGTCAGAAATCGTTCAGTTCCAAAACCGACGTTCCGTCCCTTCTGATCAGGCTCGAGGCGGACACAGAAACCGAAAACGACGAATTTCTCGCTGCGCTTTGCGGCTGCGACCGGACAATTCCGGCATCGGACGGAAGCGGGCAAATGATTAATATAAATGCCTGCGGCACCGGAATCGGGGCGGAAATCAATTTGCCCGAAGTAAGCATTTCCTTACCGGCAGAAGCTTCGCTGCACTTTGACACTCAGCCCGATACCGTGACGGTAAAATGTCTTAATAAGGGTAGCAGCGTTGAGGAGACCTGCGATATCGACCGTTCGGACGGAAATTACTCCTTCAGCCTGAAAAACGGAGAAAATGTCTACCGAATCACCGCGGAATGGCAGAACGGCGACCGTGCGGAATACGGTTTTGCCGCATGTTGTTCAACGACCGCTTGACAAGGCTTCAACTTTGATCGTATAAATCTGAATATGACACCGGTGCGACTGTATCGATGCCAAGGCTGTAAAGAAAAATGACGGAAAACCGACAGGCGCACAGACCCGGTAAGAAGGGAGCTGTGCGCTTGCTTTTATATTTCACATATGTATATACCCTTTCGGGGTGATGAAAGGAATAACCGATATGACCTATACGAAAAAAACAACGGAAAATCTGCGGCGGCTTGCTGCACTGTCTGATGAGAGAAACGGCATTACGCCGGATATGTATACCGAACACGCCGTGTTCAGGGGGCTCAGAGATATGAGCGGCAACGGTGTTGTGACCGGTCTTACCGAAATATCCACCATAAAAGCAAAGGAAAAAGCACCGGACGGCAGCGTTCATACCTGCCCCGGGGAACTTTACTACCGCGGATATAATATCTGCGATTTGGTGGGCGGATTTTCCTCAGAAAACCGCTTCGGCTTTGAGGAAACCGCCTATCTGCTGCTGTTTTCCTCGTTGCCGGACAAAAAGGAACTGCAGCGGTTTGAAAAAATGCTTGCCGAATTTCGCAGCCTGCCTAAATCCTTTGTGAGAGATATGATTATGAAAGCACCGGGGCGGGATGTGATGAACATCCTTTCCCGCTGTGTACTGGCACTCTACACCTATGACGATGACCCGGACAATATTTCCACCGAAAATGTACTGCGGCAGTGTCTGCATCTGATAGCGGCATTCCCGATGCTGGCGGTATACAGCTATCAGTCCTATCAGCATTTTCACTGCGGACAGAGTCTGGTAATTCACCGACCGGAAAAAGGGTTGTCCACGGCGGAAAATACTCTGCGGATGCTGCGCATCACCGGCGAATATTCACCGCTTGAAGCAAAGCTGCTCGACCTTGCTCTGGTGCTGCACGCCGAGCACGGCGGCGGTAACAATTCTACCTTCACCACGCATGTCGTGACCTCCTCCGGCACCGATACCTATTCCGCCATTGCGGCGGCGCTCGGTTCGCTGAAGGGACCGCGTCACGGCGGTGCCAACATCAAGGTTGTGAGGATGTTCGAGGATATGAAAAACAGCATTAATACCAAAGACGAGGACGCCGTTGCAGGCTATCTGACGGCACTGTTAAACAGGGAAGCCTTCGATAAAGCAGGTCTTATTTACGGTATCGGACATGCCGTTTACTCCGAGTCCGACCCGAGAGCCGGGCTTCTGATGGACTGTGCTGCGTCCCTTGCTGCAGAAAAGGGATATGAAGAGGAATATGCCCTTTATTCGCTGGTGGCGAGGCTTGCTCCGGAGATCATTGCAAAGAAGCGGAAGATGTACAAGGGAGTCAGTGCGAATGTGGATTTCTATTCTGGACTTATATATCGGATGCTGGATCTGCCATGCGAACTGTATACGCCGATTTTTACAATGGCGCGCATTGCCGGATGGAGCGCCCACCGTCTGGAGGAACTGCAGAATGCCGGAAAGATCATTCGCCCGGCATATATCGGAGTGAAGCCTACTCGGGAATATGAGCCGATTGAAAATAGGTGATAAGATCAAAAAAATACGCCCTCGGAAACCGGATATTACGGAATCCGAAGGCGTTTTTCTTGTTTTGGCTTAATCGGCTTTTTCCGCCGCTTTGGTTCTGCGGTACATATCCTGTATCTGCCGGTCGATTTTCGCTATATTTCCGGCACTGTTCCGTCGATACTCCACAACACTATTATTATAACATACAATAGGCCGATCGGTCAATACACAATAAAACGAAAAGGCAAAGTTTGTATATAAGCACAAAAACGAATGCCGGAATTCGTATATCCTGCCAATTGTTTTTTTGAGAGAAATATGCTATACTGTAGATGCAAGGAGGAAGAGGTGATTCCAATGACCTAAGCACTCTCTCCCTTGTATACAGGCAGGGAGAAAAGCCCGGGCACCAGAAGACGACATAACGCCTGACAGGCAAGCCGCTTTAGTAGGCAAGTCCATCGCACTGCGGTGTTTATATATAGGAGAGGCGTAGATTTGGCGGACACAGCAAGGTGCCACCAAACAAGGAAAGAGAGGTACAAGAAAAGATGTTAGATATCAAGAGTGAGGGATAGCCCTTGATTGCTGATATGAAAGGCAGTCAAGGGCTATCTTTTTTGCTGTTTTAAACGGTGATGCATAACGGAAGAAACCGGTTTTGAAAGAATTCAGACCGGATTTGTTCCGTTCTTTTTGTTGTTCGAGATCTGTACCGGCTTTGAAACGGTCGTGTCGGTCAAAAGAGATATTTTGCAAATAAATCAAAGTGTCCAATAAAGCAGTCAACGATTCCCTGTTACATTTTTTTGCCGGTTATGTCCTTCTATGTATTCCATAAATCGCTCATTTTTAACTCCTCAACTTCCGATTTGTCGGTATCTTATTGAACCATAAATTCTCTCATTTTTCAACCGCCTCTGCTTATATTCCGTCACAGCCCCTGCCGGTGTTCAGCAGGACATCTTCCAGTGTGTAATTTTTCCACACATACAACGTCTAACCCTTTAACAAACACGCCATTATTGCCATCAACTGCCGATTCGCACATTTTGAAGAGAAGACGGCTTTTCGGGCCTGTGCCTGAGGGCGGTCGAAGGGAAAAGGAACAAGACCTTGCGGGGGTTCCGGAGGGAAAACGGTGCCGAATTCAGTCGGCCACTCGTTTTTGCAAAGCCGACAAGCCAAATGCACAGAAAGCTGCAAAAGCTGCTCCGCAAAGAAGATATGTCCCGTTAAAGAACAGCAGGTTGACTGCGTACCGCATGGGCATCCGTGTAAAGAGTACCGCATACGGTTCGACCCTTCCGATCGCCTCCATGACCGCTGTGACACGGAACGGACTGACCCCGCACAGATATGCGCCGAGGAAATACAGCGCCAGCTTCTCGGCAACGGCAGGAAGCAGGAGTCCGAGTACATAAAACCACGGTTTTTGCTTTTTGCAGCGCTTCCACAGATATAGCGCCCCAAAGCAGTACGGCAGCAGCGCAAGGCAGGCTCCCTGCGCAGTCAGGTGTAGCTGCAGCCCGAATACAAGAAAGACCATACGGATCAAAAGGTATCCGCCGAGAATGATCAGCCAGCAGATCAGCAGAGATCTCAAGTGGAGTTTTCCATGTGCGGTTGCTTCATTGTTGTACATTTTCTTTTCCTCCTTACAGATTCTCATTTTTCAGGGCGTCGATGGGATTGTCCTTTTTTACCTTGCTCATTGAATACATCATAGTGGCAAATACGACCAAAAACACGCTCAGTACGGCGATGCCGATGGCTGCCCACGGCAGATGGAAGGAGGTTTCATAGGCCGTTGTGACTGCGCTGTAGATGAGATATGTAATGCCGCAGGATACAGGCAGTCCGAGCAGAAGCGCTTTTGAGCCGTACAGCAGGCACTCATAATTCATCATCCTGCGAAAGCCCTTCTGCGTCATCCCGACAGATTTCAGCATTGCAAATTCTCTGCGGCGCAGGCTGATATTCGTGGAGATCGTATTGAACACATTCGCAGCGGCAATCAGAGAGATCAGCACAATGAAGCCGTAGGCAAAAACCTTGATAATCGTTATGATATTACGGTTGGCCTCGGCAAATCGGGCAATGTCTGTAAGCTCTCTGGTGCCGAGTCCGTTCTCGGTCAGCATTGTTGCCAGCTTTTCAAAACTTGCAGCATGATTGTCCGATGTGAGAAAGAAGCCTGTTTCCCTGAAGCTGTTCAGCCCTTCCTTCGGGATAACGCTTTCCATCATACTGTAAGGGTAGATCATGCTCAGTTTCACCGGCGTGCTTCGGCTGACGAAGAACGGGGCCTCTTCAATGGTTTTCTCGGCTCTCAGGGTGTACCTGACGAGCGACTCCTCATAAGGAAGCTCTATTGTGTCCTTTTCATACTTCCGCGACTGATATATGACAAACTCGTTGTCGTTTTCGTCGAATTTGTTTCCCTTCCGGAAGTATCCGTCAATCTCACGATACAGAAGGCATTCGATCTCACAACGGTCACCCTTCAGCGTATCCAGCGTGACATACTTTTCAAGTGTCCGGTCAAATTCAATATTTTTGTCAATTGCAATGCCCAAAGGGTTTTCTTTGTTATAGTAGTCCGCTTCGCTGAGCCTGTATTTTTTCAGCAACCTGTTAAATTCGGCATCATCCACGAAGTACAGATACCCCGATATTCCCACGGTATCCGTGTCGGTTTTATCCTTTGCGGAGCCAAAATCGGCGAAACGGTTGATATAGGTATCTGTCACATATTTACGGGGGATGTCGCCCTGTAAAAACAGGCTTTTGGCATATGCACTGCCGGTAATATTCTGCTCGGACGAGAGGAGCGCCAGCAGCTCGTCCGGCGTTTTTGAATCGGGAGTATCAAGGTCTGTCGTGTACTTCAGGTCGAATTGTTCGGAGGATAATGCCCCCGTCGACGATTTCACCAGATAATCGGTGAAGGCAGAGGCGGAGATAAAGAGAACAATGCTCATAAACAGGCTGACAACGGTAGCCCTATACCTTTTACGGCTGCGCCTGTAATACTTTCCGGCTATGACCCCGGGAAGTCCGAACAGCTTATAGGTAAGCCTTGAGGTTTTTGTCGGTTTATTGTCTGCCCTGACATCCATGTTCTGGCGGATGGCTTCCACGGCAGATACCCTTGTGGCTCTTTTCGAGGGAATCCACGCCGAGATAAGAACCGTTATCAGTGCGATCACAGCGGCAATAACGACCGACTCCCACGATACGCAGAGCCGCAGGGGGATATGCGCTTTACCGACGATGGAGCTGAATTTGTCGCCGAGCAGGAGAAGCGTTATGCCGATGCCGCCGATTCCGACAAGAATGCCCAGCGGGATGCCGATGGCACTGACGGTCAACGCTTCGAATGTGACCATCCTTCTGAGCTGTTTTTTGGTAGCGCCCACCGACGAAAGCAGACCGAACTGCTTTGTTCTTTCCGATACGGAAATGGAAAATGCATTGTAGATAAGAGAGACGGAGGCAAAGACGATCAGCCCGATCACAATAGCCGCAAGACTGTAAAGGGTGGCGGTAACCGAATCAAACCGCGAAACGCCGGAATATATCAGAACATCGGTATTGTAGGCATAACGATAGGCATCCGTATAGCCCGTCTCTTTCATAAAGTCGTATACGGCGGAGGGCTTTTTCATTTTGAAATGGCAGTCGATCGGCGATTGCCCGTCCGCTCCTCTGTCGGCTACGGTAAGCGCCGTGTATCCGGGAGCGTCGGTATTCTCAAATGCCGGTCTTTCATATATGCCGACGACCGTGTAAGTCCTTGCCACGGTGTTTTCGAGCTTTTCGTCATTTTTAACTTCGGCTTGAATTTCGCTGTCATAGGTGAAAAAAGGGTTGATTTGTCCCAGCCTTTTGCCGTCAAGAATTCTGTCACCGACCTCAAGAGTAACGGTATCTCCGATTTTATAGCTCACCTTTCCGTTAGTGGCAAGGTGTTCCGGCAAAATGATCTCCGAGGAGTTTTTCGGAAGCTCTCCTGCGGTAAGATGCACGGGCATGGTTTCAAAATATCCGGATGCCGCGTCGCCGCCGAGGACAAACAGATACGGCTTGCGCTCGTTGGAGCTGTTTATCCTTGCATAGCCGAGAACCTGCGCATAGGTGGCGGATGTAATCTTTCCGGAGTCGTCGATATCCTCATAAACCTTGTATGCGGCGTCATAAACAGCACCGTGCCAGTCTCCGGTTTTGTAGACCGTATATCTCAGCACAAAGTTCTGCATACTGGCAACAAAGGTCGTTGAGGCGCAGATCATAGCGGCTGAGAGCATAATGCCGATGATCGTAACAACGGTCCTTGTCCGGTTTTTCTTCAGCGAAGCCAAGGTGACCTTGTTGAAAACATTCATCTGCGGATCACCTCGTCTCTCGTGATTTTTCCGTCGTCAATGGAGATAATGCGGTCTGCCTGAAGGGCAATGCTTTCGTCATGGGTGATGACAATGAGCGTCTGACCGTATTTCTCGTTGGAAATCTTGAGAAGGTCTACGATCTCTCGGCTGTTTTTGGAGTCAAGATTTCCTGTCGGCTCATCGGCAAGCACCACCGCGGGCGCATTCATCAGAGCCCGACCGATGGATACTCTCTGCTGCTGACCGCCGGAAAGCTGATTCGGCAGATGGTTTTCCCGACCGTTGAGTCCGAGCGTGGTTATAAGCTCTTTGAGCCTGTCGCGGTTGACCCTCTGTCCGTCCATAAGCACGGGGAGCGTGATATTTTCCGTTACATTGAGTACGGGGATAAGATTGTAGAACTGATAGATCAGCCCAACCTGACGGCGGCGGAAGATGGCAAGCTGTTCCTCGTTCTGCGCGTACACATCCTTGCCGTCCATAAGCACCCTGCCGCTTGTAGGCCGGTCCACGCCGCCGAGGATGTGAAGCAGGGTGGATTTACCCGAGCCGGAGGGACCGATCACGGCGATAAACTCTCCTTTATTTACCGAAAAGGATACGCCGTCCAGCGCCCGCACCTCGTTTTCACCTTTTCCGTATACCTTTGTCAGGTTTTCAACCCGCAATATTTCCATCCCGAAACACTCCTTTCGCTTTTTACACCCTCATTTTACTTTATACGGATGACACGACGGTGACTTCAAAGTGACGGATCCGTCACTTTGAAAAAAGGGAGCCGCCGGTCAGACGGTTCCCTTATAAAAGCGGATGGTGAACATGGCTCCTACGGGCTTGCGGTTCTCTGCCTTTACGGTCCCCCCCTGACCGGTTATGATCATGCGTGATAAGGCAAGCCCGATCCCAAAGCTTTTGCCGTCGGAATCCTTGCCCTTATAGAAGCGTTCAAAGATGTGGGGCAGATCCTCCGGAGAAATGCCCGTGCCGTTGTCTTTAATTATAATTTCGGAAAACAGGGCGTTTTCGGTTGCCTCGATCTCAATCCTGCCGCCCTCGGGGGTGTGTTCCATGCAGTTCTTCACAATATTGCCGATGGCTTCGCAACTCCACGAAAAATCTCCCCGGAAAGCGCCGTCCGCATGGATGAGCAGCGCCTGCCCGCGCAGCTCCATGGGAATGAGCAGGGGAGCGCAGGACTTATTTATCAGCATTTCCAGGCTGACCGTCTCTTTGTTGAACTGTACCGTTCCGGCGTCCAGCTTAGATATTTTCAGCAGAGTGGTGATCAGCCAGTCGATGCGGGAGAGCAGCTCGTAGAGCTCATGGATAAGCTGCTGCCTGCGCGCGTCGGTCAGCTTCGGCTCCGACAGCAGTCCAATCAGCAGATTGATAGAGGTCAGGGGCGTGCGGATCTGGTGAGAGATGTCCGCGATGGAATCGGCAAGGTGCGCCTTTTCCCTTGTCAGCGTTTGCTGCTGCTCACGCAGGCGTATGGTCATCTTATAGATCTCACTGTGGAGGATGCTCAGCTCGCCCTCCGAATAGCTGTCAAAATCGATTGCATGATCGCCGTGCAGGATCTGATCGATATCGCCTGCCAAAGCGGCAATGCTTTGATACCTCCTGTATGTACTGGCGCAGTAGATCAGCATGAGGAGCAGAGAAAGCCCTGCGGCTGTCAGCCCGGCGCGAATGTCGAAGAAAAAGC
>ERZ780148.2283-NODE-2283-length-11364-cov-3.622071_pt1 | contig 11364 bp, 9 predicted proteins | sample MGYA00510984_ERZ780148 | MGnify/ENA primary metagenome ERZ780148 (study PRJEB29588, sample SAMEA2160902) | human gut metagenome | biome: human gut; feature: human-associated habitat; material: faeces | place: Denmark | collected 2008/2010 ...
ACACCATTCTTTTATTGCACACTTATTATACTTAAATTATACAATTTATCTTTTGCATAGTAAACATTCTATTTTTAGTATGTGTAAACTTTTATTTTATATCGTTTAAATATTAAATAAAAAAAAAGAGAAGCATTACACTTCTGCAATATATTCAAGTAACTTTAAGAACAAATTAATATATCTTTGATTTAATTTATATTTTCTTAATTTTCTGATTCTAATTCTCTTTTGTTTAACATCAAGATTGCTAAATAATATTTCTCCAAGCATATCCTTTGTTTTAGTTTCTATTGGTAAATCACTTAAGATAGAATCAATATCATCATTAATAAGTCTTAAAGCATCTATTTCAATATCTTTACCCTTACAATTAATTGTTATTTGTTTAAGAGTTGAAAGTGGTGGTAACTCAATTACGTAATCTAAGTCATCAATATATGAATTATATGTACTTATTGACTCTTCTCCACAATGAATAGAAACTTCTTCAGGTTCTTTCGTATTTCTAAAACGTATTTTATAAGAACGCATATCAGTTATTATTCCACTCTTACCAGCAACTGGTCTAATAATAACTGTAAAATTATTTGCTTGATACGTATAATCTATACTAGTCAAAAGGTAAAAACCTTGTTCATATAATGATGAAAGCCCATCATCTTCATACATCTCATAGTTGCTTGATGCTCCAGGAAATATTTGAATTTCCATATTCTTTGGTGGATTAGTATCATTTAAATCATTTCTATCTAAAATAGCTAAAGGAATAATCGTGCCCGCTTTAGCAAAAACAGGATAATCCTCTTCCTTATAGAATGTTGTATAACGTTTTCCACCAATATATCTTTTACCATTTATAAAGTCATACCAAACCCCATCTGGTAAAAACAATTTTAAAACTGTACGATCCATTAAAGTATCTTTTTTGCTTGTTATAGGAGCAACAAATAGATTAGATCCAAAATAATATTCATTTTTATATAATGGTTCATCATATATTTCCGGATATCTATAATATATCGGTTGAATAAGTGGTAACCCTACTCTTGAATATCTATAAGCTTCACTATAAAGATATGGAATTAAAGCATGTCTTAATCTTAAATATTCAGAAACAACTGATTGAGTTTTAATATCCCAAACCCAAGGTTCTCTTTTAAAATATTTTCCTTGATCACATGATATACGTAATATCGGAGAAAAACATCCAAATTGAACAAATCTTGTATAAAGTTCTCCATCCTCTGTTCCCCCAGTATATCCACCAATATCATTTGAAATCCATGATAATCCAACATTAGCAGCTGTACTATTAAAAGATGGAAGCATTTCTAAATTCTTCCAAGAAACTAGAGTTTCTCCTGTATAATGAATTGGATATCTATGAGAAGCAACTAAAGCATTTCTTGCTAAAACTATTCCCCTACGATTTACAAGTTGTTTAAAATCATCAAAATGATAATGAGTTAAAGTCCTTAAAGTTGTTAAATCTTTTATATTGTTATAGTCTATGCAAAAGAAATCAACTCCATAGTTCATAAGTGGATGAATTAGATTATCAAGATATGAACTCAATTCATCTTTATTAAATACATTAAAAGGAACTACACCAGTACTCTCCGCTCCAGCACCTTTAATATAAGCTGGAAAATAGTCTTCTTTGTCACTTATACCTTCAACTGGATTCACTTTTACAGCCAATCTGACATTTTTACTATGTAAATAATCCGTCATTCTCTTTGGCCTTTTGAAAAGTTTTTCATCAAAGGTAAATCCTGATTTCATTTTATCATTTTGTCTATGCCATTTATCAGAAAGCATAATTATTGAAAGAGGAATTTCATGTTTATTAAAATTAAACACTAACTTTTCCAAGTCTTTAGAATTATAGTCAGTATTTCTATTCCACCAAACACCTAAAGAATATCTTGGAATCAAAGGTGGATATCCAGTTAGAGTAAAATAATCTTTTAAACATGCACCAAAATCACGTTTATACATAAAAAGATAAATATCAACACGTTTATCAGTTCTTTTACCTAAAGAACCATCTTCATTAAATATCAAACTATCTGAATCGTTAATAGATACAAAACCATCCGTTGAATATAAACCTTTAGTTAATTTTGCTTGTCCATCACTTCCATCTAAAGAATAAGCAGTACCTAAAAAATTTCTAACCTCTGGATGAAGTGGATACCAATATTTATCTGTATCATTTAAATTAACTCTTAAATATTGATCAGGACTGACTTTTGATCCAAAAAAAGGCATTTCTTTTTGATATGTTAAAGTAAAATATTTAGTTTTAATTGTTAAATATTTATTATCCTCATGTTTTTCAAACTTAATTGGATTAAACTTTCTATTAATAACAAGTTCAGTTGGACGATCTTCAAAAGTACCAGTTTCTGAATATTCAAGACGAACAAGAATTTCAGAAAGCACAGTAATACGGTACTTATTTCCTTGTACTACACTTGATATATTTGGAAGTATATTATAATCCATTTTAAAATGTTCTTTTAGTTCACTCACTCAGCATCATCCTATCCATACCCTATTCTATAATCAATTTTAACATAATTGATACTTAAAAAAAAGTAGTATTTAATTGACTTTTGCATATATTTAGTGTATATTACTAATGCGTAGTGATTGGCAGTCATTTAACAAAGTTTAGTAATGTGTTTAAGAATAATAATCTAGTAACTTAAACTGCCTAAGGGAAAGAAAGTTAAACTCCCTACTAAATAAGTTAAATAGTCCTTTACTATAGTAAATATAAGAAAGGAGAAAAATTATGGCAAGATATACTGGTCCAGCATACAAAAAATCTAGAAGATATGGTTTTTCTACATTAGAAAATGGAAAAGATTTAGCTAAAAGACCTTATGCTCCAGGACAACATGGTGCAGGAAGAAGAAAAAAGATTAGTGAATATGGTATCCAATTACAAGAAAAACAAAAAATCAGATTTATGTATGGTTTAAATGAAAAACAATTTAGAAGATTATTTGATAGAGCTTCTAAATTAAAAGGTGTTCATGGTGAAAACTTCTTAAAATTACTAGAATCTAGATTAGATAACTTAGTATATAGAATGGGTCTTTCAACTACTAGACGTGGTGCAAGACAACTTGTAAATCATGGACATATCTTAGTTAATGGTTCAAAAGTTGATATTCCTTCATATTCATGTAAACATGGTGATGTTATAAGTGTTAAAGAAAATTCACTTGAACATCCAGCAATCAAAGCTTCTTTAGAAGCTGGTGTAAAAACACCTGCATATGTTGAATTTGATAATAAAAAACTTACAGGAACTTATCTTAGATATCCTGAAAGAACTGAATTATCAGCTGATATCAATGAATCATTAGTAGTTGAATTCTATAACAGATAGAAAAAATAAAAACTTGGTTAAAAAACCAAGTTTTTATTTTGCTCTCTTAAACGAATTTCTTTAGTAATCATGTTTATTACCTTTTTTGTAGCTCCTTTAGCAGTTTTTTTACTATTTGAGTAATTATAAGTTAAATATTTTTTCAAACTAGCAAGTTCTTCAACTGTCAAAGATTTAAAATAAGCATAATATTCGTTTCTTTTTAACGATTCTAAAAACATCTTATAAATATCTGAATTATATATTTTATTTAAATCATTGTTAACTAAATAACTAACATACGATCTTACAGAATTAATTCTAACAACTGCACTTACTCCACCTAATTCTGAATATGACTTATCTAAAAATATTTCAAATTCCTCTGGAGTTAATATCGAAAGTAACTTAGCAAGAGATTCATCATTAAAAGATCTTAAACCGTTTTCTTTAATCGCACTTATCACTTGTTTTATCTTTTCTTCACTTACCACGATTATTACCTCCTATCCAATATATTTTATATATTCTTTTAAACTTTGATCAATTCTTTTTTCATACATAGGGAAACTAGACATTACTACTTTTATGAAAGCATTAAAATGTTTTTTATTAAAAACATCATATAATCTTCTATAGACTTCATCTACAGCAACTATTCTAGCTTTTAAACCATCAGTTGATGCAAATTCTTTTGTTTTTCTAACTAAAGAATTATATTGTTCAACTATTCTTTTTAAATCAATATCTCTTTTATAAACTGACATTAATTTTTCTTTATTATAAGTACTAGCTGAAAAAACAACTGTTGTAAGAAGTTGAGTTGCATCAAGACTCCTATATTCTTTTAGATTGCTTATAATATATAAATTCATAAAATAAAAACCTAATACTAAAAAATTATAAGGATCACTTATATATTTTTCTTTTTTATCAATCTTTTCTTTATCTAGAGTCGTAATAACTGAGTAGACCCAATTAAGATTATCTTGATACAAAATATTAACTAAATCATCATACTTCATAATTACCCTCTATTCTATTATTATTATAGCATTATTTATACATGAAAAAAAGAGTTATTCACTCTTTTCTATTGAAACAAGCACATCATGGCCATTGATATCAACAACTTCTCCACTTTCTTTTTCTTCGTAAACTACTGCTAGTGTTTCTTCTTTAACATAATCTTTAAACATTATTAAAGCATCGTTTACTTCATTATCACCATGGAAATAAAGTTTAATTCTATCTTCAATATTCAAGCCACTTGTTTTTCTCATATTTTGAACTTTAGATACAAATTCACGAGCAAGACCTTCAAGTAAAAGATCACGAGTAAGTTCAGTATTTAGAATAATAAACTTATTATTTTCCATACCAACATTGAATCCTTCTTTGGCATCGATTCTAACATCAACCATTTCAGGTGTTATATCAAGTCTTTCACCATCAAAGTCTACTGTAATAGTTTCTTCTTTCAATAAAGATTCTTCATCATCTAAACTTAAATTATTTAAAGTTTCAGTATAAAGTCCCATTTTAGATCCAAACATAGCTCCACATACTTTAAAGTTTGGTTTAATTGTAAAATTCATATATTTTGATAAATCATCAACAAAGGTTACTTTTTTAACATTTAATTCTTCATTAATCAAAGTTACTAAGTTTCCTAAAATACTTTCATATTTTCCATCAATTAAAGCTTCACTTAATGGTTGACGCACTTTTATCTTAGTTTCTTCACGAACATATCTTCCTGTAGAAATTAAATCTCTTACTAAATCCATTTTAACTTCGATTTCTTCATTAATCAAACTTTCATCATATTTAGGAAAATCACTTAAATGAACAGATTTTTCACCAGTTAAATTCTTATATATTTCTTCAGTTGTATAAGGTATAACTGGAGCGCATAATCTACATAAACCATTTAAAACTTCATAAGTAGTTATATAAACTGCTTTTTTAGAGTTGTCTAACTCACTACTCCAGAATCTATTTCTATTTCTTCTTATATACCAATTTGATAAATCCTCCGAAACAAATGAAGTTATTTGTTTAACTACTTGATTTAAATCATACGCTTCATAAGCATCAGTAACATTCTTAACAAGTTTATTATATTTAGATAAAAGCCACTTATCTATTTCTTCACGATTTTCATAAGAAACATAACACTTCTCTGTATCTATTCCATCAATATTAGCGTATGTTTGGAAGAACGTATAAGTGTTTTTAAATGGATTAAAGAATTTTGAATGAACTTCTCTACAACCTTTTGAATCATATTTTAAAGGTGTCCATACAGGAGAAACTGAAAGCATATACCATCTAACTATATCTGCACCATATTCATCTAATTCTTTTATAGGATCAACTATATTACCAGTTGATTTACTCATCTTTTTACCAAATCCATCTAAAACCATATCGTTTACAACAACGTTTTTAAAACTAGATTTACCAGATATTATTGTTGAAATTACAAGTAAAACATAGAACCATCCACGAGTTTGATCAAGTCCTTCAGCTATAAAATCAGCTGGAAATTGACTTTCAAATAATTCTTTATTTTCAAATGGATAATGATATTGAGCATATGGCATAGCACCAGAATCAAACCAAACATCTAATACATCTTTTACTCTATCCATAGATTTTCCACATTTATCACATTTAATATGAAGTTCATCAACATAAGGGCGATGCAATTCCATCTTTTTAACATCAACATCTTCGATTACTAGATTTTGTAATTCATCAATTGATCCTACAACACATTTATTACCACATTCACAAGTCCAAACTGGTAGAGGACATCCCCAATATCTATTTCTAGAAATTCCCCAGTCAATCATATTATCAAGCCAGTTAGCAAAACGTTTATTTCCAACATAGTCAGGATACCAGTTTATCTTCTTATTTTCTTCAATTATTTTATCTTTATAAGCTGTTGTCTTAATATACCAAGCTGGTTTTGGATAACTTATAAGTGGTGAATGACATCTCCAACAATGAGGATAATCATGAGTTATTTTAGTTTTTTTAAATAATTTATCATTTTCTTTTAACCACTTAATGATTTCTATTTCAAGATCTGGATCGGTTACTAAAGTTCCTTTCCATGGTCCTTCAGTATAACATCCATCTAATCCAACTGGATTTACAAAACCAATGCCATTTTCGCGACATACACGATTATCATCTTCACCATAAGCAGGTGCAATATGAACTATTCCTGTACCATCTTCAGCAGTTACATAACCATCTGCTATCACTTCATGACATTTTCCTTCAACGTGAACAAAAGGCATCAATTGTTCATATTTTATTCCTACTAAATCAGATCCTTTAAAAGTTTCAAGAACTTCATAATCTTCACCTAAAACTTTTGAAGCTAAAGCCTCAGCTAGAATAAATTTATATCCTTGAGATAAAACCTTTATATAAGTTAATTCTGGATTAACACATATAGCAACGTTTGCCATCAATGTCCAAGGAGTTGTAGTCCAAGCAAGAAAATATTCATCTCCATCAACTCTTTTTAAAGGAACAATTACAGTATTAACACTTGTTTCTTCATAACCTTGTGAAACTTCATTTTGAGAAAGTTCTGTTCCACATCTAGGACAATACCATAAAACCTTATTACCATGGTATAAAAGTCCCTTCTTATCCATCTCCTTTATAATCCACCATTCAGATTCAATATATTCATTTGAACAAGTTACATAAGGATGTTCACAATCAATAAATTGACCCATTTTATCCGTAACCGCATTTATATCATCAATATTTAAAGCAGTTGCTTTATTACATTCACGGCAGAAATTTTCTACACCAAAGGCTTCTATATCAGCTTTTGTTTTAAATCCAAGTTTCTTTTCAACATTAACTTCAATTGGAAGTCCATGAGTATCAAGTCCAATTTTTCTTAAAACTCTTTCACCTTTCATCGTATGATATTTACAAAATGAATCTTTAATCGTTTTAGCAAGAACATGATGAATTCCGGGTTTTGCATTTGCATATATTGGTCCATCATAAAATACCCAATTTTTTCCATTTTTTCTATTTTCAATTGTCTCATTTAAAATATCTTCTTTTTTCCAATTTTCTAAGATACTTTTTTCAACCTCACTTGCTTTTCTTTTATCAAGTTCTTTAAAATTTTTCATAAACATTTCCTTTCCAATAAAAAAACATCCATAACATAGGAACGAACATATCCGTGGTACCATCCTATTTTATGAATGTAATCATACTCTCTTAACTTTAACGCAGTTAACGTACTTAGCTTATCCCTAAGTCACATTAGAAGTGATTCTTAAATAACTATTTTTAACTGTTTGCACCACCCACAGCTTCTCTATAAAAAATCATTATTTAACGTCTTCATCAATTGCTTTACAAACTAAATTATAAATTTTATTTTCTTGTTTGTCAATTCTAAATATCTTTATTATAGAAGGTTTTATCAATTTCTCCTTCTTCAAAGAAATTATCATCTACAGGTTTCTTTTTATTTTTACTAGGCAAATTAACAAATATCATAAGTAAAATTATTAAAACAACACAAGTAGTTAAAATAATATACATATTATCAATAAAGAAATATTGAGTTTTTGTTGAAGAATCTATTGATTTCATCGTATAAACCATTAAATCATCTTCTTTATTTAAAGATAATATATTACCTTTATTTCTAAATTTAGAGTTGATATTAACACCATCTATATTATAGAAGAATAAATCTGAATATTTTGTATTATTCACTTTAAGTTCAAGTATTAAATACTCTTTTGAATAAGCATCAGCATCAGCTTCTACACTTAAATTGATAATCGTATATCTTCCTTTTTTAGATATTTCCTTTTTTGTTATTTGATAACCATTTAAAGCCTCTATATTAGTAAGTTCAATTGAACCTGTTTTAAAAGCAATAGTTTCATTGATAGATTCAATCATATCACCTTCAAAACTTACCATTAAATACGATAAATTATCTTTTATTTCTGTATCCATTTCATATGTTGGTTCAAAGTTAGTGGATGCAGCAAATACTACAATTGGAGAAAACAATAACATTATTACTAAATAATACAACTTTTTCATTTTAGAAGTTCTCCTAAAGTTCTAATCATTTGACATGTATAACCAAGTTCATTATCATACCAAGCAACTACTTTTACAAGTTCTTCTCCATCACATTCAAGAACATCAGTTAAAAGTCCATCAACAAGAGAACCAGCATGAGTTCCAATTACATCACTTGAAACAATTGGATCCATTGTAAATTTGATAACATCACTTTGATTATTTTTAAACATTTCATTTATTTCTTCTTTAGTTACAGATTTTCCTAATTTAACTGTTAGATCAACTACTGAACCATCAATTGTTGGAACCCTAAAAGCACTTCCTTTAAGTTTTCCATTTAGATTTGGTAAAACTTTACCTATTGCACTAGCAGCACCAGTTGATGCCGGAATAATATTTTCTAAAGCGCTTCTTCCACGTCTTGAAAAAGCTCCTTTTTTATGAGCAACATCTAAAGTTGTTTGATCATTTGTTGTTGCATGAATAGTTGTCATATACCCATATTCTACTCCATAAGCTTTATCCAATAAATTTAATACTGGAGCAAGACAATTTGTTGTACAACTTGCGGCTGATATTACTTTTTCACTTCCATCAAGACTTCTTGAATTAACTCCGAAGACGATTGTTTTCATATCTCCTTTAGCAGGTGCTGAAATAATAACGTGTTTAGCTCCAGCTATAATATGCGCATTTGCTTTTTCTAAGTCAGTGTAATGGCCAGAACATTCCAAAACTGCATCAATTTCAAGTTCACTCCAAGGTAAATTTGTTGCATCCATTTCTTTATAAACGCGTACATGTTTACCCGCTACTATCAATGATTCATCATCAAAAGACAATCTACTTGCATCAAACATTCTAAAATTTGAATCATATTTCAATAAATAATATAAATCCTCTACACTTGTTAAATCATTAACAGCTACCACTTCATACTCTTGAGACTTTAAAAGTTCTCTAAAAGCAAGTCTACCAATTCTTCCAAATCCATTAATTGCAATCTTTTTCATATTTTCCTCTCCTATTCAAAACTAGATCCACCAATAAACTCTCTTAACAAATTATCCTCACTTACATATTCACTAGGAATTGGATAAAAAGTTTTTAAGTGATCTATTATTCTTCTAGCTTCATTATAATATTTACTATTTATATCAATACTATAAAGTATTGGTTCAACATATACTTTTAAAACACCAATTTCATAAGTATATGCCGTATTAATTATAGCATCAGCACTGTCAGTATATGGGAATATGTAAGCCTCTTCCCCACGTCTTACACTTTCCCATGATGCAAGTGAATCTTCTCCACTTTTTCCCCTAGTTCTAAAATCTCTAATTATCCTTCTAAGAAGTCTATTTTCTGTTGTTGAAACATAGTTATGTCTATCAACATTTAAAGGTGTTAAAGGGCTTATATAGATTTTATATATTAAATTCTGATATTCATCACTTATTAAATTTGGATTAAGTCCATGTAAACCTTCAATTACTAAACAATCATTTTCATTTAAAACTATTGGAGTTGTACTCATCTCTTTTTCTCCAGTAATAAAATTATAAGTTGGCAAATTAGTTTTATTTCCATTCATCAAATCAGTTAATACTTTATTAAATAATTTTAAATCTAAGGCATTTATTGATTCATAATCTTTATTACCATATTCATCAACTGGAGTTTCATTTCTATTTAAGAAAAAATCATCAAGAGATATCGGAATTGCGTTTACTCCTAAAGAAGAAAGATATAAACTCAACTTCTTACTAGTTGTAGTTTTTCCACTGCTAGATGGTCCAGCAAGTAAAACAATTCTTTTATTTTTAGAAACTATATCTTCGGCTATTCCCTCAAGATTTCTTTCAATCATAATATCATTTTTACGAATAAAATCTTTAATTTTTCCATCAGCAATAAGTTTATTTAAATCCATTACATAATTTATATCTACTCTTTTTAACCATGAATCATATTCTCTAAAGGATTCATATATCTTGTTTCTAAAATTAAATATGATTTCATCATTAGTAGGTAAAACTAATATAAACTTATTATCCTCAATAAAATATAGATCAAATAATTTTAATTCTCCAGTTGATTTAACCATATTATGCGTATAAAAATAATTATATTTGCCATTTAATTCAAATAAAGAAACTGTTATATTGCTTATATTTAAAACATTAGTCATCTTTTCTAAGGCATTTTTTTCTTTATAATATTTATAAAGGGTAGGAATAATTGTTTCCAACCCTACAATTCTAGTCTGTTCTTCATCTTTAGCTATTTTATATTCATAATATTTAGTAATATCACTACTTGAAACAACCAATTTAGAAACTTGATTTAATTGAGAAAACATCATAACAGCTATTGTTAATGCCATTACAAATACTACTACCGCAAAAGCCATTTTCAAGGCATCTGTTGCATTCTCCATAATTTCTCATTCCTATCATATTAAATATGTTATTATGTATTACTATTTGCATCTGTTATTACTATTGTTGCAATTTTTCCTGATTTAGCTGGTGTTAATGTAACACTATACATTTTTCCTACTTTTATAGCATTTCTAACGCTCGTTACAGATGTGTAGTCAATTGTTTGGTCTAATTTATCAACATCTTGTCCTTTTCCAATATCTCCAAATTTTATACCAATTTGTAATGAAGTATCATTTTGATTTGCATTGTTATGGCTTCTAACAGCATCACATAATGCTCTTACTGCTGAACCAGTTTGTGTTCCTTCATAGTTTATAAAAGCCGAGTTATATGATTGCACCTCTTGTGAATTAATATTTATTCCTTCCATAGCTCCTGCTGCTTTTTGGTATATAAACATACCTAAACCTATAATTAAAATTG
>ERZ780148.2287-NODE-2287-length-11346-cov-5.494287_pt1 | contig 11346 bp, 5 predicted proteins | sample MGYA00510984_ERZ780148 | MGnify/ENA primary metagenome ERZ780148 (study PRJEB29588, sample SAMEA2160902) | human gut metagenome | biome: human gut; feature: human-associated habitat; material: faeces | place: Denmark | collected 2008/2010 ...
GAGCCGCTGCCAGCGGTGAGCGCAGTATCCGAATAAGCCTGCGTAACTCCGTCAAATTCCACCAGGGAATACACAGTGAAATCCGCCGTGCCCAGGTAAACCAGTGAATCCGCAGAGCTGTTCTCAAGGATCACGCCGGATTTGTATCCGATGGACGGCGCGCTGTCCTCCCGCAGCGAGGGATAATACGCGATGCCAGCCGCCTTGTCGTTCGCCTTTTTCGTCCAGAGCGTGGAATCAAGCCCCATCGTCGTCAGCGCGTCTGCGGAGGTCATCTGTAAGGTCGTGAGCCCCTTCGCCGCTCCCTCGAGGTCTTCGCCGGCGATTCCCCTGGCGCCGCTCGTGTCGGAGTTGTACCAGCAGTTCTTCACGTTGTCATTTTCGCTTCCGCATATTGCGCCAACATTTTCGGTTCCGGTCACGGTGCCGATGTTTATGCCATCTATGATCGGTGTTTGGCTTTCGCCGCATATACCGCCGACATTCCTGACGCCGCTTACCGCGTTTCCGTTAACGCACCGCCCCCTTGTACCTGACGCGTAACCAAAGATACCGCCAACATTATTTCTGCCGGTAATACTTCCGTTTTCAGTGATAATATCATACAGCCAGCCCGATACATAGCCGAAAAGTCCGACATTATCAGAATCAGGCTGATTAATTATCAGATTGGATATCTTATGTCCATCTCCGCTGAAATGCGCATAGAATGGCGTGACTTCGTTTCCTATCGGGGTGATATTTCTTCCTGAAAGGTCGATATCGCTTTGCAGGACGTAGTTTCTGCGCCACATTGCGCTGTTCTGTGTGAGCTTCTCAAATTCATCTGCCGTGGTTATGGGATTATAATATCGCCAGCTGTCACCACTCACCGTGAAATAGTTGTACATACGCAGCTCGCCGGACTGCGCCTTTCCTACGCCTTTAAGTCTGATGAGCGTGTAGTTGTCCGAACGGTATCTTCCGTTTTCAGTGCCCTTGGTGTAGCTTCCTCTTTCCCAGATGTCGCCGGAAAAGCCGGATAGCCGACTGGTCAGGTCTTTGGTTTCAACAGGACCGCCAAAATCTTCCTTCAAGAAAAGATCCTTGGAGTAAAAGCAGTTTTTCGAGGGACCGGTACCGATATTACCGCCGATTTCACTGTTGCCGCATATCTCAGCCATGCTGAAGCTGTTGGAAACGTCGGCGCTGCTTTCCACCGAGCCGCAGATACCGCCGACAACGGAATCGCCGACCAGCATTCCTGTGTTGTAGCAGTTCGCTAAGGTGCTTCTGTCTGCGCTTTCGCCGCAGACGCCGCCGGTTTTGAGTATTCCTGTGACGGCTCCGGTGTTGTAGGACATCTGTACGGTGCCGCTGTTCTTGCCGCAGACGCCGCCTGCCGATTCCTTTCCGGTGACGGGAGCGTTGTTGTAGCAGCCGGTGATGGTTCCCGCGTTCAGGCCGCAGATGGAGCCGGTGCAGTTCCCGCCGGATATTTCGCCGCTTTCAATGCCAACGTATGTTATGGTACCGGTGTTATAGCCGAAAAGCCCGATATAGTCCCCAGCCGCAGATATCTTCACGTTGGTCAGGACGTGGCCGTTGCCGCTGAATTTCCCGCTGAACGGCACGGTTTCAGTGCCTATCGGGGAGAACGATCCTCCCGTAAGCTGGATATCTCCGGCAAGGACGTAATTTCCGCCCCACTTCGTATCGTCACCCGCGAGGTCAAGCAGCTCCTGCTCGGTGCTTATTTCGGTGTAGGAGTCCCAGTCGGGGGAGGCTTCCGTGCCGAAGTTGTAGTATTCAACCCTTGTTACTTCCTGCTTCGCTCCGGCGGGGACAGGGTCGGCGCGGAGAATTGTTTTCTTTCTGCCGTCAACATTTTCCCTGACGTATCCCTCCGTCCAGCTTTCCGGCTTGAAAGAGTTTATTACCTCATCAGCCGGGACGCTGCTGGCTGAGCCGCTGACGTCAGCCTTACCGCCTATTGCGGTAAGCCCGCTGCCGCTGCTGTATATGCAGTCTGTGAAAGAGGAATGGTCGCCGCCGTTTCCGCAGACGCTTCCAAGCGAGCCGCTGCCGCTGACCTTTCCGGTATTCGCGCAGCCGCTGACGCTGGAAACAATTTCATGACCATTGGATTCGTAGCCGCTTACCGAACCGCAGATACCGCCGATATTTCCGGTTCCGGTGACTTCACCGGAGTTGAAGCAGCCGCTCAACGAGTTAGAATTTCCTGTGCCGCAGATACCGCCGACGTTTTTCGTGCCGCTGACCGCGCCGGAGTTATAGCAGTTCTTGATTTCACCGTCAGAAGAGCTGCCGCACACTCCGCCCGCCTGTTTCGGGCTTTCAACAGTGCCTGAGTTATAGCAGCCGCTTATCTTACCATAACTATAACCGCATACTCCGCCTGTTGTGCGGCCTTCATCATGTGTTCCCGCAGTGCAGCTTACGCTTCCGGTGTTTCGGCAGGAGATCAGCGTACCTTCGCTGTAAGCGCACACGCCGCCGATAAATCCGATATCTCCGATATCACCGCTTACCGAGCAGGAATTCGTGCAGTTTATAAGACTGCCGTTATTTACAACAGCAATTCCGGCAACGCTTTCCTTGCCGTATATTGAGCCGCCGTCCAGCGTGAGATCTCTGATAACGCTGCCGCTGTTGACCTCGCCGAAAAGCGCCACTTGGGACTTTTCATGCTCGTTTATGTAAACGTTCTTTATGGAATGTCCGTTTCCGCTGAATTTGCCGTAATAGTTCTCTATTATCTTAACGTCCGTCCGGCTTTCAAGGTCGATATCGTTACCGAGGACGTAGTTCTGGTTCCACTTTGCTTTGTCCGCGCCGATATCCACGAACTGCTGGGCTTCTGTTATAAGCGTGTAGGTGTCCCAGTCCGGATCGGATTCCGTGCCGAAATTGAACACCTTGCGCTCCATTGCGGCGGGCGCCGCCGGAATGTTCTTAAGCCTTACATAGGTCATCTGAGCCTTGCCGCTGCCGTCCAGGGTTATGCTGCCGGATTCCCACAGGTTTTTGTAAAAGTTGTATTTATTGAGAATGCTGCCGCACAGAGCTCCGGTGGGAATACCAGTTACCTCTTTATCACCGCTGGAGGGGCTGAATACGTCGCTGTTGTAAAAGCTGTATGATATGCTGGCGTATATATTTCTTACATCATCCGAATGACTGACAGCATAAACTGATTCTTCTCCGGTTAGCTCCCCGGCATTTATGCAGAACGTTATGTAATTGAGGTTTATCCCCGCGATACCGCCAATCTGTTCTTTGCCCGTGATACTGCCGCTGTTGAAGCAGTTGCTGATCTGTGTGCTCTGGGCTGTGTTTCCGCAGATACCGCCGATGAACGAATTTGCGGTGATATCCCCCATATTCAGGCAGCCGTAAATCGTTCCGGTGCTGTACCCACAGATACCGCCGACATATTTTCCGCCCTCGGTGCTTCCGGTAATGTCCGCCGAGTTCCAGCAGTTTTCGATGGTTCCGGTGCTGTATCCGCATATCGCGCCGATTCTTTCAGCGCTGCCGACGCTGATGTTTCCTCTAACTATGCCGAGATTCCCTATTGTGCCGGAGGAACAGCCGAAAAGTCCCTGATCGTCCAGTCCGGCGGTAAGGGTCAGCCCGGATATTTTGTGATTCTTTCCGTCAAATGTTCCGGCGAAAGGCTTAGTAACAGTGCTGCCGCCTGTCTCGCGCTCTCCTATGCCTATCGGAGCCCACTCGCTGCCCGACAGGTCAAGATCGGCCTCAAGCTGGAAATACTTCCCCTGATATGTTTCACCGCCGTTCACCCGCTCCGCCAGTAACGCAAGCTGCTCCGCCGTTTTTATGATGTACGGATTGAAGCTGTCTCCGTTACCGCCTTCAAAGCTCTCGGCGGCTGTTCCGTCCCACGCTGCGGCAGCCGATCTTCCGAGCCCTGGATTTATGACGAACAGCGCCGCTATCAGCGCTATAATTGCAAGACCCGCGGTCAGCAGCCGCATTCTTTTTGCTGTCATGAGATTACCTCCTGTAAACTGTTCTTCTGTCTCTGTGCGGATATTCACCGCCAAACCAATATTATGCAAAACTGCTATTATTATAGCTTAGAAATCATGATTTGTCAATAGAACTGATCTGCTTTTCCGGGCATATGTCCGGAATTATTCAAGGGCAACACCGCACAATTAACGGATAGCGCCTTTGCCAGGCGACACTTACTCCTTACACGGAGCTTGCCTGCATCTTTCCATTTTGGTGCATAATAACACATGATTCCCTTTAAAAACCTCATGTGAGCGAAAATGTACAGTGCGCACCATCTTCTTGAATACGCGTTTGCCCGAAAAACCTCCCCACAGGGGTTCCCTATAATGACGCCGGACGTATACATACGGCCCGCCGCTTGCGGTATCTCCTATAAACGAGGTGCGGCGCGTGCTAGACTACGCAGTGACCGAGATACCGCCAGAGAAAATACTGATGGGAATGCCCAATTACGGCTACGACTGGACGCTGCCGTTTATGCGCGGGACTCCGGCGCAGAGCGTAAGCTTCACGCAGGCTGTGGATCTTGCCCTTAGATACGGTGTGGAGATACAGTTCGACGAGCAGGCGCAGACGCCGTATTTCTACTACACCGACAACGGAACTCAGCACGTAGTGTGGTTCGACGACCCGCGCAGCATAGATGCGAAGCTTCAGCTCATCGACGATTACAGGCTTGCCGGGGCGAGCTGGTGGACGGTCAACCGGTGCTACGTTCCGAACTGGCTGGTTTTGCAGAATATGTACGAAACGGTCAAACTGTGAATGTAAAGCGGCATGGCGCAGATATTTCGTGCCATGCCAAACATTTGTGCAGAAAATTGCGATGGTAAGGAAAACTTATCTTGACAAATCCCGTGATTCATTGTAAAATATAACGGAACAATAATATACTTCATCAGGAAAGGACGATACATTTGATAAAGAATAAGATGAAAAGCCTGCTTGCTGCGGCACTGGCAGGAGCCCTGACGGTTTCCGCGATACCGGTCAATGCGTCGGCGGTTGTGAACAAATTCAAATACAGTGGTTATGAACATAGTCATGCCGGCGATATTCTGAACGAACTAGGGAGTTACAGCGACGCCAATGCATTTGACGTTATATATGAAGGCGCGCATCATGGCGTTTCTGGCGGCGGGCTGGAGGAGTATCTCACGGCGCTTGAAACTGATTCCACCGACCGCGGCGATGTTGAGCTGATTAACGAACATACTGTCTATAACGTCAAGGATAACAGCGATAATGCTGCTTCCGGAAACAGCCGGCAAAATCTGCTGACATTTCCCGTGGACGTTAAAAGCTATGCGATGAATGCGTTTCCGGATCCCCTGCATGAGGTTTCCAGCTGGAGAATGTGGGTCGGCGATTCCGGATTTAATGACATCGCCCCGGTCGCTGAGGCTAGCACCGCTGATTATATCGAAACTTCTGACATGGTGGACGCGATAAACGCATTGGGTTCGAAGTACGAGAATATCGCGCTCCAGTTGATTTTCAAAGGAATCGAATTCGAGGTACAGTACTATTCCGCATTTGACCAGCCTTTAGGGAGCTGTTACACCATCAGCGACGAGAACCGCAGAAACCTTGACGCAACTTATTGTTTCGTGCATTATGTGCCTAATGTTGCCGTTTCCATGCTCAATGTATCTTCCGGTGAAGAGGCGTGGGATTTCATAAACCGCATGGTTCGCAATTTTGATGAATTCAATCAGGATCGGGCAAAACTTCTGCGGTTCGCTGAATTTGAGGTCTTTGACCGCTGTGGAAAATCCGTCGGCAGCTTTTCTTCAGGGCATTGCGACGAATATGAATATAACAAGGCGTTCCAGTATGTGAAATCAGGCGAGAGCAGCGATACTCTGTGGCTGGTTTCCGATGGAAGCGGCGCATATCCGATGTTCAGCGCTTCCGGTGATAAGCTTGAGGAAACAGTAAATGAGTTCCTCGCGCAGCACACGGACGTCCAGAAGATAACCCTCAGAATGTGCCCTGAGATGTATGTCACCAGTTCAAGCTGCTTCGACGGCGACGTGCTGGCTGATTTGTCGCAGTTCAAGCAGTATAATGTGACGGAGCTTCCGGCAAAAGCGGCTGATCTGTCCAGTGTGCTTGATCTCCAGGAGCACTATGGGTTCGATTTCGAAAACTGGAAGCTTTTCGAGGGCGTTTCCACTGGAGAAAACGGAGGCTGCCGGCTCAGCGAACTAGCTAATGACAAGGACGGTTTCGGCATTGATTCCATATCTGGGATCGCCGCCGGAAGCGTACTTGTGGCGTATATTCCGCAGGAGAAGCTCCCCGATGATATTGTTTCGCAGGTGGAGATAACCGTTGCTGAACCGGAAATCGGCGTAAAGTTCGCGGATACGGCGGATATTCCCTCCGGCGCAGATTACGCGGCGGATAAAGTATCGTGGCACCGCGGTGGAACCCTCGATACCTCCGGCGAGTTCGCTGCTGGCGAGCAGTACACGGTATCTGTAACCCTCAGCCCGGAGAAATACTTTGCGTTCGACGGAACGACCACAGCAAAGGTGAACGGTCATAATGCGGTTATCAGGGACTTCACAGCCAACGAGCTTGTGGTTGAGTATACGTTTGATAAGCTTCCGGAGGATATCTGGGGTTTCGTTGACGGCGAGCTTGCCGGGGAGCACCCGGTTATCAGCGTGCCCGACGGCGAGATTATCCCCGGTGAGGTTATGCAGAAGATAAAGGACAGCGGCAGGGAAGTCGAGCTGAATTACGGCGATTATAGCTGGATAATAACCGGCTTTGACGTGGATTACACGGCGAAGCCGATCGACCTGAGAATAATAATGAGGGTCGCTGAAAGCAACTGGGCGGAAGCGGTAAAGACTGCTTCCGGACATCTGTACAAAATGCAGATATCCATTCAGCACAGCGGAGATTTCGGATTCACGGCGCTGCTGAAGCTGAACCTCAGCGATGGCAAGCCGACCAACCCGGGGACGTATTACGCAAATCTGTATCAGCTTTCCGGAGATCAGCTCAAATGGAGCGTATACTCCGACCTTGCCGAGGAAAGCGGTAAGTATATCGCGAAGCTTGAATTTACGCACGCGTCAGACTGGCTTGTCACCATTGACAGCGAGATTAATCCGGGAAGCGGTAATGACGACGGCGGCTCCACCGGAGGCTCCGGCAACAGGGTGAACGGAATTAAGAAGGCGAGAACACTGAAATCCGAGGGCTGGGATAATATCGTAAAGGAGATAAAGTCCACCGGGGAAGGCTCGGTTATCGAGATAACCCTCAACGATGAGACTACCATGCCTGAGGACGCGCTCCAGGCGGCGATCGACAGAAAGATGAAGCTGATAATGGACGCAGGCTTCGGCAGAATATGGGAAATAGACGGCGCGAAGGCGGTACCCGGGAAGTACATCGACCTCAGCATTTCCGGCGTTGACGTCGGTATCCCGGAGGCTTCATATGCAGGTATCCTCTGTTCTGACAGCAGGCAGCTCAGAATAAATGCGCGTCTGCTGAATTTTACGGCTCAGCTCACGGCGTTCATCGGCAAGGACAATATCGGTCAGAATGCGGCGCTCTACAGCTACAACGACGAGACCGGGAAGCTCGTGTTCCAGGATATCTCGGCGGTTGACAGGGACGGAAACGTTATATTCAATATCAAGTGCGGCGGACGCTATTTCATCGCGCTCGGAAGCGAGGTGGCTCCTCCTGCGTATCTCTGCGGCGACGTTAACGGCGACGGAGTTGTAAACGCCCACGACGCCGCGGCTATCCTCAAGTACGCGACCTACGGCTACCCGCTCGACAAGCGCTGCGGCGATACCAACGCGGACGGCGCGGTAGACGCTCACGACGCTCTGCCGATACTTAACTATGTAGTCGGCAATGTGAAGTTGCTCCCTGCTGTAGGATTCAGGCAGTGAACCACAATTAAACTGAAACTCTCCCGCGGTTCTCCGAGGGAGAGTTTTTTGCGTGTCCGGAACAAGCGGGTGCTCAGATGGTGTCCATAAGCGCGCCCAGCATTCGGAATACCTTCGCGGTGCTGCGGCGCTTCATGGAGTGCCTGCTGAGGGAATTCACCGCCATGAACGCCAGACCTCCGGCTATCAGACCGGCGGCGCTGCTCTTGATATATGCTTCCGTCTTTTTTGACATGGTGATCAGCTCCTTTTTGAAAGTTTACATCAATATTTTCTGCAATTTCAGAAAAAACATACCCGAAGCCATGCCGGAAATTGATTCCTCTGATACCTGGAATGCCCGGAAATATGTGCTTCAATTGAGAAAAATCACGTTTTTGAGCTGATTTTTTGTGCTTTTTGTAATGTTTGCATAGTTGAACTCATGGTTTCAACTACAGTATTCGTCAATATGCCAAAATGCAATTTCTAGCATAAAAACTTGCAAAAATCGCTTGACAAAAATTCTTGTTTGGTGTATAATCAGACCATAGCAAAGGGGCTATGACAGACAGACTTCAATGGCGAAGCCTGCCGGTCATAGCCCCGATTTGTTAGCATATCAAGTCAATACGGGCTGCCGCCTCCGGTTATGCGGGACGGGCGGACAGCTTCAAAAACAGAAAGGGGACGGTTCTTAAATGAACACACTATTGACTTTATTGTCCGAGGCGGGAACGGTATTCGCCCCGGATCAGAACGCAGCGGTCCAGGCTGTCGTTGATGAAACGATGTACAGCGGCAGCGATGTAAACGGCATATGGTACCTTATCGGTGCCGCCTGGGTATTCTTCATGCAGTGCGGCTTCGCGATGGTCGAGACCGGTATGACGCGTTCAAAGAACGCCGGCAACATCATCATGAAGAACCTCATGGACTTCTGTATCGGCACAGTAGTATTTATCCTTCTTGGTTTCGGACTCCTGCTCGGCGAGGATACGCTCTTCGGTCTGGTCGGTATTCCTAACCTCGACATTCTCGGCAGTTTCTCGGACTTCAACAGATGTGCTGAGTTCGTGTTCAACCTCGTTTTCTGCGCGACTGCCGCAACTATCGTTTCCGGCGCGATGGCAGAAAGAACGAAATTCCTCAGCTACTGCATCTACTCCGGCGTTATCAGCGCGATCGTTTACCCGATCGAGGCTCACTGGATCTGGGGCGGCGGCTGGCTGGCTCAGATGGGCTTCGTTGACTTCGCTGGTTCCACATGTATCCACATGGTCGGCGGTCTGTGCGCCCTCATCGGTGCAAAGATGGTCGGTCCGCGTATCGGCAAGTTCGGAAAGGACGGCAAGCCTAACGCGATCCTCGGTCACTCCATGACCCTCGGCGCCCTCGGCGTATTTATCCTTTGGTTCGGCTGGTACGGATTCAACGGCGCTGCCGCTTCCGATACCCACTACCTCGCAAATATCTTCCTTACTACTACAGTAGCTCCTGCGGTTGCAACCTTCACAACCATGGTTTACACTTGGATAAGACACGGTAAGCCTGACGTTTCCATGTGCCTTAACGCTTCCCTTGCAGGTCTGGTTGCCATCACGGCTCCCTGCGCTGACACCGACTGCCTCGGCGCTGCGATCATCGGTCTGGTGTCCGGATTCCTGGTTTGCTTCGGCGTTTGGCTCCTCGACTACAAGCTTCACATCGACGACCCGGTCGGCGCTGTTGCAGTTCACTTCTTCAACGGTATCTGGGGCACCATTGCAGTTGGCCTCTTCTCTAACGGCAACGGTCAGAACGGCGGCGTAGCTGCTGTAAACGGCACCGGCGAGCACGCTGTAGGTCTTTTCTACGGCGGCGGATTCGCACAACTTGGCGTACAGCTCCTCGGTATGGTTTGCGTACTTGCCTGGACGGCAGTTACCATCACGCTTACATTCTTCATCATCAAGAAGACGATCGGTCTGAGAGTTTCCCGCCATGAAGAGATCGTTGGTCTGGACGCTACAGAGCACGGTCTGCCTTCCTCCTATGCAGACTTCGTTCCTGCAATGCACGTAGAGCTTTCCACCTCCGGCAAGGAGAAGGAAGTAGAGACCGTAAAGGTCGGCTCTGCACCTGTTGAGGCTGCTGTTCCTGTTGCATACAAGAGCGCTAAGCCCTCTGACGGCACAAAGATGAGCAAGGTAGTTATCCTTGCAAAGCAGGAGAAGTTCGAAGTACTTAAGAACGCGATGTCCAGCATCGGCGTAACCGGTATGACTGTAACGAACGTACTCGGCTGCGGCATGCAGAAGGGCTCAACTGAGTTCTACCGCGGCGTTAAGGTTGAAACACATCTGCTGCCGAAGATCAAGGTCGAGATCGTTGTATGCAAGGTTCCTGTTGAGACAGTCGTTGAGACCGCTAAGCAGGCTCTGTACACAGGCCACATCGGCGACGGCAAGATCTTCGTATATGATGTTGAGGACGTTGTAAAGGTTCGCACGGGCGAGACCGGCTACGACGCACTCCAGGACGTTGAGTAACGTTAAGCTAAACTAGCATTCTTCATAACCTTCCTGAATATAAAACCGCATAAGCAGAACCCCCGGCGAAAACCGGGGGTTTTGCTCAGATATTCTCAGATAGAAAGCCGCAGCGAGGATACCTGCGCGGCGATGTCCAGCGCGGAGCGCCCGACCCATTCCTGCATTGCCTGCGGCGTGAGGAAGTGGAAATCGGTGCTGAATTCCGGCGGGTTCAGGTAGAACTGCTGAATATTCCGTATCTGCCGCTCAACATAATCGGAGCTGTAGTAGGGGAGGCAGGTCACTGGATAATCAGCGATCTTGCAGAATTCCCGGAACACCCGGCAGTTCGGGTGCTCGCGGAGGTAGAGGTGGTCGTTTGCGTACCACTCGGGCTTAACCCGGCGGTAGTATTCGGCACGGTCGGCGGCGTAGAGTTCGCGGTGGAGTTCCTTGCATGGTTCGTTTACGCGCCTGACCCACAGGACGTCCGCCATGAGGTGGCAGTAATACCCCAGCAGAAAAGAGAGCGTATGCGGGTCGTGGGATTTTCCGGCGATCATCTCGCGGTAGAATCTCTCGTAGTCGCAGTGACCCTTTCCGCGCTGAGTCCAGTGTGTGACTTCCTTGGGAGGGTCGAACCCTCCGGGGACGGGAATTCCACAGTCCGGCGCGACGTTTCCCGCCAGGAAGTCCGGCTCTGAGAGCCACGTTGCGCGCAGCTCAGCGGAAATCAGTTCGGCGACCCGAAGATGAGCGAGCCATGTAGCCATATTTTTACCTCCGGTTGAAATTGATCCTGAAATGTGGTATCATAGTAATATAGGGTCACCTCTAAAAACCTTGTTTGAGTGAAAATGTGTATAGCACACCGACTGCTT
>ERZ780148.2291-NODE-2291-length-11333-cov-3.751729_pt1 | contig 11333 bp, 10 predicted proteins | sample MGYA00510984_ERZ780148 | MGnify/ENA primary metagenome ERZ780148 (study PRJEB29588, sample SAMEA2160902) | human gut metagenome | biome: human gut; feature: human-associated habitat; material: faeces | place: Denmark | collected 2008/2010 ...
AATCAAAAGCACCTGCAAAACCACCAAGTCCTCCTAAGACCTCAGGACGCATTGTTTTTTTAACATGTTCTTTCATTAATTCTACTGATTTATAACCTGCTTCAATATCGACTCCAGCTTTTTTGTAATCCATCTTTATTCTCCTTAATTATTTATTTTGCAATTAAATACCATATTAATGTAAAGGCCATACTAAGGACCATTAGTCCTGCCAATATTAATGCTATTATTTTAGTTATTAATTTTTGTTTATCTATTTTCTTTTTTGCCATTTGTATTTCACTCCTTATTATCTGTCCATAGAGATATATTAGCACAAAGGAAATCATTTTTCAATTGTTTTTTTTATATAGTTATTTTCTTATTTCTGCGCCAAATACTCTTTCTGCATCTGCTATTACTTTATTGAATATTCCTGTTACCTCATCATCTGTTAGTGTTTTTTTGCTGTCACTAAATGTTAAAGAATATGCTATTGATTTTTTGTTTTCGTCTACGTGTTCTCCTGTGTACACATCAAACACTTCAATATTTGTAAGTAAACTTCCTGCTGATTTTTTAATTTGTTTTTCTATTATTGCTGATTCTAAGTTTCTATCTACTATAAATGCAACGTCTTTTTTAATACTTGGGAATTTTGAAAATTCTTTGTATTTCATTTTTCCTACTTTTTTAGCAAGTAATTTGCTTAAGTTTATTTCCATTACATATATATCTTCTTTAGTTTCTTTTGGATGTACTTTTCCCATAATTCCTACAGTGTCATTATTTACAGAGATTAATGCACTTTGACCTGGATGCATTTCTTTTGGAAGTTCTTTGTTATTTATAAAGCTATATCTTCCATTATATCCAAGGTAATCAAAAAGTTCTTCTGCCACACCTTTTAAAATATAGAAGTCTACATTTTTTGTATTTCCAATTCCTTCATAATATTTTCCAGACATAAGTACACATAGTTTTTCTTCTTCTATATAGTCTTCATTTACTTTTCCAAAGCCTTTTCCTATTTCAAATATTGATACATCTTTGTTGTTTCTTCCTAAATTGTAATTGTATATTTTTAAAAGTGATGGTATCATGCTATATCTTAGTGTATTTCTTTCTTCTGTTAATGGATCTAATAATTTTATTGGTTCAAAATTGTCTGTTGTAAATTTTGAAACTTCTTTATCATTAATTAAGATATATGACATTGTTTCGTTTAATCCTAAACCTATCATTTTATTTCTTATTTCTCTTGTTGTTTTGTCATATTTCCCTGTTCTTGTTGGAAGTACTGGAAGTTTTCCTTCTATATTATCAACTCCATAAATTCTTCCTACTTCTTCTATTAAATCTTCTTTTATTGATATATCCATTCTTCTTGTTGGTACAGTTACTGTAACATTTCTTCCATTTACTTTATATTCAAATCCTAGTTTTCTAAATACATCTAATGTAGCTTCGTCTGGAACTATTATTCCCAATAAATTATTTATGTCCTCAAAACTTATATCTATTTTTTTAGCTTCTTTGTTGGCTTTATCATAAACTACTGTTCCTTTTGCGATTTTTGCATCTGCATATTTTTCAAGCAAGCTACATGCTCTTTCTATAGCCATATATGTTCTATTTGGGTCTAATCCTTTTTCAAAACGATTACTTGCTTCGCTTCTTAATATTCTTTTAGATGTACATCTTATTTTTACTCCATCAAATACAGCAGATTCTATTATAATGTTTTTTGTATCTTCTTCAACTTCTGTTGAAAGGCCTCCCATAACTCCTGCTAATCCAATTGCTTCTGTTCCATTTGTAATAACTATGTCTTCTTGGTCTAATTCCCTTTCTATATTGTCTAATGTTGTTAGCTTTTCACCATTTTTTGCCATTCTAACTAAAATTTCATTACCTAATCTATCTGCATCATAAAAATGTAACGGTTGCCCTACTTCTAGCATTACATAGTTACTTATATCTACCACATTGTTTATTGGTCTTATTCCGCTTGCTATAAGTCTATTTTTTATAAAGTCTGGGCTTTCTTTTATAGTAACATTTAAAGCTTTTTTTGCTAAAAATAAATTACAATTTTCAGTTTCTATTTCTACATTAAAGCTATCATTTACATCTTCGTTTTCTTCATTATGTTTTAAGTCTATTTCTTTTACAGGTTTATCATATATTGCTCCTAATTCATATGCCATACCTAAAATGCTTAATAAATCTCCCCTGTTTGCTGTAAGTTCAAAGTCAGCTACTTCGTCATCTAATCCCATGAATTTAATTGGGTCTTCTCCTACTGGTGCATCTGCTGGAAGTTCATGTATTCCCGTTTTATCAGCTTCGCTTAAAAACTTTGATTCAATCCCAAGTTCTAATAATGAACACATCATTCCATTTGATTCTTGCCCTCTAATATTTCCTTTTCTTATTGTTATATCTCCTGGAAGTTCTGCTCCTACTTGTGCTACTATTACTTTTAATCCCTTTCTAACATTTGGTGCTCCACATACTATATCTAAAACTTCTTTTCCAATATCTACTTTACATACATGTAGATGGTCTGAATCTGGGTGCATTTCGCATTCTTTTACTTCACCTATAATTAATTTTGTGGCATTTACTAATTTCTCTGCACTATCATATTCATTTCCTACTCTTGTCATATCATCTGCTAGAGTTTCAATATCAACATCTATATCTACATAATCTTTAACAAAATTTTTACTTAACTTCAATTAGTCCACATCCTTTCTATCAAATTGATTTAGGAATCTTACATCATTTGTATAGAAATACCTTATATCTGTAATTCCATATTTAAACATTGCAAGTCTATCTAGTCCTGTTCCAAATGCAAATCCTGTATATTTTTCTGGATCATATCCATTCATTTTTAACACATTTGGATGTACCATTCCTGAACCTAAAATTTCTATCCAACCGCTTTGTTTACAAAGGTTGCATCCCTTTCCTCCGCATTTAAAGCAACTAACATCAACTTCATAACTTGGTTCTGTAAATGGGAAATAACTTGGTCTAAATCTTAATTTAGAATTTTCTCCAAGCATTTTTTTAACAAATACTTCTAATGTTCCTTTTAAGTCTGCTAAGCTAATATTTTTATCTATTAATAATCCTTCTACTTGACCAAATTGATGTGAATGTGTTGCGTCATCGTCTCTTCTATATGTTTTACCTGGGCATATAATTCTAATTGGTTCTTTTTCTTCATTTGCCATCATAGCTCTTGCTTGAACTGCTGATGTTTGTGTTCTTAAAAGATGCTCTGGATCAACATAGAAACTATCTTGCATATCTCTTGCTGGATGACCTTTTGGAAGATTTAATCTTTCGAAGCAATATTCATCAGTTTCTAGCTCTGGGCCTGAAACTACATCATATCCCATCGAAACAAATATATCTTCAACTTCTTCTATTATTCTATTTATTGGATGTTTGCTTCCTCTTTTTGTTTTTGTAGCTGGAAGAGTAATATCTATTCTTTCTTTTTCAAGTTTTAAATTCATAGCTTTTTCTTTTAATATTTCTTCTACTTCTTTAATTTTACTTTCTAAGTTGTCTCTTACTTCGTTTACAATACTTCCAATTACTGGTCTTTCTTCTGGAGATAAATCTTTCATTCCTTTTAGAACTGCTGTAAGTTCTCCTTTTTTTCCTAAGTATTTTACTCTTACATTATCAAGTTCTTGTAATGTTTTACAATTTTCTATTTCCGTAAGTGCACTTTCTTTGATTTTAGCAATTTGTTCTTTCATGTAATCAATCATCCTTTCTTTTTTTGTTCTATTACAAAAAAATCGTCCTATTACATAGGACGATTTTTACCGTGTTACCACCTAAATTTATTAATTAAATAATTAACCTCATTATGCTATTAACGCTAGCTCACGCTTATATCTACTGTTGTTTCAATATAAGACCTAAAAAGTGAAATTTCGGATAAGCTTGTAATAAATAGGCTTTCAGCCTTTGACCTATTCTCTCTTAAATACATTTTTGTTATCTTACTTTGCTTTTTCAAACGGCTTTATTTTTTCAACTCTGCTTAATATAATATCATATTTTTTTGTTTAAAACAATAGTTTTTATTGGTTTTGTTAAAATAAACTAACGAACTATGTTATTGCATATCCCATTAAAAGCTTCTTATTATAGGAAGACCTGAAGCCTTCCTATTTTTTATTCCTACTATTAATACTTATTAAGTGGATCATTCCATGTTTCTGTTACTTCTCCCTCTATCTTTTTTACTTGCTCTATTGTGACGCTAGATGGTAGAGAAACTACGGGGCGCAAGCAAAATGATTCGTCGAGCTCGTTACCGCCAGACGCGCATAAGTAGCCGTAGGCATTGACAATGCCGTAGTAAACACAGTCCATGCACCAGCCAGCACCGTCACTGTACACATTCACCGATCGAGAAGCAACCCAATAGTAATAAGGTTTTGCAGAATTTGTTCCTTGAAGTATTTCTTTATTTTTTGCTCCTATTAAATCACTTGTTGCTTTATAATAGTACGCATTACTTTTTAAATCTTTTGCTGGTATTGTAGTATCTGCTTTTGTTAAAGTATTAGTATCTTTGTTATACGTAAATTTTGAAGTTATTGCATTTTCATTTTGATAGCCATAACCGCCTTTGCTACTACTTCCTCCACCAAATGTTGTTTTATCATAATTAGTCCCACCTAAATATGTATCTATGTCATCCATTGTTAAACTGCTTGCTTTTGCTCCCAAATCTGTATTACTATATAAGGCTTTACATGTATCTTTTAATACTGTTTCGTAGTTATTGTAACCTACATGCCCTTTAAACCCTAATCCTGTTTTTGTTGGTGCTCCTGATATTAATAATATGTTTCCGCTGTTGTCTTGTCCTAATACTCTCCAATTTAACGTTGTGTCTTGTGAAATACTTTGTTCTGCTGTCCCTTCTGTATATCCTGTATACTTTCCTATGCCTTCTCCTTTATCTGGGGCATATACTGTTTTTTCAGTTTTTGGAGTATAATTTACATAGTCTCCTTTATGTAAGTGTGTTTCTTCTGTGCAGTTTTCATCATCGCAGTATATTTCTGCAAGTTTTGTTCCCGCAGGTATTGTTTTTTTCTCTGTTATTGTTCCATCTACTGCTACTTTATATGTGTTTTGCTTTGGTGATTTTACAGTATATGGTTCGCCTTCTTCTCCATCAATTGACCAGCCTGTACCTAATGCCTCTTTTAGTTTCGCCTTGTCAACTTTTCCTGTTGCTTCGTCATATGCTGTTGTTATTGCAGATGTTAATTCTTCTTTTTCTCTTTCTATTTCTGTTCCCTTTGCTGCTTCTTTTGATTTTTCAAATAGTCCTCCATTAATTGCAACTGTTACTGTTACGCCTACTAATATTAACATTACTATTATTGTTATTATTAGTGCTATTAGTGTAATTCCGTTTTTTGTTTTTCATTTGTATTTCTCCTTATTTCTTTTTCTTTCGGGTCGCCGAGGACAGCGACCCCTACACGTTTGACACAAAATTGTTTTCGGGCGTATGCAATGCGCCCCTACATGTATTATTTTATATGTTATTTATTCTCATGTCAACTTTTTATATATTTATTTTGTTAAAATTAACCTTCTCCGAGGTATTTAGCTAATTTTTCTGTATCCATTCCTACCACATTATTGTATGAGCCTTCTATTTTATCTATAAATTTGCCACCTATTCCTTGTATTGCATAACTTCCTGCTTTGTCTAATGGTTCTCCTGTTTTAACATATTCTTTTATTTCTTTTTCTGTCATTTTTTTAATATATACCGCTGTTTTTGTATAGTCATTTTTCTCAATAACTTTTCCATCTTTTTTTATTATAACTGCTAAACCAGAATATACATAATTTACATTGTTTTGCAGTTCTTTTAGCATATTGCATGCATCTTCTTCACTTTTTGGTTTTCCTAATATTTTGCCATTAAAATATACTACTGTATCTCCACCTATTACTATTAATTCTCTATAATTTTGCTGAACTCTTTCAAATACTTCTCTTGCTTTACTTATTGCTAGCTTTTTTACTAGCTTCTCTGGTTGTTCTTCTTTTATTGTGTTTTCATCAAGATTACTTGCTATTGTTTCAAATTCTTTTACTAATTCTCCGCAATAGTTCTTTTCTTCTTGGAGAATTTGATGCTAAGATTATTTTCATGGCTTAACCTCTTTCTATTTTCCTTATAATAAACATAAAGGGCGGACAGAGTCGTCCGCCCTTTGCAAATGTTCTATTTCATATTTTCGTTTTCTATTTCTGCAACCATATCTAATCTTTCTTTATGTCTTCCACCTTCGAATTCTGTTCCTATCCACATTCTTACAATTGCAATTGCTTCTCCTGTTGTAATGTAATCTGCTCCAAGTGCTAATACGTTTGTATCATTATGCAATCTTGAAAACTTTGCTGCTTCTTCGCAGAAACATGGTGCACTTCTTATTCCTTTAAATTTGTTTGCTACCATTGCCATTCCATAACCTGATCTACAAATTAATATTCCTCTATCTGCATCTTTATTTTGTACTGCTTTTGCTACTTGTTTTGCTATAATTGGATAATCTACTCTGTCTTTAGAGTATGCTCCAAAGTCTTTGTACTCAATTCCCTTTTCATCAAAATATTTCTTTATTTCTTCTTTTAATTCAAATCCTCCATGGTCACTTCCAATTGCTATCATAAGAATTTCCTCCTTTTATTTTTTTCATCACTATACTATCATATTGATTTTGTTTATTCAACAAAAAAGATGGAAATTTGTAAATTTCCACCTTTTAATTTTTATTCTTCTATTAATTTGTAATCTGATGGTATATCAAATACAGAATCATCAACTTCTGAAGATAATTTTAGTACTTTCATTATTTGTTCTTCTCCGTCTGAGTCTATTGATTTTACGTATTTAAGCTCATTTCCATCGAAATAATATCTTTCTGTTATTTCATTTTCTGAATCATAATATTCTTCATAATCATATTCTTTACCATCAATGCTTTCTTTTCCTGTTTTGTATTCTTGTGTTTTTAAAGCCTCTAACTCATCTTTTGATAAAAATGTTTCATCTTCTTCTGGTAATATAGATTCATCTCTTCCTTCAGTTTTCATATATATTTTTTGATCATGTGCAACTAAATATGTTGTATTATCTTTAAACATAATGCTCATTTTTTCTTCGCCTGATTTTACTTCTTGTAAAACGTTACCATTTTTTTTTGCAATTGTTAGAGTTCCTTTTTCGTCTGTTCCGCTTAAATTGTCTCCTTCTAATTCTATAATGTATGTGTCTCCTAAAAGAGTTTTTCCAAGTGTATTATAAGTTTTGTCCTTTTTAGCTCCACATCCTGTAATTGCAATCGCTACTGCTACTAAAAGTATAGCAATTAAACTTGATTTTACTATTTTTTTCATAGTCATCCTCCTTAATATTTTATAGTATTATTATTCCATATTTAATTAATTATTGTCAAGAATTTTACAAAGCTTTTACAATTTTTCCTCCACCTAATACTATATCATCTATATAAAATACTGCTGATTGTCCTGGTGTTATTCTTGGTGTTGGCTTTTCAAATGTTACTTTTATTAAATCTTTATCTATCATTTCTATTGTAGCTTTTTCTTCTTTTACAGAATATCTTGTTTTTACTAGAACCTGCATTTTTCCTTTTATTTCATCTATCAATAGTAAGTTTATATTGTTTACTAACATCTCTTTGCTATATATTTCGTTTTCTTCTCCTACAATTACTTCATTTTTTTCTTTATTAAATCCAACTACATATAATGGAACTTTGTATGATATTCCTAGTCCTTTTCTTTGACCTATTGTGTAATTATACAGTCCATTGTGTTTCCCTAGTATTTCTCCTTTTGTACTTACAATGTTCCCTGGTTTTGGTTTTATATCTGAATTGTTTTCTAGGAATTTTTTATAATTTCCATCTGGCACAAAACATATATCTTCACTATCTGGTTTGTTTGCAACTTTTAAGTTGTTCTTTCTTGCAATTTCTCTTATTTCTTCTTTGTTTTTAAAGTCTGCAAGTGGAAATAGTACATGTTCTATTAGGTCTTTTGGAATATTCCATAAAACATAACTCTGGTCCTTTTTCCCTGCATTAGATTTTTTTAAGACCCATCTTTTATATTTTTCACTATATTCTGTTTTTGCATAATGACCTGTTGCAAGATAATTGCATCCTAATTCTTTTGCTTTTTCGTACATAAATCCAAACTTCATATATTTATTGCACTCTATGCATGGATTTGGAGTTCTGCAATTTTTATAGCAATCTATAAAATCATCAATTACATGTTTTTTAAATTCATCTTTGTAGTCATATGTAAAATGTGGTATTCCTATAGAATTACAAACATTTTTTGCATCTATATATGTATTTATATTACAGCAACTGCTTCCTGCAAATAATTCCAAAGTTGTTCCTATTACTTCATAGCCTTGCTCTTTTAATAGTAGAGCTGACACACTACTGTCAACCCCTCCACTCATTCCTAGTAAAACTTTTTTATTTTCCATTTTTCTCTAACAAATCCTCCATTGTATGCCATGCCAAAAGAACACATTTTACTCTTGCTGGCATATTTGATACATTTCTAAAAGCTATTGCATCTTCTAATTTATTTAGTTCTTCTTCGCTTTTTGTCTCTCTTTTTATCATATTTATAAATGTCTTTATAATTTCTTTTGCTTGTGTAATTGTTTTTCCTCTTAATGTATCTATCATAATAGATGTAGAGCTTTGTGATATTGCACATCCATGTCCTGTAAATGCCATATCTTCTATTATATCTCCATTTAGTTTAACTTGTATTTTTATTTCATCTCCACAGTTTGGATTATGTCCCATTTCGCAATAATCACATTTATCAAGCTCTTTTTTATTGCTTGAATTCATACTATGTTCCATTATAAGGTCATTATATATTTCGTCTAAACTCTCCACTATTTTACTCCTTATTTATATACTTTTCAAACATTTTATATGCTTTTTTTAATGCTTCTACAAGATTATCTACATCTTCTTTTGTATTATATATAGAAAAGCTTGCTCTACAAGTAGAATCCATTCCTAAATATCTTAACAATGGTTGTGCACAATGATTTCCTGATCTTACACACACTCCATTAGAATCTAAAATACTTGCGACATCATGTGGGTGTACTCCTTTTATATTAAAAGAAATAACAGTTGAATGATTTTCCAAATGTGGAGTAATATATAGCTCTAGAAAATCTAGCTTTGAAAGTTCGTTTACTGCATATTTAGTAATAGCCTCTTCTACATTTTGAATTTCTTTATATCCAATTTTTTCTATATAGTCTATTGCTGAACCTAAGCCAATTACGCCTTCTACATTTTGTGTTCCTGCTTCAAATTTGTTTGGAAGTGGTGCAAATGTTGTGTTTTGTTCATATACATATTCTATCATATCTCCGCCCATTAAGAAAGGGGTCATTTTATTTAATAATTCTTTTTTTCCATATAATACTCCTATTCCCAATGGTGCAAACATTTTATGTCCAGAAAATACTAAGAAATCCGCGTCTAAATCTTGTACATCTATCTTCATGTGTGGAATACTTTGAGATGCGTCTACTATTACAACAGCACCTTTTTTATGGGCATATTTAATAATTTTCTTTACGTTGTTTATTGTTCCTAGCACATTAGAAACATGGGTTATTCCAACTACTTTAGTTTTATCTGTAATCTTTGATTCTATTTCTTCTTTTGATAATTCATAATCTTTATTTATATACATAAATTTAAGTTTGCTATTTGTCTTTTTTGTTACATATTGCCATGGCACTAAATTAGAATGATGCTCCATTATTGATAAAACGACTTCATCATCTTTTTTTAGGTTGTCCAATCCATACGAGTATGCTATTAAATTTAAGCTTTCTGTTGCGTTTTTAGAAAATATAATTTCTTCTCTATTTCTTGCATTTATAAATTTAGCAATTTTCTCTCTTGTACTCTCATACTTTTCTGTTGCTTCTATGCTTAAACTATATGCACCTCTATGTGGATTTGCATTACATTCTTTATAATAGCTTTCTATTGCATCAATAACACATTGTGGTTTTTGCGTTGTTGCTCCACTATCTAAATAACTTATTTTTCTTTCTTGCAATATTGGAAATTCATCTTTAAAATTCATTAGTCAATTCTCCTATCAATTTCATTTAAAATTTCTTCTTTTAATTCTTCATCTTTTATTGTTTGTATAATCTGATTAAATTTAGCTTTTACTATTAATCGTATTGCTTCTTTATAGCTTAAACCTCTACTCATAATATAAAATAAATCTTTATTATCAACTTTTCCAGATGCTGTACTATGGTTTCCTTCTACATCATCTTCTGTGCATAAAAGCATTGGTAATGCTAGAGATTTTGCTTTATCTGATAGCAATATGCAAAATTCATTTTCATTTCCCTTTGATTTTTTGCAACCTTTTTTAAAGTCTATTGTTCCTTTAAAATGTTTCTTGCTTTCATCTTTTAATGCTCCTTGAACATCTATATCTACATTAGAATTTTCTCCTCTAATTTCTGCAATGTAGTTTATGTCTTTTACTTCATTTTTTGTTCCTAAATAAATTGTTTTTAAATTGTTTTTGCTTGAGCTTCCTAGCATATTCGAATAGTAATTAGAAATACTATTTTTTGCACCTATATCAATTATTGTATAATTTACTTCTGCTTTATTATTTATTTCATTTTCTATTGAATAAAAATTATTTGACTCTCCATTTAATATGTTTATAAGTGTTATATTTGCTTTTGCATTTTCATTTGCAATAACTCGTATTATACCATTATGAAAGCATTTTTCTTTTGTCTTTGAACTGTATTCTATAACTACATTTACATTACTACTTACAATTATTTCTATGTTATCTATTAATTCTAGGTTTTCATCATCAAAGTTATATTTTATTTTTATATTTGAATTTTTGCTATTTGAAATAATTTTCAAACTGTTATTTGCATTTTTTAATATATTCTCTTCTAATATTTCGCCATTTCCATACACTAGCTTTTTATTTGATATACTTTTTTCTAGACTACAACCTTCATTTATAATTTCTACATTTTTAAACTCTTTTAAGTCTTCTGGAAGTTCTATATCTTTTAATTCAATATTATTAATTCCAAAATTTCTGGAAGTTCTTACTGGTGTATTGTTTAGTTTTAATGTTTCCATATTTTTAATCCTTTCTTTTTATCCAATTGCTCCTTCTAGCTCTAGATTAATTAAATT
>ERZ780148.2307-NODE-2307-length-11256-cov-3.396572_pt1 | contig 11256 bp, 10 predicted proteins | sample MGYA00510984_ERZ780148 | MGnify/ENA primary metagenome ERZ780148 (study PRJEB29588, sample SAMEA2160902) | human gut metagenome | biome: human gut; feature: human-associated habitat; material: faeces | place: Denmark | collected 2008/2010 ...
AGACTTTTAAAGAAGCTATGAAAATTAGTTTCTTTAAAAGTCTTTTTGATTAAATAGAAAAAATCTTGAAAACTCAAATTGGTGCAAATATGAAAGGAAACAATATGCCATACATAATAAGCAAAGAAAAACTAAATAAATTTAATAATTTGAATAATTATTTTATAATAACAGATTTTGATAGAACTCTTACAACAGCAGAAAGTGAGCCAACAATGGGAGTAATACCACAATATCTAGGTGGAGAATGTTTAGAAAAAAGAACTAAGATATATGAGCATTATAGACCATTAGAATTAGACTACACAATCGAAGAAAATAAAAAGCAACAAATAATGAAAGAACAAAAATATAGTATTTTTCACACAAAAAACGAAAACTCTTTTTCAAGCCGCAAATCAATGAAAGAATGGGCAAAAGAAAGCTTTACACTTTTAACAAAATATATAACAAAAGAAGGCATAGAAAATGCATTATTAGATGCAAATTTATATTTAAGAGATGGAGCAAAAGAGTTTTTACAAGAAATGAATAATAACGATGTTCCAGTAATAATTATGTCTTCTGGGATAGGAAATATAGTAAAAGCCTTTTTAGAAAAAGAAAATTGCATGTTTAATAATATAAAAATAGTTTCTAATTTTTTTGAGTTTAATAATGGAATAACAACAATAAATATGGACAAGATAATGGCAACATCAAATAAAGAGTATATAAGAATACCAGAGAATATAAGAAACCAGATAGAAGAAAGAGAAAAAGCTTTAGTATTTGGAGACTTAATAGAAGATATAAAAATGATAGACAAAGAAAAGTTACAAAACACTTTAACATTTGGATTTTTAGATGAAAATGCAGAGCAAAACCTAGAAAGGTATAAAGAAAATTTTGATATAATATTAACGGGAAACGATAATTTTAATACAGTAAGAAAAATTTTAAAAAACAAGGAGGAAAACAATGGCAATAAATTGGTTTAATAAAACAGTAGATGAAGTAGAATCTACACTAAAAACAAATGCAGAAAATGGCTTAACAGCAGAAGAAGCCAAAAAAAGACAAGAAGAATATGGACTAAATGAATTAAAAGCAAAGAAGAAAAAAAGTTTATTTGTAAAATTCTTAGAACAATTTAAAGACTTTATGATTATAATTCTTATAATTTCTGCAATAATCTCTGGAGTTGTTGGAGTAGCACAAGGAGAGGGATTTACAGATACAATTATTATACTAGTAGTTGTAGTAGTAAATGCAATAATAGGAGTAGCCCAAGAAAACAAAGCAGAAAAATCATTAGAAGCTTTACAAAAATTAAGTTCACACGTTGCAAAAGTTGTAAGAGATGGTAAGCTTCAAGTTATTCAATCTAAAGAACTAGTTCCAGGAGATATTGTAATATTAGAAACAGGGGACTATGTACCAGCAGACCTAAGAATAATAGAAGCAGTAAATTTAAAATCGCAAGAATCTGCTTTAACAGGAGAATCTGTGCCAGTAGAAAAAATGGCAGCAAAAATAGAAGACGAAAAGATAGGTATAGGAGACAGAGTAAACATGCTATTTTCTTCGAGTTTAATTACTTATGGTAGAGGAAAAGCTGTTGTAGTAGAAACAGGAATGAATACAGAAGTAGGAAAAATAGCAGATATAATAAACACAGCAGAAGAACAAGGAACACCACTTCAACAAAAATTAAATAAATTAGGAAAAACACTAGGAATTGTAGCATTAGCAATATGTGCTGTAATTTTTGTAGTAGGTCTTTTATATGGAAAAGAACCAATACATATGTTTATGACAGCTGTAAGTTTAGCAGTAGCAGCTATACCAGAAGGCTTGCCAGCAGTATTTACAATAGTACTTGCAATTGGCGTACAAAGGATGGTAAAAAGAAATGCAATCGTTAAAAAATTGCCAGCAGTAGAAACATTAGGAAGCGCTTCAGTAATTTGCTCAGACAAAACCGGAACATTAACACAAAATAAAATGACAGTAGAAAAAGTATTTTGTGATGGGAACCTTGTAAACTTAGAAGAATCAGCAGATATGATAGATATTCAAAAATTAGTATATGCAAGTATGCTTTGTAATGATACCAAAATTTCAGAAGATGACAAACTTACAGGAGATCCAACAGAAACGGCATTAGTAGATATGGCATTTAAATTAGATTTTGATCCATCAGTATATGGAATGTTTCCAAGAGTAGCAGAAATTCCATTTGATTCAGATAGAAAATTAATGACAACAGTACACGAAGAAAACGGAAATTATGTAGTTTATACAAAAGGTGGAGTAGATGAACTTTTGGCAAATTGTAGTTCATATATATTAGAAGGCGATATAAAAACAGATTTAGAAGAATACAAAGAAATAATTAGAAGATACAACATGGAAATGGCACAAAATGCATTAAGAGTTTTAGCAATGGCATATAAAGTACTAGACCATAAACCAACAGCAGAAGAAATAAAAGAATTAGAATCTAATTTAACATATATTGGTATGGTAGGCATGATAGATCCACCTAGACTAGAAGTAAAAGATGCAGTACAAGAATGTAAAGAAGCAGGAATAAAAACAGTAATGATTACTGGTGATCATAAAATAACAGCAATAGCAATAGCAAAAAGCTTAGGAATACTAGAAAATGATGATGAGGCAATTACAGGAACAGAATTAGAAGAAATGAGTGATGAAGAACTAATTAGAAATGTAAGGAAATATTCTGTATATGCAAGAGTTTCACCAGAACATAAAGTAAGAATAGTAAAAGCATGGCAAGCAAATGGAGAAACCGTTGCTATGACAGGAGATGGAGTAAATGATGCACCATCATTAAAAATTGCAGATATAGGTTGTGCAATGGGAGTAGTTGGAACAGATGTTGCAAAAGAAGCAGCAGACGTTATTTTAACAGATGATAACTTTGCAACAGTTGTGTCAGCAGTAGAAGAAGGAAGACGTATATATGATAATATTCTAAAAGCAATACAATTCCTATTGTCAAGCAATATAGGAGAAATAGTAGTACTATTTTTAGCAATACTAATAACTCCATTATTGTCAAAGCAATTTGGAGTAGATATAACATTAATAGAAACATTATTACCAATACACATATTATGGATTAACCTAGTAACAGATTCATTACCAGCATTAGCACTTGCAGTAGACCCAGCAGCAGACAATGTAATGAAAAGAAAGCCTTTAAAAAATACTAAAAAAGGAATATTTACAAAAGGAATGACATGGAGAATAGTATATCAAGGATTAATGATAGGATTACTTACACTTACTGCATTCATAATTGGACTTTCAACACCAGATGTAAGTCAAGAAGAAAAGGTAAAAATAGGCCAAACAATGGCATTTTACGTACTAGCACTTTCTGAACTAGTACATGTATTTAACATAAGAGATAACAAAAGAACGATATTCAAAACAGGAATATTTAATAATAGCAAACTAATTTTAGCAACAGTAGTATCAGCAAGTTTAATGTTTGTAATACTATTTACACAAGGATTAAGAGATATATTTGGATTAGTAATGCTGCCAGCAATGCACGTATTCGAAACAGTAATGTTAGTACTTGCACCAGTAATAATAGTAGAAATATTTAAGCTATTAAAAATAAATACAACAAAAGACGAAGAATAGCTTTTGAAAAATATTGTAGGTCGTCATGCTTGGCGACCTACAATGCCATAAAAATTTTAAAAAATTACAAATAAAATTAATTAAAGATATTGACACTTTGCATATAAAATGCTACAATAATCAATGTCAATAAAATATGCGGATGTGGCGGAACTGGCAGACGCGCTGGTCTTAGGAACCAGTACTTCGGTGTGGGGGTTCAAGTCCCTTCATCCGCACCAAGACATGTTTTCGTCGAACTTTTTGAAAGTCTTGATATAACTTTATTTTAAGATATAAAAAATGACGAACACAAAAATCTTAAACCGTTTCAAAAGAAACGGTCTTTTTTTGACCAAAAATATTGAAAAAAGGAGGTTTTTGTGTTATGATAAGCGTAATTAAAAAGAAAATCATAATTACAAGTGAATTACTATCTAAAATTTCTTGGGCTTGTTCATTTGAAAATGTAACACCAGAAATAATAGAAGGTAATTTAAGAATTATTGATAAGACTAACATAGCTTATGTAGAGCCTCATAGAGTAATTATCAAAGAAAAATTATACTTATTTTTCAATGATGTAGATTACTTCTATATAGGAGATTTGCTTCATAAGTACCCAATCTCGAATTTGCGAGATTATATACATAGTAGTTAATTGATATTTTTAGTATTATGATTTCTATTCGCACATTGAAAAAGTAAATATGAGATAGAAATTAAGAGAATGATGCCGTAATAGGAATTATTGTATATTAGAGATGTCAGTTAGTCTACAAAACTATCTGACATCTTTTTGTTTTTGCAAAAAAAATTAGAGATAGTAAAAATACACAAAGGAATATTCTTCTATTCCTAGAAAGGAGGACAATATGCAGGAAACGAAGAATGCTGGAATTTACATTCGTGTAAGTACCGAAGATCAAGCACGAGAGGGGTTTAGCTTAGGAGAACAACAAGAAAAATTAGAACAACTTTGTAAATATAAAGATTATAAAGTATTTAAAATTTACAAAGATGCAGGAATAAGTGCAAAAGATATGGAACACAGACCTGCTTTTCAGCAAATGTTACAAGATATGAGAGCAGGAAAAATAAACTATATTGTAGCTTATAAACTAGATAGAGTTACTCGTTCTGTAAAAGATTTAGAAGTTTTAATATCTGATTTAGAAAAACATAACTGCTATTTAGTTTGTGATAGAGATGATGTAAACACTTCTACTGCAAATGGTAGATTTTTCGTAAGAATGCTAACAGTTCTATCTCAATTAGAAATTGAAATTGTTAGTGAAAGAACAAAATTCGGTTTAACTGGAGCTATAAAATCAGGTCATATACCAGGAACTTGCCCTCTTGGTTACAAAAGAGACGAATCAAAGAAAATAATAATTGATGAAACTACAAAAGATGTAATATTAAGAATTTTCAATATGTATTTAGAAGGTAAAAGTTTTCAAACAATAGCTAACATTCTAAATGAAGAAAAAGTATTAACACCAAAAAATTGGACTGATGCAACAATAGAAAAAATTATAAACAACAAAATATATGTTGGAGATTATGAGAGATACAAAAGAGTTGCTAAAGAACAAGGTATTGAGACAGTTGTTTATCACGATGTAGTAGAACCTATAATAACAAGAGCAATGTATGAAGATGTTCAAAGGCAAAAAGAAATAAACCAAAGAGCTTATTGTAGAGATAGAATTTATATCTTTATGCAAAAGTTGGTATGCCCTAAATGTGGAAAAACAATGACTTGTAAAGGTGCAGGTGGTAAAAAGAAAAAGTATATGTACTATCATTGCGAGGATTGTAAGCTCTATATTAGAGAAGATTTAGTAGAACAAGAAATAATGCCTTTAATTATGGGGTTAATAGAATATGATATGACAGTAAAAAAATACTTTTACCCTGTGCTAGCAGATAAAAAAGAAAATGATACAAGTAAACTTGATAAGGAAATATCTTCTCTGCAAAGTCAAAAGAACAGAATTAAAGAAGCATATTTAAAAGGTATTGTTCAAGTAGAGGACTTTTCAGAAGATTATAAGGTTATTGAAGAAAAACTAAATGTATTAGAACAAAAAAGACTTGAAACAATAGACTTAAATAAGCAAACTTTTAATCCTCAACATTTAATGGCAGATAGAGATGTTGAAAAAGAAAAGTTAATTCGTTCTAATAAGTTTTACGATATGTTTATTGCTGAATGGAATAACAAGAACAAAGAAGAAAAACAAGAATTTATTTCAAAGTTTATAGAAAGTATTACTCTTGAAAAGGACTCAAAGGGAAATTTAGAACTTAAAAATCTAAAATTAAGAAGTAGTTTTCTTGAAGAAATAAACAAGTTAGTAGATAATGGAATGTTTGATGTTAGTATTCCTTGTGAGAAAGGAAAAGAAGAAACAGATGTAAGAGCAACCATATTGATGGATAAAAAAGACTTAAAGGAATATATGGATAGGTTAAATGATTATTATGAAGTTTCCTATTATGAAATGGCAAGACTTGATGAACCTAAAAAAGGCTATCAAAAGAAATATTTTACAATAGAAGAAACAAATGATGAAGGAGAAAAACTATTTAAACTAGTTGAATTAGTAGCTGATGATAAGCAATTTCCTATTCAAAAACCAAATAGAATTCTTGGTGCAATCCGAGTAAAAGAACGAGAACAAGCTGTTATCTAAAAAAATAAAAAAGAAATTGGAGGAATTGAATATGAAAGAAGAAAATAAAAAAATAACTTACTCTAAAATTGGAGATTATTATGTGCCTAATATAATAATGCCACAAGAAAGCGAAGAAACAAAAGGAAAAGATATTGGAAGATATGGAAGATTAAGGCTAAATTATTTAAAAGAGAATAATAAAGTTTTATATCAAGAATTATTATTAGATAATAAACTACACGAGCATCTAGTTAAAACAGATGAAGAAACAAAACAAAAAATAAATGACCTAGTAAATAAGTTAGCAAAACAAGAAAATATTGATGAAAATTTAAAAGCAATTAATCAATTAGAGTGGGTACAAAAAATGAATAATATTCGTAATTGTGTAGAAGAAATTATATTAAATGAAACGATATATTGTTAAAGAAATTTTGATAGGAGTGTATAGCTTTATGTATAGCCTTTTGTAAAGCCACAAGTATAGCCACTGCAAGAATATATGAAAAGTTTAATGTATAGCCATATTTATTATCTATAAGTGTAGCGAGCATAGGCTTTGTGTAGCCACAAAACCGACAAACTTCGTTTGAAAGGGGACTAATGTCCCCTATAACCCCTATCAAAAATGAAACAAAAAATTTAAGAAAAGGATGTGAAAACTTATGAGAAATAGAACAGTAGAAATAAATGTTAGAGTAAACGAAACCGAAAAAAAGAAATTGCAAAGGAACGCTAAAAAGAGTGGATTAAGTTTATCAGCTTATTTAAGAAAGACAGGATTAAATCAAGAAATTTATGAGATACCTGATAGAAAACTTCAAGATATTTATACTTTGATATGCCAAATAAAAGATAATCTCTATAAAATAGATTTAGACAGAATTGATAATGGTATGGAACAGGTAAAAGAAAAATTTTTAGAAGTATTTAATCCGTGCAAAGATGGTGGTAATAATGGCAACAACTAAAATATGGGCAATAAAAGATAGTTTATCACGAGTAGTAAATTATGCTGAAAATCCAGAAAAAACAATTTTTTCTGATTTAAAACAAGTATTGAAATATGCTGAAAACGATGAGAAAACCATTGATAAAGATGAAAAAATGATGTATGTAACAGGAGTAAATTGTAATAGAAAAAGAGCATATCAAGAAATGTCAGCAGTACAAAAAAGATTTGATAAAACAACAGGTAATATTGCCTATCATGCATATCAAAGTTTTAAAACAGGTGAAGTATCTCCTGAAATTGCACACGAAATTGGAGTTAAACTTGCAAAAGAAATGTGGTCAGAATATCAAGTATTAGTTGCAACACATTTTAATACTGGCACATATCATAACCATTTTGTGATAAATTCTGTTAATATGTTTACAGGAAAGAAATTTGATTGTAATAAAGGTGCATATTATCATTTTAGAGAATTGTCAGATAAACTATGTGCTGAATATGGATTAACAGTTATTGAAAAGCCAAAAGGAAAAACTCCAAGAAGTATTTATTTTGCTGAAAAACGAGGAGAGCCAACTAAATATAATATAATGAGAGCAACTATAGATCAAGCAATGGATATGTGTATAAATTTTGCTCAATTCAAAAAGATAATGCTAAACAAAGGTTATATAATAAATGATGATTATAATAGAAAGTATGCTACTATTCGCTCTATAAATGATAAAAAAGCAGTAAGATTAAAAACACTAGGAGATGAATATACACCTGAAAATATTACAGAAAGAGTAGAAAGTAACCCTTATTGGAAACAAGATTTATATATGGACTTTATGCATCCAAAGAAAAAGAGTAAAAAGCATAAAGTATATAATTACTATGGAAGTTTCAAAAACATTAAAAAACTTACTGGTATAGATGTATTATTCTTAATACTTTATCATTTACTAGGATTACTTCCTAAAAAGCAGAATAACTACAAACCACTATCTCCTGAAATGCAAAGAGAAGTTAGAAAGATGGAAAGATATTCAAAACAAACAAGACTTATAGTAACAGAAAACTTAAAAACTATTGAAGATGTTAATAATTATATTTTGCAAACTAAAAGCAATATTCAAGAGATTACTAATTTAAGACAAAAATACAGAAATAAGCTAAGAAATTGTAAAGATGATGAACTTATATTAGAATATAAGAAAAAACAAAATGAATGTACTTCTGCTTTAAATCAATATAGAGATAAATTAAAAACAGCAAGTGGTATTTTAGAAGATGTACCAAAAATAAAAGAAGTAATAAAAATTGAGCAACAAATGAAAAGAACACAAGAAGAAGTGACTAAAACAAAGAAAAAAGATAAATATGCAAGATAAGAAAATAAAGGCTATTATGACAAATAAAACATAATAGCTTTTTATTTTATAATATAGCAAAAATTACTATAATTGAGTTTACATCTATTGAAAATTTTTCGTATTTATGTTTAAATATAAAATGTAAAAGTGAAAATAAGAGGTTTTATTTATGAAACAAATGACCAAAAAAGAATTAATTGAGTATTTTATAGAACAACTAGGCAATAATGAAATTTTAGGGCAAGTAATGTCAATAGAATCAATTAGAGAAAAATTAAATAATGTAATTAAAGATGTTACTTATCATGATGAACCAGGAAACTTTGCTGGTGGATGGGTAATAGATGAAAAAGGAACAGGAACTGTTAACTTTGATATAAGAAAAATATCATTACGAGAAGAAAAGCAAATTATTGTACATGAATTATTGCATGCTCTTTCTACAAGTTCAAAAACACAAAAAGTTGGAAAATATTACACTGATAAATTGGAAAAGTGTGGAATCCACTTTTTGAAAAGAAGTTATAGAAATGATAATTATAAAATTGCATATGATAAGAGTAACAATATAGCAATTAATGAAGGAATGACGGACACATTAGCAGAAATGATTACTGGAGTAAATCATGATGGCTATAATACGGAAAAAGATATTTATAAAATAATTGCAACTATTGTTGGTGAAGATACAATGTTAAGAGAATATTTCTCTGAAAGTATATCAGATGAAAACTCTATTTTTCAAAGGGGACTTGTAGAAAAATATGGAGATATATTAGGTGAAGATATTAATACTGATTTAATAAAGGTATTATATTTATCCGATCATTTGCTAAATTTGAATAGAAATGATGTTATACATGGGCTTAATGAAAAAGGAAAAGCAATTCAGGAAAAAACTAGAGATGAGATAGGTAATACATTAGGAAATATGATTGAAAGGATTATTGATAATGAGCAAGATTTCACTAAAAAATTTGAGATATTAGCTAAATTTAAAAATGCTGAATATATTATTTCATTTGATATAATACGCAGAATATCTAAAAAAATACAAAATGAATTGATAAATAGTAACGACATTGACTATACTAAAAAATTGGAAATGATTAGAATATTAACATCACATTTTGAAAAAGATAGTATTGAAGAAATAATTTTTAATATACCAGAAGCAAAACAATTAACACCAGAGGAAAGGTTACAAAATGGCATGTATTTATTAAAAGGCAAAGACACACAAAGGTATACTAATATTTTATATAGATTGTATGTAGAAAATGGAAAAATTAGTGAAGAACAATTTTCTAAAAAAGAGATTTTTATGAACGCATTAACAGATGAAGGTATGGATAGAATTGAGGACATAGAAAGTATTGATGCAATACTTAATAGAACCATATATCGAAAAATGGGGAGATTAATAATAGCAAGTGATGATCAAAATAGAGATATGAATGTTTCAATATTCTCTAATGTGTTTAATGAAAAGGGACAAAGATTAAATTTCCAAAAATTCTTAAATACAAAATGGAAGCGGAGGAATGCAATTTAAAAATTTTCCGAACATAGTGAGCGTTACTGAACAATTACAAGCTAGATTTGAACAGTATAAGAAATCATCTGAAAAAGAGTATTCATATGCAGGCACAGAGATAGCAAAAGAGCCAGAAACAGGTGCATATATATTAATATCAAATTATACTACTGAAGAGGAAATGAAAACAGAGGTATTTGAATTTACTTCTGATGGACATTTAGAAGCAATTACAGAAAGTAGTGAATGGAGAAGACTTACAGACGATATGTCAGAATTAGATATAAAATTACAACAAGAAACAGCAGGTGTTTCTATTACAGAGATGATGCAAGAAGCTAATAGTATGCAAATCGCATTAGGAGATAAAACACCAAAAACTAATGAAAATTCAAGAGGAGAAGATGAAAATGGCAAATAAAATTCAAATGGATAATCAAGAATTATTAGTATTATTAGAATTTGATGATGATGAATATACAAAAATAACAATGTGCTTAGATGAAGAAAATAAAAAAGTCTTTGTAATTGATAATAAAATCATAACGGATAAAGATGTAATTGATAAAATAAACAAAAAATATGATTTAGAATTACCAGAAGAATTGAAAGGTATTATATTTTAGTAAAGGAGTAATAAGTAAATGACTTATGAGACTAGAAAAGCTTATTCAGAAATATGTATAGTTTTAGAATATATGCCAAATGAATATGTAGCAAAAATTCCAAAAAAAATAATAAAACTGTTTCAAACTGAAAAGCTTAAAAATTATGAAGTAAATATCAATAAGTCAAATCCATTAGACAAGAACTATTTAAGCAAAAAAACAATGGTTCTTATTGCTATGCTTAATTACCAATATTGGTGCCCAAATAAAAAAGTAAAAGATACGTTATATAAGACATATTCAGCTAATAATGAGAAATATCAAAAGGAAATGGAAGAAAAATATTCTGTTGATAATTTATTTAAGAATAAAAAGAATGTAGCACAAATGGAACAAAAAGAAGAAAGTGTAGCAATGGTAGAATATAAAGAATCAGTATTTAGAAAAATTATAAATAAAATTAAAGGAATAT
>ERZ780148.2314-NODE-2314-length-11220-cov-4.738558_pt1 | contig 11220 bp, 10 predicted proteins | sample MGYA00510984_ERZ780148 | MGnify/ENA primary metagenome ERZ780148 (study PRJEB29588, sample SAMEA2160902) | human gut metagenome | biome: human gut; feature: human-associated habitat; material: faeces | place: Denmark | collected 2008/2010 ...
CTTTAGTTATATATTAATTTTATATGTCAGTATAATTATATGACATAGTTTAAATATAATATGAATGTGGACGAAAGGAGCGGGTTATATGGTATTTCAACTTGGAGCTGCTTTATTGGATGCGTGCGTATTGTCAGTTCTTGAAAAAGAGGATACATATGGATATGTTCTTACGCAGAATGTCAGGGAAGTTATGAGTGTATCAGAGTCAACTCTTTATCCTGTACTTAGAAGGCTTCAGAAGGGAGAGTATCTTACTACATATGATCAGCCGTTTGATGGCAGAAACAGAAGATATTATACGATAACGGATAAGGGGCGTGAGCAGCTTGAGGATTATAGAAAAGAATGGGATGAGTATAAAAGTAAGGTTGAAAAGATTCTGATGGGAGGAGAAGGAAATGAACAGGGATGAATATTTAAGACAGCTTAGAGGATATCTTAATAATATGCCGGATGATGAAGCAGAAGATGTTATTGAATATTATTTTGAATATCTTACAGATGCAGGGATGGATAGTGAAGCTGATATAATAAGTGAGCTTGGTACACCGGATAAACTTGCACAGACAATCAATGATGATTACAGAAAAATGAATGAGTATATTGATGAACAGGATAATAACAGTAAAAATGAAGTGATATTATACCAGAGCAGCTTTTATAATAACCATAGAAAAGCGTATAATCATACTTCATATAATAATACACAGAGAAGCTATGGGAATACCGGATATAACAATGCACAGGGAGGCTATGGGAATACCGGATATAATACTGCACAGGGAGATTATGGGAATACCGGATATAACGCTCAAGGAAGATATGGAAATACCGGATATAATACTGCACAGGGAGGCTATGGTAACACCGGATATAATACTGCACAGGGAGGCTGTGGGAATACCGGATATAACAATGCACAGGGAAGATATGGTAACACCGGATATAACAATGCACAGGGAGGCTATGGTAACACCGGATATAATAATGCACAAGGAAATTTCGGGAATACCGGATATAATGCACAAAGAAATTATCAGAATACAGGGGCAGCAGCACCGAAACGAACATCGGGAGCAACAATTGCAATTATTATTATAGCTGTACTCACATCGCCTATATGGGGATCGCTTCTGATAGCACTGGCTGCAGTTGTATTTTCATTGGTAATTGCAGCAATTTCTATAGTATTTGGATTTGGGACTGTGGCAATAGCCGTCGCTGGCAGCGGTATATTTGTTGTCGGAATGGGAATATATGCTGTAGCCGCTGTTGATTTTGCAACAGGGTTGTATCTGTCAGGATGTGGATTGTTAGTAACAGGTATAGGAGTTCTTATGACAATAGCAGAAGTGGCAATTGTAGTATTGCTTGTTAGATTTATAACATTCATTATTTCTAAGATAAAGGGAATATTTACAAAAAGAAGGGGGAAGCAGAATATATGAAAAGGCTGGCAAAAAATTCATTAATTATATCAGGAATATTAATAACGGTTGGAATAATATTTATGGGGTGTGGCTATTTTGCAGGCGCAGATGTAGGAACATCATATTATAATGGTGTTTTTCATACGGAAAGTGACGGACAAAAACAGCAAAAGACCGTGTCTGATACAGATATAAAGGATATTAATATAGAGGTGGACTCGGCAGAAATAGAATTTGCAAGGTCTGAAAGTGACAGATTTGAAGTGGAAACACATGGATTTAATTATAATAACCAGCCGGGGATAAATATAACAGGGAATAAGTTAAATGTTACAGGTAAGTCAAATAGAAGTATAATAGCTTTTTTTCCATTTTCAGATATCTTAAAATGGATAACAGGAGAAAGTAAGGATACAATAATAGTAAAGATTCCTGATAATTCAGAATTGGATAAGATAAACGTTGAGGCTTCCAATGGCAGTATTGATTTTAATTCAGTATGTACTACTGATATTCTAAGATATAAAACCTCAAATGGAAAAATACAGATAGATGGGCAGATTTGTGTTAAGGAGTCCACAGACATAAGGTCATCTAATGGTAAAATTGATTGTAATGGTATATTTAAGAAAAGTTTTGTAGTAAATACAGATAATGGCAAAATTAATGTGAATGCTGAAATTGATGCAGACATAGACTGTAAAACAGACAATGGCAGGATAGAACTGGAGCTTATTAATCCTGAGAGTGACTATAGTATTGAATCACATGTTTCCAATGGAGGCATATATATAAATGGTGATAAAAAATCCGGTGGATATTATACAACCAATGGTGGAAAATATAAGCTTAAGGCGGCGACATCTAATGGCAGGGTAAGTCTTGATTTTAATAGATAAAATGAACAATAAAAATTAAAAAAATATAAAGTATCCCCAATATATTGACTTAAAGGCGGCTTTAAGTTGTAACATATGCTTAAAACAGACTGTTAATAATTATTATCAGATAATCATACTGTATCAGGTATATGAAATTAACGGCTTTAAGGGTAATCTGTAACTTACACATGAGCTGCAGGTTACCTTATAACACTTAACAGATAACAGGTGTTAATTAAGATATCATATTTATTATAGATTATAGAGCGGATATCTTAAGGAATAGTAATAAAAAATAAGCATGTGTAGAAATGAGGAATTGAATGTACTTGGAAAAAATTAACTCACCAGCGGATGTTAAGCAGATGAATATGACAGAATTAAAAGAACTTGCAGGGGAATTAAGAGCTGCACTTATGAACAGATTAAGTAAGCGTGGAGGACATTTTGGACCTAATTTTGGTATGGTAGAGGCAACTATTGCACTCCATTATGTATTTGATTCACCTAAGGATAAGTTCGTATTTGATGTATCTCATCAGAGTTATTGTCATAAGATGCTTACAGGAAGAAAGGATGCATTTGTTAATGATGAACATTTTTCAGATATATCAGGATATACGAATCCTGAAGAAAGTGAGCATGACTTCTTTAACGTAGGTCATACTTCAACATCTATAAGTCTTGCTTCCGGTCTTGCCAAGGCAAGGGATTTTAAGGGTGAGGAGGGTAATGTCATTGCAATAATAGGTGACGGCTCACTTAGTGGAGGTGAAGCTCTCGAAGGACTTGATTTTGCAGGCGAGATGAACAGCAATTTTATTATTCTTTTTAACGATAATGATATGTCTATCGCTGAAAACCATGGTGGAATGTATAAGAATCTTAAGCAGTTAAGAGATTCTGATGGAACATGTGAATGTAATCTTTTTAAAGCAATGGGGTTAGACTATACTTATATCACAGATGGCAATGATATTGAGTCATTAATTTCAACATTTGAAAGGGTTAAGGACATTGACCACCCTATTGTTGTGCATATGAATACACTTAAGGGTAAAGGTTATAAGATAGCCGAGGAGAATAAAGAAAACTGGCATTGGTGCATGCCGTTTGATAAAGAAACGGGCAAATGTAAGGTATCATCTGACGGTGAAAGCTATGCTTCGCTTACATGTGATTATATGATGGATAAGATGAAGAAAGACCGTTCGGTTGTTACAATTACAGCAGCAGTTCCAACCAGTATAGGATTTACCAAAGATAAAAGAGATGAGGCAGGAAGACAATTTATTGATGTGGGTATTGCAGAAGAACATGCCGTAGCTATGGCATCGGGACTTGCAAAGAATGGATGTAAACCTGTATTTGCAACACATTCAAGCTTCTTCCAAAGAACCTATGACCAGATATCACAGGATCTTTGTATCAATAGCAACCCTGCGACGCTGCTTGTCAATACTGCATCTGTATATGGAATGAATGATGTAACACATCTTGGAATATATGATATTGCTATGATGTCTAATATTCCTAATCTGGTATATTTAGCTCCAACTAATTGTGAAGAATATTTTGCAATGCTTGACTGGAGTATAGAGCAGGACAGATATCCTGTAGCAATAAGAATACCTTGTAATGGTGTAATTCATGCAGACAGTGATATGGATACGGATTATAGTAACCTTAATAAATATAAGATTACAAAGCATGGCAGGGAAATAGCCATTATTGCACTTGGAGATTTTTATCAGATGGGTGAAAAAACAGCCGGACTTATAGCCGAAAAGACAGGCGTACAGCCAACACTTATCAATCCGAGATATATAACAGGGCTTGATACAGAACTTCTTGAAGAACTTAAGAAAGACCATAATATAGTTGTAACTCTGGAAGATGGAATATCAGATGGCGGATTTGGAGAAAAGATTGCTTCATATTATGGAAATAGTGATGTTAAGGTATATAACTATGGAATAAAAAAAGAGTTCCTTGACAGATATTTAGTAGAGGATGTATTAAAAGAAAACAGACTTGTTCCCCAATTAATAGTCGAAGATATCATATAATGTCAGCATAAAAGCGAAATGACAGGTTAATTTTATGCGAATATCAGGCATGGTGCTATGTGCTGTTGGCACATGTATTGCATTAATTAGTTTTAAATTGTGTATTAGTTTGTCAAATTAATCAAAAACATTACTTTATAATATAAAAATGGTTGTTGTATATCTGTGCAGCAACCATTTTTATATTATATTTTTGTCTGCTCTATATATGTTTGCAACAAATTATAAAATACATATAAGTTAAGGCATACAGAAATATTATAAAAAATTATGTATTTCATTATAATTTTGTAGAAAAAAGTAATGTTAAATGATAAAATTATAACAATGGAAATTATTATTTATCAGGTGTAAATATCTGTAAGTTTATTTAAACAGATTTGACACTAAGCTATTCTAGAAATATCAAGAAATGGAGATAAGTTATGGAAGAGTTTATAGGTATAAGCAGTCGTGGGGATATTGATGAAGCTTTAAGAGGACTTGGAGATCCTAAGCTGATAATTATGACGGTTGGAGATGAAAAATTATTCAGGGAGGCAGCGGTAAAGCTTAATGACCGATTTCCGGATGTCCCAAGCATAGGTTGTGTCGGACAGGCATATGGTAATAACAGTGTTGTTGAAAATGGAATAATAATTACAGCATTTTCAGGAAATATTACAGTTGATACCGGAGTGATTAATTATGTATCAAAAGCACCGGTAGCCGCTGTTAAGAATATTCAGGACAGCATAGCAAAGGTTGGTCCGGGAAAGGGTAATACAGTAATAATTGATTTTTGTACAGGCAATGATGAATGTGTACTTACAACAATCCAGTCTGCTATCGCAGGCAGGGATGTACAACTGACCGGGGGGACGACTTGGACAAAGGAGGTATGTGTCAATGGCTTAATATACAGTGATGCATGTGCATATGCAGTAATTAAGAATAATACAGGAAAGGTTAAAGTATATAAGGAAAATATTTATACACCTACAGATAAAACATATATATGTACAAAAGCTGTTCCTCAGGAATATAAGATATGTTCACTTGATGGACGAAGTGCAGCAGATACATATGTAAATGAACTTGGAATAAAAGATGGTAATGTATTAGAGCAGACCTTGAAAAATCCATTTGGAAGATGTATTGGTGATGAAATATATATTGTTTCCATAAAGGAAAAGGATAATAATGGCAATCTGTATTGTTACAGAAAGGTTAATCCTAAGGACAGATTATATATACTTGAAGCAGGAGATGATAAGGCAATTCTTGAAGAGACTATAGATTTAATCAATAAGGATTTTTCACATATTTCGGGAATATTTTCTATCAATTGTGTATTCAGATATCAGTATTTTAATAAGCTGGGACATATGGATAATTATCTTAAGAGAATGGCTTCGCTTGGTGCTCATTCAGGACTTATCGGATTGGGTGAACATTTTAACGGACAGCACACCAATCAGACGATGTCATGTGTTGTTTTTGAGTAAATAAAGTGACATAAGCAATTAATAAAGAAGCAGGATTAACATGTCAGAAGGTAAAAGTGTGAAAAATAAGCCTGATAGCTTATTGTTCACAAGTTCATAAGTAAACTGGCTATTTGTTTCTGAGCAGAACAAATAGCTATTGATGGCAGAAGAAAAATTGCCTGCGCCAATTTTTCTTCGCCTCTTCGCAACAAAAGTTGCTCAGGAATGGAGATTAGTATGGGTCTATTTAAAAGAAATAAATATACAAAAGGTAATGAACATACAGCTAAAGTAGTACAAAATACAGCTGTGAACGGAAGTGGTATTAATAAAGATTCAATATATCCGGTTGTCTATACGGCAAAGTATCTTGAAAAGCAGTTTGATAATCTTTCTGATGAGGAAGTAATTGTTACCAAACAGATTGCTGATATTAAGGGTTCATTTCAGGATGTAATAGCTGCGGCAGATAAAGTTAGTACAGGGATTGATGAATTTCAGGAAACATTTGACCAGATAAAGGAGATATCCGGTGTATTTGACGAGGTTAAGAATGAGATAATTAATTCAGTCAGTGAAGCACAGGATAAAGTAATTATATTACAGGAGGATTCAAGAAAGGTTGTAGAAAGCTTTGATGTTATGGATAGTACGTTTGTAACACTTGAACATTCCGTAGAAGATATTAAAGAATGTACAATGGGAATTATCAAGGTTGCCAACCAGACTAATATGCTTGCCCTTAATGCTTCTATCGAGGCTGCCAGAGCAGGAGAGCATGGAAGAGGTTTTGCAGTTGTTGCAGAGCAGGTTAGAGAGCTTGCCGATGAGATAAAGAAGCTTATTGAGATGATTAATCATAGAATAGCCGGTGTAGAACAGGGAACGAAGGAGCTCAATGTATCACTTACCAATTCAAGAGACCTTCTTTATGACAATTCTAAAAATGTTGGTGAAGCACATGATATATTTGAAAATGTTAATATAAGTGCCGGCAAGGTCGATGATATACAAAAGGATATCGTATCTGCGATAGATACATCGCAGTCTAAAATCAATAACATATCTGATTATGTTGTATTGTCAAAAAAGCAATATGATCAGGTATTAAAATATATAACAGATATAGAAAAGGGTGATGGGAAAAAGAGCCAGATATTTGATAATATCAGAAATATGCTTACGCAGCTGGAGCCGTTAACTGATATTATAAGTAAGGATATGTAAAAGCTTCAGACGCACAGGAAGTTTTTACATAATGAATGTCAGAAATTGACATGAAATGATTAAAAAATTATATAAAAAATGATTTATGAAACTACAAAAATGATTAAAATTACACGGAAATGATTTACACGAGTGCGTAGAAATGAGGATATTATGCTGACAAATGATGCAACAATTTTAAAGATTAAACACGAAGTACTTTATCAGGTAGCAAAGCTTGCTTACGAGGGAGAATTTGAAGAAAAGAAAGATGAACTTCCTTATAAACTTCTTCCTGGACCAAATCCACAGTTCAGATGCTGTGTATACAAAGAAAGAGAGATAGTAAGACAAAGAATCAGACTTGCAGAGGGAAAATGTCCTACAGAAAGCGATGGAAATGGTGCTGATAATATTATCCAGGTAATAGAAGCGGCCTGTGCCGACTGTCCGTTATCACATTATATAGTTACAGATAACTGCCGTAAGTGTATGGCAAAGGCATGTCAGCAGTCATGCAAATTCGGCGCTATTTCAATGGGAAGAGACAGAGCGTATATTGACCCGTCAAAGTGTAAGGAATGTGGCATGTGTGCAAGAAACTGTCCGTATAATGCAATAGCTGATCTTATAAGGCCATGTAAAAAGACATGTCCAGTCAATGCAATTACAATGGATGAAAACGGATTATGTGTAATTGATGAGGAGAAGTGTATCCGTTGTGGACAGTGTATACACAGATGTCCTTTTGGTGCGATAGGTTCTAAGACAGATATCGTTGATATTATTAAGGATATCCTTGCAGGTAAAAAGGTTATAGCGATGTTTGCACCTGCCATGGAAGGACAGTTCGGAGCAGATATTACAATGTCAAGTATAAGAACAGCATGTCATAAGCTCGGATTTGCCGATATGGTAGAAGTAGGTCTTGGTGGAGATATGACAGCGGCAGCGGAAGCAGAAGAATGGATTGAGGCTAATAAAGAAGGAAAGAAGATGACAACCTCATGCTGTCCGGCATTTGTTAATATGATTAGAAAGCATTTTCCGGAACTTGCAGACAATATATCTACAACAGTATCACCTATGTGTGCAGTGTCAAGGATGTTAAAGGCAAAGGATCCTGAAACAGTTACAGTATTTGTAGGTCCATGTATAGCCAAGAAGAGTGAAGTTAAAGATAATCCTAATGAGGGAACAGCAGATTATGCACTTACAATTGGTGAATTCAGAGCCATGATGAGAGCGAAGGATGTTACATTTGAACCAGAGGAAAATGACAGCCAGCAGGCAAGTGTATATGGAAAACGCTTCGGTAACGGTGGTGGTGTAACAGCAGCAGTCCTTAAGAGCATGGAGGAACAGGGAGTTGATACATCTAAGTATACAGTTGAAAAATGTGCAGGTGCAGCAGAATGTAAGAAGATTCTTACACTTCTTAAGGTTGGCAGGTTAAATGCAGACTTTGTAGAGGGCATGATGTGTGAAGGTGGATGTGTCGGAGGACCTAGCCAGCACAGACCTGAAAATATGTTTAAAAAGGACAGGGATAAGCTTATCGGAGAAGCTGATGAAAGAGGAGTACATGATAATCTGAATAATTATGATATGAAGTCTTTCAGCATGCACAAATAAAAAAAGGTATGGTAAAAATATGGAATATAAAGGAATAAGAAAGGTAAACGAAGGCAAGTTTATTACACGTTATGACCTTGAATATGAAACTAAAGACCATAAAAAGAAAGTATATGAAATTATAAGCAGAGATAAGAATATTGATTCAATAGATACCTTAAGAAATAATCATACAGACGGTGTAGTTATAATTATGACCGATGAAGATGATGAGAAAATACTTCTTAATAAGGAGTACAGAATGTCTGTCGGGGGATTTGTATATAATTTTCCGGCAGGGCTTATTGATGATGGTGAGACACCGGAACAGGCAGCAAGACGTGAACTTAAGGAAGAGACAGGACTTAATATTATACAGATAGAAGATCAGCTCTTTGACAGTTATAGTGCTATCGGTTTTTCCAATGAAACTAATGCCGTAATAATTGGAAAGGCCGAAGGCACATTTGCTCCGAGTACATCAACCCTTGAAGAGATATATGCCGGCTGGTATACAAAGGCAGAAGTAAGAGAATTATTGAAAGATAAGCATTTTGCTGCAAGAACACAGGCTTACTGCTATATGTGGTCAAAATAATATTAAGTATTTTTAAGGATGGAAAAAATGAAGTTTATTAAGGTTATGCATAACAGGACATTATATAGCAGGATATTATTATTAATGATAATGTCTGTTATGCTTGTGCAGATGACAGCCTGTCAGAAAAGTGGCAAGGCAATAAAGGTATTTGAATATGAGACTATGGATGATGGGAATATTAAGATTACAGGACTTACAGACAAGGGAAAGAATGACAGTAAGCTTACTATTCCATCACAGCTCGATGACAAAGCTGTTACGGTTATAGATGCCGGAGCATTTAAAGATGATAATAACGTGACAGAGATTGTTATAAGTGATGGTATTAAAACAATTAATTCCAATGCATTTTATAATTGTAAGGCACTTGAAAATATAACTGTGCCACAGTCGGTAGAAAGTATAGGAATTAATGCTTTTAGTAACACAAAGTGGGAATCAGTACAGTATGAAAGCCATACTGAAATTGTTGTAAATAATATTCTTGTCGGAGTTAAGACATCAGCATCTGAATATACAGTTCCCGATGCGGTAAAGATAATAGCGGCAGGTGTATTTTATAATAATACGGATATCCAGAGCATAAAACTTAATAGCAATATAGAATCAATAGGAGATTATGCATTTTCAGGCTGTACACAACTTAATAAGCTTACACTTCCAGACAGTGTTAAGGCAATCGGATATTGTTCCTTTAGTAACAGCAGCAGTCTTGATATTACAGTTCCACAATCAGTAAAAGAGGTTGGTAAGGATGCATTTATGGGAGTAGCTCATGTAAGCTATTCAGGTAATATGAGTACGAAAGACTGGGGAGCTGATAATATCAATTAGCAGGCAATTGTAGATATGCTGATACATGATTGAAATATACTGGAAATTGATAATGCTGATTAGTAGAATATATCTGGTGTATGGAATTAAGGTAAAAGGCAGATTAATTGTAACATGTATAGAAAGGCGTATATATGATTAAAACAGAGAATAAGAGATTTAAGTCATCTAATACTATAAATGATATATTTGTAAAGATATGGTATCCGGATTGTGAAAAATATGACACACCTGTATGTATTCTTCAGATATGTCATGGAATGATTGACCATATTGAAAGATTTGATGATATGGCAAGGTATATGGCAGAAAGAGGAATACTTGTAGTTGGTAATGACCATATAGGACATGGACATTCAGTTACAGATGAAGATAATTATGGATACTTTGCGGATGACAAAGACCCGGGGAAATATCTTGTTGAGGACATGCACAGGCTTACAAGAATAATGAAGAAAAAATATCCTGATATTCCGTATTTTCTTGCAGGGCACAGCATGGGTTCATTTATGGTAAGAAGATATATTATTAAGCATGGAGAAGAACTTGATGGTGCAGTTATCATGGGAACAGGCAACCAGCCTCATATACTTGTAAGTGCAGGACTCGCATTAAGTAATATTACAGGCAGATTAAAAGGTGACAGATACAGAAGCAGCCTTATCAATAAGATAATGTTTGGTGCGTATAATAAAAAGTATGATAATGCAAGAACAGAGCATGACTGGCTTACAACAGATGAGAGTGTAGTAGATGCATATGAAAATGATAAAATGTGTTCATATATATTTACAGTAAATGGCTATTACGGTCTTCTTAATACTATTGCATATGTAAGTAATAAGAAAAATATCAAAAAAGCTCCGGTTGACCTGCCTGTATTGATGGTATCAGGAAAAGATGACCCGGTTGGTGGATATGGCAAAGATGTAGAAAAGCTGTATGATATTTATAAAAAGCATTTTGAAGATGTGGCATGTAAAATATATACAGGATGCCGCCATGAGCTTCACAGTGAACTGCAAAAAGATTATATATTTGAAGATATATATAAATGGATTGAGCAGAGAGTGTGATTAATAAAATATTAAAATTGCTGGAAAACATTATATT